>Ga0207850_100031_pt1 | contig 145948 bp, 152 predicted proteins | sample 23E2SouthBayCA_FD_187746 | JGI IMG/M metagenome (GOLD analysis project Ga0207850, IMG submission 187746) | Aerobic enrichment media microbial communities from Eden Landing Ponds, California, USA - A23 E3 (3) (SPAdes) | ecosystem: Environmental > Aquatic > Marine > Unclassified | place...
TGCAACGAGAAGAAGACCCAGCGCGAGGTGGCCGACGTCGCCCAGGTGACCGAGGTCACCATCCGCAACCGCTATCAGGAACAGATCGAAGCGATGGGCTTCCGCTAGCGGACGAAGACGACCACTTCTCGGTTCCACAGCGACAGGCGGTACGTACTCGATTCGTAGCTCTCTAGGCGCGCCGACAGCGTCGACCGCCGACTCGCGTCCGCGACGATCACCGGCGGTCGCGACTCCAGGTCCGCCAGCCCCGCCTCGTCGCGCACGCCGTCGGTCTCCGCGCCCAGTCGCTCCAGATACCACGGGAGTGGGAGCCGGTTGCCCCACGCGTCGCTCACGGGCGGGCGGTCCGGCTCGTCGTCGTAGGTCGGCACGAACTCCGGGCCGTAGAAGAGCACGTCCACGCCCGCCGACCCCTCGATAGCGGTGGACACGTCGGCGACGAAGGGAGCGAGGTCGTCCGCCGGTTGGGCGTGGTGGGCGAGGGGGTTCGCCGGCGTCGTCGGCCCGTAGGCCGTCCCCGCGACTGCCACGCCGAGCTGGCCGCCGACCGCGAGCGCGAGCAGCGCCGCGACGGCGACGTTCGCGGCGTCGTCCCGAGAGAGCGCGCGCGACGCGTAGCGGACGAGCAGGCCCACGGCCGCGGCCGCCGGAACGACCGCCGGCGCGACCGTGTGGACCGTCAGCCACGCCGCGCTCTCCTCGGTGACGACCGGGACGACGAACAGCGATGCCCCCGCCCAGTAGGCGTGGAAGGCGACGACCGGACGGGTCGCCCCCCGCCCGTACCGGTCGGCGACGAAGCCGACCGCCGCCAGCGCGAGGACGACGGCCGAGGCCGCAAGCAGCGTCTCGGCGTGATCGCTCAGGTACGGGAGCAGTTGGTGTTCGCCCCCCTGACGGCGGCCGACGATTCGAACGCCGTAGAACTTCCGCGCGGCGCCGAGAAACGCCGCCTCGACCGTCGCCAGCGACGGCCGGATCGAGCCACCGGTTCGCGGCGCGTAGAAGAACAGGTGAACGACGAGGAAGACGGCGACGGCACCGAGCGCGTCGCGGGCGGAGCCGCGGAGGCGTTCGAGGGCCGACTCCAGTCGGGGCCGCCCGTCTCGCCCGGCGCCGACGAGTCGGCGCTGGTCGACGACGAGCGCCGCGGCGACCAGCCAGCAGACGAGGTACGCGACGACGAACGCCGACGTCGCCACCGCGAGCGCGAGCGCCGCGGCGCCGAGATAGCGGTAGGGGCGAGCGTCCGTCCCCTCGTCGGCCCGGAGGAGACGGAGCGCACAGCCGACGACGACGAGGCCGAAGACGGCGAGCGGGACGTCCCCCCGGAGGAACCGCCCGTAGTAGAGGAGGACGGGACTCGCGGCGAGCAGGCCGGCCATCGCCACCGTCTCGGCGTCGGTGAGCCGGTAGCGCGGGCGGGGCGAGGCGTCGGCCGCGGCCGGACGACGAAAGAGGAGCGCGGCGAGCGGCGAGAGGCCGCCGACGACGGCGACGACGCCGCGGGCCGCCGCGTCCGTCGTCCCGACGGTCCCAAGGACGTACCGCTCGACCACGTAGAGGAAGGGGCCGCCGGCGACGGGGCGATACTCGAAGGCGCCGCTGTCGAGGTATCGGAGGCTCCAGTATCCGACGCGGGCCTCGTCCCAGTGGAAGGGGCGGGCACCGAGGCCGACGAGGCGGGCGGCGAGCGCGAGGAGGGCGACGGCGACGACGGCGAGAGTGACGCGGTCGACGCGGTCGAACCACGAACCCGAACCGTCGGACGGATCGGCCGCTGACATACCGGCCCATCCTCCGGCGTCCCGGTGAAGCTTTCGATACCGCCACCGACCGATACAAACCGCTGGAGGTCGGAGAGCCGGTATGAGTCGCTTCGGGACCGCGGGTATCCGCGGGAACGTACGGACGACGGTGACGCCGGAGCTCGCGGTGGCGGTCGGGCGCGCGGTCGCCAGCGAGGCGTCGGCCGAGAACGCGGAGGTGGTCGTCGGCCGCGACGGCCGAACGACGGGACGGGGGCTCGCGGCCGCCGTCGAGGCCGGTGCCCTCTCGGGCGGCGCGTCGGTTCGTCGCCTCGGTGTTGTCCCCACGCCCACGCTCGCGTTCGCCTCGCGTGGCCGTCACGGCGTGATGCTCACCGCGTCGCACAACCCACCCGGCGACAACGGCATCAAGTGTTTCGTCGACGGGACGGAGTACGACCGGGAGCGGGAGATGACGATCGATCGCCGGATCGACGCCGCCGACCCGCCCGTCGAGTGGGACGAGTGGGGGGCGAGTCGAGACGTGTCGGTCCTCGACGCCTACCGCGACGCCGTCGCCGACTACGCACGTGGATTCGGCGCACCCCTCGACGGCCTCCCTATCGCCGTCGACGCCGGCAACGGCGTGGGCGCGCTGGCGACGCCGGCCGTCCTCCGGAATCTCGGCGCCAGCGTCGAGACGCTCGAAGGCAACGTCGACGGTCACTTCCCCGGTCGCGAGAGCAAGCCGACGCCGGACTCGTTGACCGCGCTCCGCCGGTTCGTCGCCGACGGCGACACCGCCCTCGGCGTCGGACACGACGGCGACGCCGACCGGATCGTGATCGTCGACGGCGACGGCGAGGTGATCCACGAGGACACCGCCCTCGCCGTACTCGCCGAGCGGTACGTCCGGGCCGACGACGGCACCGACCCCGTCGTGGTGACGACGCCGAACGCCTCCGGCCGAATCGACGAGCGCGTCGAGGCCGCGGGCGGACGCGTCGAGCGGGTCCGCCTCGGCGCGCTCCACGAGGGTGTGGCCAGGGTCCGGAAGGACAGAGGAACGGTCGTCTTCGCGGCCGAACCGTGGAAACATCTTCACCCCGCCTTCGGCGGCTGGATCGACGCCGTCGCCAGCGCAGCCGTCTTCGCCCGCCACGTCGCGAACGAGGGACTCGACGGCCTCCGTGGGCCGGTCACCGAGCGCCCTTACCGGAAGGTGAGCATCCCCTGTCCCGACGACGCGAAAGACGGGACGATGGAGCGACTGGGGGCGACACTCCCCGAGGCGTTCCCGGAGGCGAGCGTCGACCGGGCTCACGGGGTTCGCCTCGAACGCCCCGACGGCTCGTGGCTCCTCGTCCGTCCGAGCGGGACCGAACCCTACGTCCGCCTCTACGCCGAGAGCGAGTCGGTGGACGAACTCGTGGCGCGGGCGCGGGCGACCGTCGAAGACGCCGTCGAGGCGGCGTCCTGACGCCCCCACGAACCACGGATTCCGTCGGCTCGAACCCGACGGATCGGGAATAAAGAGTTTTCCCACCGCGGCGGCGACACCCCCACAATGACTACCCACGAGTGCGACGTCGTCGTCGTCGGGGCTGGCACTGCCGGCTGTTACGCCGCGGCCAGCGCCGCCCGCGACGGCCTCGACGTCGTCGTCGTCGAGCGGAAATCGGAGTCGGAAGCCGGCCACATCGCGTGTGGCGACGCGCTGAAAGGCGCCGACGCGTTCCCCGACGTCATCCCGAAGTCGAAACTCGAGGATTCGTTCACCAACACCGGCGTCGACCACGGCCGGTTCGAGATTCCCCAACACGACACCGTCCTCGACATCCCAGTCCCCGGCGAACTCGCCGTCATCGACCGCCACGCGTACGGGCGCCGCATCATCGAGGGCGCCGAGGCCGCCGGCGCCGACTTCCACTACGACACCGTCGTCCAGGACGTGCGCCAGGACGGCGCACGGGTGACCGGCGTCCGCGGGGTTCGCGAGGGCGACCCCGTCACCTACGACGCCGGGGTGACCGTCGACGCGGCCGGCGCCCTCTCGATCCTGCAGGACAAGGCCGACTTCTCGACGGCCACGTTCGACACCAACGTCTCCTACTCGCAGTTCTGCTCGGCCTACCGCGAAATCGTCGAGGTTCCCGACCCCGTCGAGTGGGACGACGCCCTCGTGTTCAAGCCGACCGAACGCGCCGCGGGCTATCTCTGGTACTTCCCGCGAACGAGCACGACGATCAACGCCGGTCTCGGCTTCCAGATGACCGAAGAGCCGATGAAACTCGTCGACGACCTGCGGCGTGACCTCCGGACGCGGCCGGAGTTCCGCGGCGCGGAGGTCCGGGACAAACTCGGCGCCGCCCTCCCGACCCGCCGCCCGTACGACTCCGCGGTCGCCCCGGGATTCGTCGCCGTTGGCGACGCCGCGGGCCACGTCAACCCGACCACCGGCGGCGGCATCGCGGGCGCCGCCTACGCCGGCACCTACGCCGCCGAGGCCATCGTCGACGCCTACGACGATCCGACCGAGGCCGCACTCTGGGAGTACAACGAGCGCGTCATGGACCACTTCGGGGGCCGGTACGCCGGCCTCGACGTGTACAACGTGCTGTCCACCGCAGTCGACGTCGACGACCTGATGGGGCTGCTCGCATCGCTCCCCGGCGAGAAACTCGCGGAGGCCCTGTATTCGGGATCGACCTCGATGGGTCTCGGCCTGAAAATCAAAAGCGCGATCAGGAGCTTCGGCTACTGGGGGACGATTCTGGACTTCTACCGGACGAAACGGCTGGCGGACGAACTGCTCGAACGCTACGAATCGTATCCCTCCGATCCGTCGGGGCTGGCGGCGTGGCAATCCGGGCGCGACGACCTGATGGAGCGGGTGTACGAGGCGACGGGCGCCGAGCCGAAGTACTGAGTTACGACCCGACTCGATCGACAGTCTCTATCGACGGTCGAGCGCCGTGGCCGTGATCGGACCGAATACGGGGCGCGTTTTTAACACACCACCATCCCACTCGGAACCGCTCACTACAGAGGATGTAGTCAGTACGAGACCTGCGTTATTTTCTCTGTTTCCATCCTGAACCAACCGATAGAACGTGCCTGCGAACTATTCTATTTTCTACCACAGAAACACCCCCTCAGAAGTTAATACGGATTGAGTAACAGAAGTGGGGTATGGAAAAGCATCCGCAACCGCAACGAGAGACACACGGAGATGTGATCTGGCACCGAGTGGGTGCATTCTTGATCGACTCGATTCTCATGGGGCTCATCTGGGGCCCCATTGTACTCGCCGGGGCAGCCCTCGGCGATATCGGGTTTCTCGTGCTGGCGTTCGTGGGGCTGGCCGCAACAGTGGTGTACGGGTTTCTACTTGAGGGACTGTACGGTTACACGCCGGGGAAATACCTACTTGGACTGGTCGTTATCAAGTCCGATGGGTCAAACTGTTCGATCGGCGCGTCAATACTACGGAACCTGCTGTGGGTCGTTGATGCACTCCCGACGTTCAACCTCATCGCAATGGGATCGATACTGCTTACAGATGACAACCAACGAGTCGGCGACCTCGTTGCAGATACCGTCGTCGTCAGGCAACAGTAAGCGGAGCGGATCCTCTCTGTTCGCCCTGTACTAATCGGTCACTGTCTCCCGTAGATCGGTCGGTTCGTACCACATTCGCAAGCGGAGTGACCGGCTGATTCAGTATCGGGTCCACACGACAGACGGAGTCGGCGTGTGGGCTCCGGTCGCTCTATTCAGTACACCGTTCGTATCGACTCCCGGCGGGTGTACCGGTACCGGCAGTCTGTCTTATACCGCTTCCCGCCCCACCCGCTCGATGGTCCCCGTGAACACGTCGACTGCGATGCGAATCGTCTCCTCGTCGACGTCGAAGGTCGGCGAGTGGTGGCCGCCGGGGTGGTCGGTGCCGACACAGACGTAGGAGGCGAGGCCGCCCCGCTTCTGGACGTGGCGCATGAGGTACGTGGCGTCCTCGCTCCCGCCGAGGTCGTCGCTGTCGAGGATGGAGTCGACGCCGACCGTCTCGGCGGCCACGTCCGCGACCACCGAGGCGAGTTCGGCGTCGCTCTCGCCGCCCGGCGCCCGGCCCCCGTACTCGAGTTCCACCTCGCAGTCGTGGAGGTCGGCGGCCGACCGCAGGATCCGCTCGGCGTGGTCGGCCATGTACTCCCGGAGATCGGTCGTCTCGCCGCGTACCTCGCCCTCGATGAACGCCTCCTCGGGGACGATGTTGGAGGCGGTGCCGCCACCGACGCGGCCGGCGTTCACCCGCGTCGCACCCTCGTCGTGGCGGGGGATGGAATAGAGGTTTCCAATCGCCGTCGCCATCGCCTGCACCGCGTTGCGGCCCTGTTCGGGGTGGCCGCCGGCGTGGGCCGAGGCGCCCGAGAACTCGGCTCGAAAGTGCTGTTGGGCGAGGAAGCCGTCGACGCCCGCCACCACCTCGCCGGTCGGGTGGTCGAGGCCGACGTGGAGTGCGAGGAGGTAGTCCACGTCGTCGAGGTGGCCGCCTTCGGCCATCGGCTCGCCGCCGGAGACGATTTCCTCGCTCGGCTGGAAGAACACCTTGAGCGTCCCGCCGAAGTCGCTGTCGGCGATGGCGTCGATCACACCGATCCCGACGGTCGCGTGAGCGTCGTGACCGCAGGCGTGCATGAACCCCTGGTTCTCGGAGCGGAAGCCGTCGGACGCGGGACGGTGGTCGTCCCCGTCGGCCTCCGTGATCGGCAGGCCATCGATGTCGACCCGGAGGCCGACGGTCGGTCCCTCGCCCCGCTTCAGTACGGCGACGAGGCCGGTGTACCCACCGTCCAGTCGGTCGACGACGTCCTCGCGGGCGCCGGCCGCGACCGCCCGCCGCGCCCACTCGTCGAGTTCGTCGTCGTCCGGAACGCCTCGGCGGTCCGCGGCCAGCACTTCGGGGCCGACGTGGAGTTCGTCCAGCGGTCGCGTCTCGAGTTCGTCGACGAGACGGGCGGTAGTGTAGAACTCACGCCACGCTGGCTCGGGGTGCCGGTGGAGGTCACGCCGCAGGTCGAGCAGGTCGTCGCTGACGCTCATACCCGATAACGGAGGGCGGGTGGCATAAGTCATCTCCCCGCGCGATGCCGGCACGCGGTCGGGGCGGTCGGCGGCCGGAACGTCCCGGAGAACGTGGGGACTCACCGTTCGTTCGGTTCCGGACCATTTTACTCGGTCGACGGGAGACGTGTGGGCACATGAGCGACCACGACCTCCCCGACGAACAGCCCGATACGTCGCGCATCCAGTTTTACGGCGGTCGAGGGATGAGCGCTCTCCCTCTCGCCATCTTCATCGTCTGGGCCATCGTCCAGAGCGGCCTCCTCGGCATCGGCGACACCTCCGGTCTCGTCGTCGGGATGCTCGTCGGGCTCATCGTCGGGATGCTGTTCGTGCGGGGGAACTGGAAGAGCTACGCCGACACAATCTTCGAGGGGATGACCCAGCGCGTGGCGGCGACGGCCGTCGTCGCCTGGCTGTGGGCCGGCATGTTCGCCGACACCATCCAGGCCGGCGGCTTCGTCGACGGCCTCGTCTGGGCCGCGGGCGCGGCCGAAGTCGGCGCCGCACTGTTCCCGGCGCTCACGTTCATCTTCGCGGCACTCTTGGCGACGGGCATCGGGACTGGCTACGGCACCGCCGTCGCCTTCACCAGCCTGGTCTTCCCAGCCGGAGTGTTGCTGGGAGCCGATCCCGTCCTCCTGTTCGGCGCCATCCTCTCCGGGGCCGTCTTCGGCGACAATCTCGCGCCCGTCTCCGACACCACCATCGTGAGCGCGGTGACACAGGATGCCGACATCGGCGGCGTCGTCGCCTCGCGGTTCAAATACGCCGTCGTCGCCGCGGTACTCGCGCTCGCGAGCTACCTGATCGCGGGTCAGGCGATGGCCGGCCAGCCCCTAGACGTCGGCGCGGACGCCGCCGCGGGCGTCGGCCCGCTCGGCCTCGTTCACCTCCTCTCGATCGCTATCGTCATCCTCACCGCCGTCCAGGGTCGACACATCGTCGAGGCCATCTCGTGGGGGCTGATCGCCTCGGTCGTCCTCAACCTCGGCCTCGGCCTCGCTCCCGCCTCCGCGATGCTCGTCTTCCGGTCGACGAGTGAGTCGGGCATCGCGGCGACGCTCGACGGCCTCCCCGTCCTCGGCGCCCTGATCGAGGTGTCGCCGGACGCCTCGGCGACGGTCGGCGGGAGCCTCTACTCCGGCGCGCTCGGCTTCTTCCCGCTGATCGTCCTCGTCCTCCTCATCGTCGGCGCGGCGCAGGTGATGCGTGCCGGCGGCGGCTTCGCCGCCATCGAGGAGTGGCTGCTGGAGAACGTGGCCACAACCGTCCGCCGCGCGGAGACGACGATGGTCATCGGCACCGCCATCGTCAACGCGACCATCACGATCAACACGGCAGCCGAAATCGCCATCGCACCCTTCATCCGGACGCTCGGCCAGCGGTTCAACATCAACGGCTACCGCCGAGCCAACATCTTGGACGCCAACACCTCCGCGCTGGGCTACATCTTCCCATGGGGTGGCGGCGTGCTGGCGGGCTACGCGGCGATGATCCAACTCCCCCAGCAGTTCGACTGGTTCACCGAGGCGATGCTCGCCAACCCCGCCGCGGTGTGGCCGTACGTCTTCCACGGCTGGTTCCTCGTCGCCGTCTTCCTCGTCGCGGCGTGGACCGGCTACGGGCTAGAGTACGTTCCCGACCGGCAAAGCGAGGAGGTGGCGCGGGTATGAACCTCGGCAAGCTGTTCGCCGGGTGGACGTTCCGGACCAACCGCCCGGCGTACGCCGCCGGCGACGAACTCACCGCCTTCGTCACGGGCTATCAGGACGGCGCCGCACGGGTGCGGATCGGGGACACGATCATCACGCTTCCCGACGCGGGGTCGGGGCTGCGCGACCGGCTCGTTCGACTGCGCGTCACCGACTTCGACGCCGAGAAGTCGACCGGGCGGGGCGAGCTGCTGGGCGTCGTCGAGGAGTAGATCAGTCTTTCCGGTGGCCGAGCGGCTTCTTGCGGTCGACCTCGATTTCGACGTGGACGTGATCGGGGAAGTCCATGTGACCGACGCGGCGGGCCACCTCGTCGTTGCCGTGGATCTCCATGCGCCGGGTGTAGGTGGTGTAGTCCCACGCGGGGAACCGATCGCCGGGACACAGGGTCCGATACTGCGGGACGGTGAGTCGCTCCGGCGGCGCCGAGTGGGGACCCTTACACTCCGCGCCCTTCCGCTCGACCATCCGCTTGATGTCCGTGACGAGCGAGTCGAGGGCGTCCCGGTCGCCGCTCTGGAAGCTGAGCTTGGTGACGAAGGCCATCGTTACTCCTCCCTGCGCGCTCGACGCTCAAAAGCCCACCCGTCCGGCCCAACGTATAACCCGTCGCTCGGCGACACCCACCCATGCGCGTCAGCGTCATCGGTGGGAGCAGCATCGACGGCTCGACGGCCGACCGCGCTCGAACGGTCGGCCGACTACTCGGCCGCCGGGGGCACGTCGTCGTGTGTGGCGGCCTCGGCGGCGTCATGGAGGCGGTCTGTGCGGGCGCGGCCGCCGAGGGGGGCGAGACGGTCGGCATCCTGCCGACGGCCGACCGCCGCGACGCGAACGACCACGTCTCCGTCGCCGTCGCGACGGGGTTGGGCCACGCCCGAAACGCGCTGGTCGTCATGAACGGCGACGCCGTCGTGGCCGTCGACGGCGGGGCTGGGACGCTCTCGGAACTCGGGTACGCCGGCGTGTTCGACCGCCCCGTGGCGGGGCTCGGCACCCACGACGCGCCCGGCGTCGAGGCCGTCGACACCCCAGCGGAGGCGGTCGACTACGTCGAGACGTCGTCCCAGCACTGAGTGGTGACAGGAACTTTCAGGTCGATCACCGGGCTACCGTCGGCCATGTCCACCCCGCCCAGGCGGAGTCGGCCGGCCTCGTGGTCGACCGACCGAACCGAACACTCGGTGACACAGACCGGATTCGGCCGTGCGGGTGACCGGGAGGTGAAGACGCCGCGGTCGGCGTCCCGATCCAGCGTCAGGACCGAGCGGTCGGCGCGGTCGGCCCACCAGACCACGACGATTCGGTCGCCGTCGAAGCCGACCAGCCCCTCGCGGTAGGCCGGATCGACGTCGACGACACCCTCGGCGTCGCCGCGGAACCCCTGTCTCGGCGCCTCGCCCGTCGTCTCGAACGGCGTGTGGACGGTCCCGATTGGGTCACACTCCATAGGTTGTCTCTCCGCCGAACACCCAAAAGCGCACGGAACACGCCGTGGCTATCGGCGTCACGCCGACGGGCCGGCGCCTCACACGCGACGGTGACGGTGCGGCCGTCGACGAACTCTCACCACGTCCCGTGGAACGTGTCGAACGAGAGCGAGTCGAGGGGTTCGTCGCCGACGGCGATACGGTACTCGCCCGGCGTGAGCATCGGCTTGTGGAACTGCGGGCCGTCGTCGGTAGTGATCCGCGGACAGCCGGTGTTGACGAAGGCGTCCATGTCGAAGTTGCGCAGGCGGTCCGGCGTCACCTCGTCCATCGTGATGAGGTAGGCGTCGTCGTTGTCCTCTACGATCCGTTCGGCCATATCCCAGCGCCCCTGTCCGATCTTCGTACAGAAGATGACGCCCCACTTCTCGGCGTCCATCGCCTTGTGAACGGCGGCGTACCGCTGTTTCATGAACGTCTCCGTGTCCGCGACGGTGACGACGTTGTTGACGGGATCGGCGATGACGACCTTCTTGTCCGGATGCTCCATCGCGAGCCCGAGCGGGTGGAACTTCCCGCCGCCGACGTAGAGCACCTGGTCGGCGTCGATGTCGGCGGACGCGTAGTTGCAGCCGAGCACCTGCCCCTCGTGGGTGAGGCGCTCGTCGCCCTTGCGGGTGTGGACGGTGTAGCCCTCGTCCTCGAGCCACGCCGTCATGTCGTCGAAGAGGTTCATATGCTGAGCCGTGGTGACAAGCCCCACGTCTTTCTCGGGGAGTTCCGCGAGGGCGTCTTCCATCATCGGGAAGGGATCGACGTTCGAGAACAGGGGGACGTAGATGATCTTGTCGGACTCCTTCATCGGCGAGTGGCCGAAGTGGACGAACACGTCGGTCCGACGCATGAGATAGGTGTCGAGGTCGCAGGCGCCGTAACAGGGCTGGCCGGAGAGCATGTAGGTCACGTCGTCGTCGGTCAGCGCCCGCAAGTCGTCGGCGACGGCGGGGCCGCGGCGTTTCAGCCCCTCGGGAAACTGGAGGCCGACCTTCGTGGCGTCGCGTTCCTCGACCGCCTCGACGATGCGGTCGAGTTCGTAGTCCCACTCCCGGTCGTGTTTGAGCGACATCCCCGTATTCCGGAGGTCACCCTCCGTCGAAGCGTCCTGACTCATTGCCCGCTCGTAGCCGCCGTGGCCGGTTAAGGGCCGCGCTTCGGGGTAGCCCGGGGCGACCCTCACCGATCACATCCGCCGGTCGGTTCAACCGCCGTTTTCACCAGCCCCGGCTGGAACGAACCGCGAAGCGATCCAGCCGATGGCGGCGGCGACGCCGGCGGGGACGGCGACGAAGACCAACAACACGACGAAGAGACCGCCACGCTCCCCGATGCCGCCGCTTACGGGAGTAAGTGGACTGAGAGCTATCACGGGCACCAACAGCAGGACGATCGCAACGCCGTAGCCGCTTTTCGCGACCGCAGCCTGGACGGTTCGGCACCGGACCAGATAGGCGGTGGCCCCCAGCCACACGGCCAAGCCAAAGAGGACGGCCCACCCACTTCCCGTCACGATCCCCAGAACGGTCGTCCCCACGAGTCCGATGACGATGCCGCCCACGATGCCGACCAGGACGGTGAGCGTATCGTCCACGATACTGTCCGGAGCCAGCAGTTGCCCGCCCCCCGCCGTCTCCGGGGACGAGCGACCCGTCACCGCATCGGCGACCCGCCGACCGTACTCGGTGACGGTGGCCGTGGCAGTGGCGATGGCCGTGCGACCGGGTTCGGTCGACGCCCGTTCGGAACCGACGGTCGACCTCCGCGCATCGGAAGGGGCGGCTTCCGCCCCATCCCACACGCCGTCGTTATCGGCGTCGGCGGCCGCCCGTTCGTCGGTGAGATCCGCCGAACAGTGCATACAGTAGGTCGCCGTCCTCCCGATCGCTCCGCCACACTCCGGGCAGCGAGGATCCGTCCCGGTGTCACTCATGTCGGTTCGTGGCTCCTTCGGATGCAGTTGGGGTGGCGCTCGACCGTAGACTCGTCGAACGTACGATCCTATCCCTCTTCATCGTTGTGGGAGGTGTCGGCCGGTGGACGAAAGGCAACACGCGCTGGACGTTCGCGCGGCGTCGAACTGCGGACCGTCGTCACTCGGGCGGTGTCCAATGGAGTGTTGCGAGGGAAGAGCGCTCCGAGAGCGGTCTTCCGCATCTTACACGGTAGCTGAACTACCGCGCCGGGGCGTGTGCCCCACGATGCGAGGGAAGGGATTTGAACCACGGTCGGACGCGTGTCCTCCCTGCTTCAAACCCCTCCGTGCATCTCGCTCGGCCCGTGTCGGGCCTCGCTACGATGCGAGGGAAGGGATTTGAACCCTTGGACCTCTACAGGAGCGGATCTTGAGTCCGCCGCCGTTTCCAGGCTTGGCTACCCTCGCACGCGAGGACCGCTAGACCACCCCTGGGGTTCAACCCACCGATTTTCGATCGCCAACCGTCCCTCGATCGGCCACGAGGGGAAATACACTTCCCCGCTCCGAGAGAATCGACGGCATATGTGTGACGCGGAGGATCTCTTATGTACGTCGTGATCGTCGGTGCGGGCGAAGTCGGGACGGCCATCGCCGAGAGCCTCGCCGAGACCCACGACGTCGCCGTCATCGATATCGACGGGAGTCGCGTGGAAACGCTGATGTACGACACCGACATCCTGGGCATCGAGGGTGACGGGACCGATCTCGATACCCTCGAGGAGGCCGACATCGAGGAGGCCGACATCCTCATCGCCAGCACTGACGACGACGAGACGAACATCGTCACCTGTAGCACGACGATGACGGTCACCGAGGCGTTCACCATCTCCCGGGTCAAGAGCGCGAAGTTCCTGCGGACGTGGCAGCGATCGAAGCGGGCGTTCGGGATCGATCACATGGTCGCGACGAATCTCCTGGCTGCCGAGACCATCGCCCGGATCGTCGGCTTACCGGCCGCACAGGACGTCGAGATGTTCGTCGACGGACTCGTGCAGATGGCCGAATTCGAGATACCGGAATCGAGTCCCGTAACCAACCTGACCGTCGAAGAGGCCGACCGCTACGAATCGCTGACGTTCGCTGCCGTGTTACGCGAGGACACGGTGATCATCCCGCGGGGGGAGACGGTCCTGGAACCCGGGGACGAAGTGATCGTCATCGGAAGCCCGGACAGCGTCCACACCTTCGCACACGAACTCAAGCCAGGCACCGACGGAACGCCAAGCATTCTCATCGTCGGCGGCAGCGATATCGGCTACCACACCGCCCGCCTCTTACAGGAGCGAGGACTGAAACCCCGACTCGTCGAGCAGAATCACGACAGAGCCCGGGCACTCGCCGAAGCACTCAGTGAGACGACGGTGCTGGAGAGCGATGCGACGGATCGCTCATTCCTCGAACGGGAACACGTCGACGACGTCGATATCGTCATCACGGCCCTCGATAACGACGAGAAGAATCTGCTCGCTGGGCTCCTCGCCAAGCGTCTCGGCGCCGAACGAGCCGTCTCAGTCGTCGATTCGGGAGGGTACGTCGATCTGTTCGAGGAGGTGGGTATCGACGTGGCGATCAACCCACGCGAGGCGACCGCCGAAGAGATAACGCGCTTCACCCGCGAGTACCAGGCCGAGAACGTCGCGATCATCGAGTCCGACCGTGCGGAGGTCCTCGAAATCGAGATCAGCGAAGAGAGCATTCTCGTGGATCGGCCGATCCGTGAGGCCGTCGCCGACCTCCCGGAAGGGGTGGTCATCGGAGCCATCGCCCGTGACGGGGCGTTGGTCATCCCCCGGGGCGACACCGTCGTCGAGCGCGGAGATCACGTGGTCGTGTTCGTCGAAATCGACTCGTTGGAGGAAGCCAGCCGTAAACTGTAGGGCGTTCGACCGCCGCTCCGGATGACGGGAACGGCGAGAACGAGGGATTTTTCCGGATTGGCGGGGAGGAGGTGGCATAATGGACGGGAGTCGCTGATGTCAGTCCGAGTCAACTGGCGACAGAGTGTCGCGTTCACCGGCACGGTGATCAAATATCTCGCCGTCGCCATGCTGGTTCCGCTGGCGATCAGCCTCCTCTACCGGGAGGATATCGTCGTCTTTCTCCTCTCGATCGGCATCGCAGTCGCCGTCGGCCTCGCACTGGAGCGCCTCGACGACGACCCGCAACTCGGTGCACGGGAGGCGCTCCTCTTCGTGGCGCTGGCGTGGGGGGCGGTCGCAATCGTCGGAGCGATCCCGTATCTCATCGCGGGGTATGGGACCGAGTCGACGCTTCGCTATCCGATCAACGCGCTGTTCGAGTCGATGTCCGGGTTCACCACCACCGGTGCGACGGTCCTCGGAGCAATCTCGCTCGACCGACACTCCCACGCGCTGTTGATGTGGCGCCAGTTGACACAGTGGCTCGGCGGCATGGGCATCATCGTGCTGATGGTCGCTATCCTCCCCGAGGCCGCGGTCAACGGCGCGCAACTGATCGAATCGGAAGCCCCCGGGCCGGAACTCCAGAAGCTAACGCCGAAAATCGCCGAGACAGCCCGGCTACTCTGGCTGTTCTACCTGGGCTTTACCGTGCTGTACGTCGCCATACTGATCGGCCTCCACTACGCGGGGATGGCGCCGAACATGGACGTCTACAACGCCGTCGCCCACGGATTCACCACGCTGCCGACGGGTGGGTTCTCGCCACAGGCCGACAGCATCGCGGCGTTCTCCCCGGCCGTTCAGTGGGTCGTCGTCCCATTCATGCTCATCGCGGGAATGAACTTCGCACTGTTTTACCTGCTGGTACAGGACGAGTACGCCGAGTTCCTTCGGGACCGCGAACTGCAGGCCTATCTCGGTGCCAACGCCGGGATGATCGTCATCCTGTGGGGCTTTCTTTTCACCGGGTCGGCCCCACCGCTCGAACTCGGGGGGGTCACGCAGGGAACCATCGAGAACTCGCTTCGGCAGGCCACGTTCCAAGTCGCCTCGCTTCTGAACTCGACGGGCTACGCGACGAGTGACTTCGCACAGTGGGGGACGACCGCGCAGGGTCTCCTGTTGTTCGCGATGTTTATCGGTGGGTCGGCCGGTTCGACTGGCGGTGGCGTCAAAGTCGTCCGGTGGCTGGTCGTCATCAAGGCCATTCGCCGGCAGTTGTTCACGACGGCCCATCCGACCGCGATCAAACCGGTTCGGCTCGGTGGCCACGTCGTCGACGAAGAGGTCATCAGAGCGATCTACGGGTTCACGCTCCTGTACCTGCTCACCTTCGGCGTGGCGACGGTTCTCATCCTGCTCGATGCGGGTCGTGTGGGTCTCGAAATGACGACGATCGAAGCGATCAGTGCGAGTCTGGCGACGCTCGGGAACATCGGTCCGGGCTTCGGATTCCTGGGACCGTTCGGGAGCTACCTCGACTTCCCGGCCACCAGCAAGCTGTTGATGATCTTCCTGATGTGGATCGGCCGACTGGAGATCATCCCCGTGTTCGTGATGTTCACCGGCGCGTTCTGGAACGAGTGAGGGGGCATCGTCCCCACGTCGTGGCGATGGTGTCCGGAGTAGTGCGGGCAGAGCACCGTTGCCTCGAACGCCCGGATGAGTGGCTTCCCCGAACACGACGGTCGTGGCGGGGGACGTATTATATGCGCCTAGGGCGAAACGCTCGCTATGACCGACCCCTCGGACGGGCCGACGTCCCCGGAGGGAGTACCCGAATCGCTCGCGTCGGAGCTCTCCGACCTCACGCCCGAGCAACTCCGCAACACGATCATTCACGCGCGAGAGCTGCTCAACTTTCACGAGGAGGTGGAGTCACCGATCGAACCGGGACCGGACGAGGACATCATTCGGACGAGCGAACGCGACGGCTACACCGAAGTCGTAAAGCGGGTTACGTGTGCCGACGGCTGTGACGACTGTCCACACGGGCCGTACCTCTATCACGTCAGGGAGGAGTCCCGTCCGGAAGGGGGGACACACCTCCACTGGACGTTCGTAGGGGAAGTGCGTGCCGACGCCGAGTGAGCCGGGACCCCGAGTCCCGCCACGGCGAGTGTCACGGATCCAGCCCGTACAGGCCGGCACGGACGAACACGAGCACCGGGATGATTTCCAGCCGGCCGACCCACATGTTGAGGACGAACATGCCTTCGGCGATCGGCGACATCGACGGCCCGGTGATACCGGAGGAGAGGCCGACGTTGCCCTGTGCGCTGGCGACTTCGAACAGCGCGTCGGCGTAGCCGAAGTCGGGGCCGGCGACGTTGACGAGGACGACGCTGCTGGTGACGAGAACGATGAGCCACAGGAGCGTGACGATGGCCGCTTCGCCGAACTCCCGTTCCATCGCTTCGCGGTCGAGCGTTCTGTCGCCAATTCGGGCGGTTACGATGGCGTTTTTCGGGAGGAACACCCGAGAGAACTGCCAAATGATACCGCGGGCGATGGTGTATCCACGAACGATCTTGATGCCGCCGACGGTCGAGCCGGCAGCGCCCCCGAGAACCATCGCCCCGACGACCATCACCTTTGCGCCGGCGAGCCAGCGGCCGATCGGAGCCGACTGGAACCCGGTACACGTCAGCGCACTGATCCACTGGAACGTCGAATCCCGAATCGCGTCGAGTTGGGCGCCGCCCAGCGTCGGAACCGAGAACGACAGGAACGACTGGGTTGCGAACGCACCGGACGTCGACGGAACCGAGAGCACGTTCTGTAGCGAGAGGGCGGCGACACCCAGTCCGAGGAGAACGAACAGCCAGCGCGTCTGCAGGTCGGTGACCAGTTCGCGCACCGTCCGGTCCCGGAGGACGACGTAGTGGACGGGGAAGGCGATAGCTCCGAGAATCATGATCGGGAGGAGTGCCGCCTCGACCAGCGGGGAGTTGTACGTCGCGATGGAGTTGTCGGTGACGGAGAAGCCGCCGGTCGTGAGGCCGGTCATGGCGTGGTTCAGCGCCTGCCAGGCAACGGCACCGAGCGGAAGCGACTCGGCGTACTCGCTCTCGCTCCCGGTGATCGCCCCGAACAACAGAACGAACGCCAAGAGCGTGTATCCGACGACGAGTTTCCAGACGGTTCGGACGGTAGAGACGATGCTCGGGTGGATCTTCTCTTCGCGCGCTTCGCTCCGGTAGAGGGCGTAACTCCCGCTTCCCGGTCGCGCGAGAATGGAGACGGTCAGGACGATGACGCCGACGCCGCCGACCCACTGGATGAACGACCGCCACCACTGAATCGCCCGGGGTAGTGAGGGTTCGTGGATCGCCATCGTCAGGCCGCTCCCGGTCCAGCCGCTCATGCTCTCGAAGAAGGCGTGGAGCGGATTGCGGAAGTACGCGAGACTGGACAGCGTCGTGGTGGTGCCGACGCGGATCGGGTCCCAGGCACTCGTGTCCGTCCCCGCGGGAACGAACGTCGCCATCACCGCAGGTGGCGTTAGCCACGCGGTCAACAGGAGGGGGAGCGCACCGAACGTGGCGACGGCGAGCCAGCCACCGGCGGCGATGACCATCCCGTGTTTCATCTTGGGTGGAGGTGCGTCCGCGAACCGTCGATTGGCGAGACCGCCGACGGCCGCAGTCACCCCGCCAGCGATGAAGAAGCCGAGGGCGGCGTGAAACTCTCGAAACCCGAGCGCGATGATCGTCGTGACGGTCATCAGTCCGGCTTCCATCAACAGGAGTGAGCCGATATCTCGCGTGATGATCTTCAGATGCGTCGGGAGCAGATCATCGTGCCGCCTGGACATGTTAGCTCTGGTCCTCTGTGTGGCCGAAGAGATCCGTCACTTCGGGTGTCGCACCGTCCCCGGAGTAGACCGTGAGTAGATCGCCAGCCTCGATACGCGTGTTTCCCCGGGGGGTGATCGGCTCGCCCTCGCCGTCGCGCTCGATGGCGACGATCAACATCTGACCGCCGATGAGGCCCGCTTCGTTGGCTTCCCGTAACGTCTTGCCCGAGAGGGGGGCGTCGGGCTCGACGGTGATTTCGAACACTTCCGCCCGCTCGCCGATGCGCATGAAGTCGACGATGGACGGGCGCTCGATCGCTCGATAGAGGTATTCGGCGATGAGGCGCTGCGGGTTCTGCATCGTGTTGACGCCGATTTGCCGGAACACGTTCATGTGTTCGGGATTGTGGACGACCGAGACGATTTCCGGGACGTCCAGTTCCTGTGACAGCAGACAGACCATGATGTTCGTCGCGTCCTGATCGGTCGTCGAAATGAGTGCGTCCGCACGCTCCGCGCCCGCGTTCCGCAGCGTCTCTTTGGCCGTGGCGTCGTCGTTGATGACCAAGCAGTCGTACTGTTTCGACGCCCGTTCGGCCCGCTCCGTATCGCGTTCGATGACGACGACTTCGTTCCCCCCGGTAGTCGCGATCTCGATGAGCGGTGTTCCGATGTCGCCTGCTCCGACGATCACGAGATACATTTTTCGTAGTGTTCTGCCTCGACGGTTGAAATACCCCGTTCTTTCGAACCGGTCGTGGTCGGCGGCACGAGTGGCTTGCTCACGGACCACTCCACCAGACGCTCACCGTTCGAACTGTCGCTCTAGCCGCTGGGTCAGCAGTAGGAACGAACGGACGGCGGCCACCGTGGGTCGATCTAACACAAACGACTCTTGTATGTATGGCCGCTGGCTTATGCCTGTTCGCCTTAGCACCGGTATGAACAGACGAGAATCGCTCGCGCTGGCCGCCGGCACGGCTGCGTCCCTAGCAGGATGCAGTGGCTTCGCCAGCAGTTCGCCCGAGACCACGAGGGCATCGCCGGCAACGGAGCGGACCGCCGCCGCCGGACCATCCTCGGGAACGGAGACCGATCCCGGGGAGATACTCGTCCGGGTCGACACCGACCGCCAGCCGATCTGGCTCGCCGACGAGGACGACGGTCGACCGACGCCGCGCCCCGACGCGCGCCACGTCGTCTCCGTGGTCGTCGACAGCGAGGCCCGGGCCGGCCGCCTCTCGGTCGCTCCCGAAGTGGACGGCACCCGGGTCGCGTCGTTCCTCTCGGCGACCGATTTCGGCGACGAAACGGTGTTTCTGGAGACTATCCAGGTCGAGGAGTGCTTCCGACTGGAACTCTGCCGCATAAGCTGGGGGCCCGAGAAGGTGTCGACGGACTACACGCGTCGAAGCCGCCGCTGGGACGAGCCCTGTGCGGTCGGCGAGCGTCCCTTCGAATCGCGACTCATCCGCATCCCCGACGCCATCAGCGCTGCCGACATCGGGGCCGGATCCACGTCGATCGGGACCGGCGCCTGTCGACGGAGCGGCACGCGTCCGGAAGCCTCGGGTGACGGGGGATCCGGCCCATCGATGCCCGACGATGCAGGGTCGGACCCCCCGACCGGGACGAGCGCCACGACTGGGGGTGAACGGTGATGCAGGACGGGACGGGGTCCAGAAGCGGTGCCCGCCGGATGACTCGCCGAAGTCTGCTCGCCGCGGCTGGTACGAGTGCCATCGCCGGATGTAGCTCCATCGGTGGCCCCGGTGGTGGTACCGGTCCGACCATCAGGACCGTGGAGCTCCCCGACGTGGACGCGGACTCGGTGCCCGAACCGATCGTCGCGCCGTCCGTCCCCGTCGACGTCGATCCAGCGTCCTTCGCCGGGCGTCGAGACCGTGTCAACGAGTTGCTCGCGTCCCTGCCGATACCGCTCGGCCCGGACGACATCCCCAACGGATACGTCCGGGAACACCTCACCGACGCTGCCGACACCGCGACGAACGGCCTCGACGAGGCACGAACGGCTCGAACCGATCTGGTGGCGCTCCAGTCGCTCCGTGACGCCCGGGAACACGCCCGGTACGCGGCCGCCGGGTGGGCGGTCGCGGAGCGTGGACTGTCGGTCGGCCCGCTTCGCCGGGCACACCGGGGTGTCGTCGCCGACGCACGGTCGTTCCGGGCGGACCACGAGTACGTCGGCACGGATCCGATCGGAGCGACGCTCGTCCACGCCCGCATCGAGGGGTTGCTGGACCGAGGGACCGACGCCGATCGACCGCGTCTACGCGACGGAGGGAGGCTCCTGACGGTCGCACAGTGGGGTGAAACGGTCGAATCGGCACGGGCCGCCCTCGACGACGCCGGTCATCTTGAGGAGCGACTCGGTGCGTCGCTCCCCGACGACGCGGGGACCGTCGCCGACACGATCGGCCGGGCCGCCGAGGCGCTGTCCGCGGACGCCCGTTCGCGGCGGTCGGGCCTTCCCTCGGAGCCGACCGCCGAGGAGTGGGGGCTCGCCGAACAGGTCGTCCACGAACTCCGCAGAGGGCTCGATCGCGGGCCGTACAGCGTTGCGGACGCAGACGGCCCGGCCAGTGCGGTCGTCGACCTCACGGACCGTCTGGCGAGGGTCCGAGCGCTAGAGCGCGTGCAAGAACGCGTCGAGGCAGGGGCGATCGCGAGCGCCAAAAACGCCGACGCAGTCCGTGACGCCCGCACCACGGCGTACGAATCCCTCGACGCTGCACTCGCGGATAGTCCGAACTCCGATCTGGCGCGAACGGTACTCGGCGACGTCTCCTGGCAGGTTTCGAACGCGGACCGGGAACTCGATCGCCACCGGAGACGGGGCGAGGTGTCCGCCACGAGTCTGGACGACGTCATGGAGGCATACATCGTCACGGCGGCCATCGCGCGGGCGACCCCGGATGCCTGCCAGCAGACTGTCGACGCTCTCGAGACGGCCTGACGGCCGACGAGGCAGCTGTCCGGACGCGCGTTCGGTCCCCTCGAAAGGACGGCGACAGCGAGGTCGACGCTCGCGGGACTTTATAGTCGTCCGACCTGTTGTGATCCACATAACAGGATGCACGACCGATGACAGCCACTCGTGAGCCGCTTCAAGTGATCGCGCTGGGGGATCGCGATATCGCCGAGGAACTCGACGGTGTGCCGACCGACTCCGGGCGCCCGCTTGTGACCACGAGCCGATCACCGAACGACCTCCCCGACGGTGCCGACGCCGACTGTCTGCTCGTCGATCAGCACGGTCTGGACGGATGGTGTGCCGCCGTGGATCGGGCGACCGAGGCGTGTCCGTCCGTTCCCGTCGTCGTCTTGGTCGGGCCCGACGCGGAAGAGGAGGTCGCGACGGCCATCGAACGCGGTGCGACGAGTACGCTCCCCCGGTCGTTGTGTGGCCCCGAGCCGGATGTCGTCGCGGCCCACGTCGGCCACCTCGTGGGGAGGGCGGGACCCAGCCGAGTACGGGAGACGGGGACCGGTCCCGACGACCGGTTGCGACTCGTCGCCGACAACGTCGACGAGATCATCTACATCGCGAACTGGGATTTCTCCGAGGTTGAGTACGTCAACTCCGCCTACGAATCGATCTGGGGACGGCCGGTGGAACGGCTCTACGAGGACTCGACGGCGTTTATCGAGGATATCGATCCGCGGGACCGCGAACGGTTCGAATCGGAGTTCGAAGCGATGCGTACGGACCTCCGGGACGGCTCCCCGGACGAGAGCTACGAGTTCGAGTTCCGTGTACGGCAACCGGACGGCGAGAGTAGGTGGGTCGTGGCGACGGGCTACCCCGTGACGACCGATGCGGGCGAGAAACGGTACGTCGGCATCGTCGAGGACGTCACCGAGCGCCGTGAGCGCGAGCGAGCGATCGAAGAGGAGCGACAGAAGTACTCGACGCTCGTCGAACAGAGTACGGACGGAGTCGTCGTAGCCCGGGACGGCGAGTACGTCTTCGTCAACGAACGGTTCGCGGAGATCACCGAGTACGACGAAGACGAACTCCTCGGGATGGACCTCGAAACGGTGTTCGCCCCGGAGTCACGGGCGCTAGTTCGGGACCGTTACGAGCGCCGGGTGGCGGGCGAATCGCCACCGAACCAGTACGACGTCGAAGTGGAAACGGCGACGGGTGAGCGGCGGACACTGGAGTTGGCTGTCTCGCGCATCCAGCACGGGGGCGAGCCGGCGACGATGGCGAGTTTCCGGAACGTGACCGACCGCAAAGAGCGCGAACGGACCGTCGAGCAACTTCAGGCCGCCACCGAGCGGATGCAAGGCGTCGACACGACCGAGGACGTCTTCGATATCGCCGTCGAGACGGCACGGGATGTACTGGAGTTGCCGATGACCGCGTGCTGGCGCTACGACGACGAGCGCGATCGACTGGAGTACGTCGCCGGCACGGAGCCCGTCGAAGGGATGGCAACCGGCCCCGTCTCGTTCACCCCGGAAGACCGGGAGTACGACGTCTTCGAGAGCGGTTCGGCGACCACGTACGACCCGAGCGAGTACCATCCACACAACCCGTTGGACCGCTCGATCATCGTGCCCATCGGCGACGGGGGGCTCCTCGCGGCCGGCGAGCGTGGCCGGCAGGAGTACGAACAGTACCTCGTCGACGTGATGGGGGTCCTCGCGAGCCACACCGCGAGCGCCCTCAAGCGCGTCCAGCGGGCCGAGCAGCTCCGTGAGAGTGAGCGGAGACTCGGCGCCATCGTCGACCGGATCGACGAGACCATCTTCCTCGCGCCGGCGGACGAGCTGACCGAGGGTGAGCCTGCGGCGGAGTTCGTCAGTTCGGGGTACGAGGACATCTGGGGGCAGTCCCTCGAACGGATCCAAGAGACCAACGAGAGTGGCTTCTTCTCGACGCTCCACCCCGACGACCGGAACGGCTATCGCGAGTTCATCGAGGATATCGTCGCCGACATCGAGCGCGGCGACCCGCAGGGCAGGTACACACGCGAGTACCGCATCGAGCGTCCGTGTGGCGAGCGACGGTGGGTTCGCTCGGAGTTCTACCCGACGGAGTGGTCCGACGGCCGACCGCGGATCATCGTCGTGAGTCGGGACGTGACCGACCGCAAAAAGCGCGAGCAGACGTTGGAATCATTCCACGACGCGACGGCCGAGCTGACGACCGCCGAGACGACCGCCGAAGCCAGCACTACGGCGGTCGAGGCAGCGGCGAGCGTCTTCGGGCTGCCGGAAACCGCCGTCTACCGATACGATGCCGAAACTGGCCGACTCGCCCCGACGGCGACTGGGCCGGAACTGCCGCCGCCCGCCGACCTCGACCAGTTGGGGACCGAGAACGAGGCCGCGTGGGATGCATTCGTCGACGAGCGACTGCGACGGGTCGACGACGCGACGAACGCGCTCACCGACGGCGTCCCGGATGGCGCCGCGATGCTCTTCCCGCTCGGTGGGAAGGGACTTCTCGTCGTGTGGCAGTCCGGCGGGACCTTCGACACGGACGCCGCAAACATCTTGGCCGCGACGCTGGAGGCCGCGCTCAACCGGCTCCGGGGCGAACGACGGCTGGCGTCCCGGCGTGCCGAACTCGAGGCACAGACCGAGCGGGCGCGTCGACTGGAGTCCATCACCGAACTCACACAGCGTGTCGAGGCGGCTATCACGACGCGGTCGTCCCGGGAAGGGATCCAAGAATCGGTCTGTACCGAACTGACCGACGTCGACCCGTTCGAGGCGGCCTGTGTCGTCGAGGCCGACGTCGGATCGGATCACCTGCAACCGCGCACGGCCGCCGGGATAGCGCGTGATGCTGTCGAAGAGATCCTGACCGAGACGGACGCAGTCGAGGACGCGAACCCCGCGTCCCGGGCCTGGCGGACGGATCAGCCCTCGATCAGCAACGACCTCGTGGGTGGCCGACAGCAAGCCGACTGGCGCCAGCGACTGCTCCGTGCTGGAATCGGCTCGGTCTGTGCCGTCCCGCTGTCCTACGAGGGCGTGACACACGGCGTACTCACGGTCTTCGCGGACGAACCCGACGCCTTCGGCGAGCGCGCGGTCGACGTCCTCGCCCAACTCGGCACGTCGATCGGGTACGCCATCACGGCGGCGGAGCGACGACGCGCGCTCGAGTCGGACGACACGCTCGAACTCGAATTCCGGGGCGACGACACCGATCTGCCGATGACTCGTCTGGCACGCACTCTCGGGTGCCGGGTCAGTCACCGGCAGACGGTGCGCAGACAGGACGGCTCGGTCAGTGTCTACTACCTGCTCGAAGGCGACGTCCCGGACGAGGTGTCCGAGCCGGCAGACGACGTCCTCACCGGTGCCGTGACAGTCGTCTCCCGGCAGGCCGACGAAGCGGTTCTCGAGCGGCGTGGCTCGTCGTGGTTCGCGTCGTTCGTCTCGGAGTACGGCGGCATCCTTCGACGCGCACGAGGGACCCCGGACAGCGTCACGTTGGTCGTCGAACTCCCGACCGAAGCGGACACGCGGACCATGGTCGAGCGCGTCCAAGACGAACTCCCGGAGCTCGAACTCTACGCCCAACGCCAGCATCGCGAGACAGGGCCAACCCCCCGAGAGATACGGACCCAACTGGAACGGCAGTTGAGCGATCGGCAGTACGAGGCCCTGGAGACGGCACAGGCGATGGGATACTTCGACTGGCCCCGTGAGAACAGCGGCGAATCGGTCGCGGACGCTCTGGGAATCACGCAACCGACGGTGAACAAGCATATCCGACTCGGCGAACGGACGGTGTTCGATCTCCTGTTCGGGGCCGACGACGAGATGGAGACGTAGTGGCGGTCCGGTCCGGAGTGGGGTGGGGTGGGGTGGGGTGGGGCAGCGAAGCGACCGCAGACGAAGCGAGAAGTCAGACGTCGGGGGGAGGACCACCGCGTGCAGCGGGACGTCGGGCGTGATGACGGCGTGCAGGAGCCTCAGTCGCTCGCGGCCTTCCGGACGTGAACGTGGCCGTCGAAGCCGTCCGCGCGGAACCGGACCGCGACCGCTTCGAGGACGAGTCGGTACTCCTGTCTGTGGTGACCGCCCGATTCCGGTCGGAGACGTGACGCAACGATTCCGGCCTCGGTCAGCCTGTCGAGTCGCCGGTAGGCCGTTGAGCGAGACATGCCACACTCGTCTGCGATGGCACGTGCCGGCATCTCGCCGTCCGACAGCGCCCGCAGAATGTCGGCGACGTACTCGTCGCCGAGGAGATCGAACAGTTCGTCGACCGCGACTGGCGAGACGTCCTCGCGGGTGCTCGACCGCTCGCTGACGCCGTGAGACGTCTCGTTTTGGTCGTCCGGGCTGTCCGACGTTCGACCGGCGGACGACGTGTCGCCGCGGGTCCGGGGCCGGTTCACCGTCATCGCATGTGACGACGGGCTAGGCCCACCCGAAGGTGATGGAAAGACTGACTGATTCTCGCGAAAATTGGGGGCTATCTATAATGACTGGCGGTGAATTCCGGCGCTACAGGCCCGCTACCGAAAGATCGTGTCGGCCATCGCAGAGACAGCAACACGCACCCCCGGTTTAGGGGAGGCCCCCTCGTCGGTCCCTCCATGTCCCGAGTTGCCCCTTGCGTGCTCCGGTGGCGGGGCGTGAGCGGCCCGAACGAGCCGGCAGTGTCGAGGGGGCAGCGTGGATGACGGAGCGAGCGTCAGCCGATGGGCCGGCCACCGATCGAGAGGTTCGGCGAGAGCGACGGGACCGACACGGCACGGACGGTCGTGGACACGACCGGCAGGTGCTCGTCGTCGGCGACGATCCCACGACGGTCGCGACCGCGGGCTTTCTCGAACAGGTGGGGTTCGACCCGGTGTTGGCACCGCCACCGAGCGAGCGGATGCAGCCGGAGACGGTGACACTCTGGCGCCCCGGACTGGTGTTGCTGGAGCGACTCGGGCTCAGGCGGCCAATCGAAGGGATCGGGACGTGGCTGGATCGGCTCGACTGCCCGTCCACCGGATCGACGTGGACTACGGCGCCAGCGGACGATCCGTCGCTTCTGACCGTCCGTCGAGCCGACCTCGAAGCCCTCCTCAACCGGCGGATCCGCGACCGCGTCCGGACGGCGGACCGGTCGGTCGTGGAGATAGATCAGACGTCGAGTCGTGTCGACGCGGCCTTCGAGGGTGGCATCGAGGAGTCGTTCGATACCGTGGTCACGGCGGATCCGACGCTCGCTCCGGGCGTCGAATCACGATACGGTGCGGTTACGATCAACGTCTGGGCGTTCGACTGGCTCCCGAGGGCGAAAGCCCCGGATCGCCCCACGGAGCGGTGGGACGAGGACCGAGCCGCGTTCTCAGTTCCCGTCGCGGACGACACCCGCGTCCGACTCGTCTCCACGGTCCCCGCGGCCAACTCGACATACGCCGCGACCGACATCGACACGCTCGAACGCCAGTTCGGCCCCCTCTTCGACCCGTCGGTGGATCCGTTCGGGGAACTCGCCCAACACGCGGTCCAGTATCACCGGTTTCCCCAGGTCGTCCCAGCGTCGGTTCACACCGACGGTGTCGGCCTCGTCGGACCGGCGACGCGTGCGTCACTTCCGGGTGATTGCCTGCGGACGACACTCGGAATCGAGGACGCGTGGGTGTTCGCCGACGCACTCGCGTACGGACCACGGGACCGTGACGACGCTCTCGACAGGTACGAGCGACGGCGCCGTCGCCGGGAGCGCGAACTTCGCCGGCAGTCGACGGCCGACACACCGGCGACGGGACCCGTCGAGGAGGTGTCACCGGTACTGTCCGGATTGTACGCGTCCCGGTCGCTCGCCTTCCGTCAGATCACTGGCGGACGGGCACCGGACGCCGCAGAGGCGATACCGGAGTCACTGTGAGCGTCGTCGTCGATTCCACCGTTGGTTCTCACCGTGTCCGAGTGGCGCTCGTCCCCGATCGACGGCCGAACCGACTGTGTCCCGTCGGGAAACACCGCGTGATGGTATATGATGGCGGAGACGGTACTGGCAGGCACCGATGGCCCAGAGCATCTTTCCGACGAAGCCGTCCGTGACGGATCCGGACCGGGACCCCCGGGTCGTTCCGCTCGAAAACGCGGACGCCGTGATCGAAGCACTCGCCTCACGGACCGCCCGGCGAATCGTCGAGTCGGTTCGAGACGAGCCCCAGACCCCGTCCGACATCGCCGACAGCGTGGAGACGTCGATCCAGAACGCCCTCTATCACCTGGAGCGGTTGGTCGACGCTGGCGTACTCGAAATCGTCGACACCTGCTACTCCCCGCGTGGCAGAGAGATGAGCGTCTACGCGCCGGCTTCCGAGCCGATCGTGATCTGCGTCGGCAACGGGGCCGTCAGCGCCGACCTGACCGGTACCACCGGAGCCCAGCTCCAGCGCCCGGAGTTCGCGGGCTCCGACTGAGCCGTCTCTGGGTCCCGGAACTGGACGTCAGCACCGACGGGTCGCCAGCACGTCGCAGCTACCAACCGGGGCGCGGTCGTCACCCGGAGGCGGGGTGGACGGTCAACACCGGGACGTCGACGGTTCGGACGACACGCTCGGTGACGCTCCCGACGAGGGCGTGTTCGATGCCGGTCCGACCGTGGGTCCCCATCACGACGAGGTCGACGTCCTCCGCTCCGGCGTACTCCCGGATGACGTGGTGGGGGACACCGTGCCGAATCGCCTCGACCGCCGGGACGCCCGCGAGCTCGGCGCGGTCGAGGACCGCGGCCGTCGGCCGTTCGCCCGACTCGTCGACCAGTGCGACGACGTCGTCGTGATCCATCCCGGCGCTGACCGGGCTCATGCGCACGTCGACCACGTAGAGCGCGTGGACGGTCGCACCGTGGACGCCGGCGAGGTCGACGGCGTGTGTGACCGCGGCCATCGCTCCGTCGCTGCCGTCGGTCGGCACGAGAATCGTCTCGTACATCGTCTCCACCCACGGCTGGACCCATCTTGAAGCTGTGCGGGACGGGGGAACGCTGATGACCGTGGGGCTTGCCCAACGTGTATGCCCAACAACCGCGCCCTCCACGATCCGAACGCGGAGTACACGATGCGGGACCTCTCGGGCGAGACGATGGGCCTCTCGGCCGACCGGGGCCCCCGTGACGTCGAGATCACCGACGTCCAGACCACCGTCGTCGACGGCAACTACCCGTGGGTTCTGGTCCGTGTCTACACCGACGCCGGCGTCGTCGGCACGGGCGAGGCCTACTGGGGCGGCGGCGACGCCGAAATCGTCGCCCGCATGGCACCCTTTCTCGTCGGCGAGAACCCCCTCGACATCGACCGCCTGTACGAGCATCTGCTCCAGAAGATGTCCGGCGAGGGCTCTATCTCCGGGAAGGTCGTTTCGGCCATCTCGGGGATCGAAATCGCCCTGCACGACGCCGCGGGGAAACTCCTCGGGCTGCCGGCTTACCAGTTGCTCGGCGGGAAGTACCGCGACGCGGTGCGGATCTACTGTGACTGTCACGCCGGCGAGGAGTCCGAACCGGCGTCGAACGCGACGGAGGCCGAGCGCGTCGTCTCGGATCTGGGGTACGACGCGCTGAAGTTCGACCTCGACGTGCCCTCCGGACACGAGATCGACCGTGCGAACCGTCACATGCGCGATCCCGAGATCGAGCACAAGGTAGAAATCGTCCGGCAGGTCTGCGAGACGGTGGGTGACCGCGCGGACGTGGCCTTCGACTGTCACTGGTCGTACACCGCCGGGAGCGCCAAACGGCTCCTGGCGGCGGTCGAGGAGTACGACGTCTGGTGGATCGAGGATCCCGTGCCGCCCGAGAACTACGACGTGCAACGCGAGGTGACGCGGTCGTCGACGACGCCCGTCACCGTCGGCGAGAACGTCTACCGAACCCACGGGCAGCGCCGCCTGATCGAGGAGCAGGCCGTCGACATCCTCGCGCCGGATCTCCCGAAGGTCGGCGGGATGCGCGAGACGCGGAAGATCGCCGCCCACGCCGACATGTACTACATTCCCCTCGCGATGCACAACGTCGCTTCCCCGATCGGGACGATGGCCAGCGCGCAGGTCGCGGCCGCCGTCCCGAACGCCCTCGCCGTCGAGTTCCACAGCTACCAGCTGGGCTGGTGGGCGGATCTCGTCGAGGAGGACGACCCGATCGAGGACGGCCGCATGGCCGTCCCCGAGCGGCCGGGGCTCGGGCTGACACTCGATCTCGACGCCGTCGAGGATCACATGGTCGAAGGCGAGACACTCTTCGACCCGGACTGACCGCCCGCGAGACCCGCGGATCGACAGTCGTCGACACGAGGAACAACGTTTAGTCATTCCCGTCCCTCATTCGGACGATGAGCGAGTCCGAACCCTCTATCGAGGAACTGGACCGGGACACGATCACGGACGGCGAGTTGGCGAACTGGCTGAACCGGTACGGTCCCGACTGGGTGCTCGAAATCGACCCCATCGACCGCGAGACCGAGTATCTCGGCTTCGTCGACGGACGGTTCAAGCTCGCCCACGAGGGCGGCATCGACTTCGTTTCGCTGGACTATCTCGGTGACGTCGTCGATCGGATGCAGTCGATCGATCACCTCCCCGTCGAAGAGTCGCCGTTCGCGACCGACGAGGACGACGGGGACACCGACGTCGACGTCGACGCCGACGAGTAGGCTATTTGTTCGCTCGCCTTCGGCATGGGGTATGCGCTTCGATCACGTCGGCGTCGCCACACGTGACGCCGCCGCCATGGCCAACCTGTTCGGCGCGCTGCTCGACGCACCGATCGCCCACCGGGAGACGTTCGACGGCCTCGACGTGACCTTCCTCGACCTGGGGAACGGCTACCTCGAACTGCTCGAACCGATCGACGACGAGGGGCCGATCCCGAGTTACCTCGACCGCGAGGGACCGGGTATCCACCACGTCGCAGTGGCGACGCCGAACGTGGCGGCCGCGCTCGAAACGGCTAGCGAACACGGAATCGAACTCGTCGACGATGAGCCACGGCAGGGCGCGTGGGGCCACGACGTGGCCTTTCTCCACCCCGGATCGACCGACGGCGTCCTCGTCGAGTTCGTCGAGCGATGAGGGATCCGCTCACCTACCGCGTCGCGGCAACGCCCGAGGCGACGGCGTTGGTCGACGCGGACCGCGACGAGCGGTGGTCGGTCACTGACCTCGACGCCGCCGTCGAGCAAGTGGCCGGCCGACTCGCGGCCCTCGGCGTCCGCCCGGGCGACCGCCTGGGTGTCTGCCTGCCGACACGCCCCGCGACGGTTCGCGTGATCCACGCGGCCGTCCGTCTCGGCGCCGTCCTCGTCCCCCTCGGCGCGCGGCTGACGCCCCACGAACTCGCCGACCGACTGGCCCGTGCCGACGTGACGGCGCTCGTCTGCGACGCGACGACGGCGACGGACGCCGTGGCGGCCGCGGACGCGGCCGCCGACCGCGGGGGTGTGCCCGATCCGGTGCCGGTCGTCTCCGTCGACACCGACGTCGGCGACGCCGGCGAGCGGGTGACCGCTCTCGGCGCCCGTCCACCGGAGGCGGTCGTCCCCCACGACTGGTCGCTCGACGCGACCCTCCTGCTCCCCTTTACCTCGGGGACGACGGGGGCGCCGAAAGGCGTCCGGCTGACGCTCCGAAACGTCCTCGCGAGCGCCGTCGCCTCGACGTTCCGCCTCGGCCTCGACCGTTCGGAGACTTGGCACGTCGCGCTCCCGCTCCACCACGTCGGCGGCCTGACGCCCGTCCTCCGGATGCCGCTGTACGGCATGACGGTCGTCCTCCGGGAGTCGTTCGACGCCGACACCGTGGCGGCCGATTTCGAGCGGTACGACGTGACAGCGACGTCGCTGGTGCCGACGACGCTCGACCGGCTGCTCGACGTGACGACCGGTGAGCTCGGGCCGTCGCTCCGGGCGGTCCTACTCGGCGGCGCGCCGGCGACGACGGCGCTGCTCGACCGGTGTGTCGAGCGGTCGGTCCCCGTTTTTCCGACCTACGGCATGACCGAGACGGCGTCCCAGATATCGACGGCGACGCCCGAGGCGGCGCGCGCCAACCCCGGAACGGTGGGGCGGCCGCTCCTCTGGACCGACCTCGCGGCCCGCGACGAGTCGGGCGACGAACTCCCGCCGGGTGAGGTGGGCGAACTCGTCGTCTCGGGGCCGACGGTGTCGCCGGGCTACCTCGACGCCGACGCGACGGACGCGGCGTTCGGCGCGGCCGGCCTCCACACCGGCGACGTGGGATACCGCGACGCCGACGGCCGCGTGTGGGTGATCGGCCGCACGGACGACCTGATCGTCACCGGGGGCGAGAACGTCGCGCCCGCGGAAGTGATCGAGGTCCTCCGTGACCACCCCGACGTGGCGGACGCGGCGGTGGTGGGCGTCCCCGACGAGGAGTGGGGCGAGCGCGTGGCGGCCCTGGTCGTCACACGGGAGGGCGCGGACCCCGCGGAATCGACGCTCGAGGAGCACTGTCGGGAGCGACTGGCGAACTACAAACTGCCGCGAACGATCCGGTTCGCCGACGGCATCCCCCGGACTGAGTCCGGGACGGTCGACCGGGCGGCAGTTCGCGGTCGGCTGTCCTAGACGCCGTTCTCGGCGGGCGAGATCCGTCGTTCGAGCGCCAACAGGCCGAGTGCGAGGCCGGCACAGCCGACGATCAACACCGGCCAGAGCAGGGGCGCGAACCCGTAGTCGAAGAAGGCGCCACCGAGGGCGGCCCCCAACCCCATCCCGAGACGCTTGGCGATTTCGATCAGCGAGAGCCGCGAACCGCGCTCCTCGGCGTGGCCGAGGTCGCTGGCCAGCGACGTGACCAGCGGCGAGTGGAGGACCTCCCCGACCGTGCGGAGACCGAGGAAGGCACCGATCAGGCCGACGGCGAGAAGCGTGGGCACGACGTCGACGAGAACGACGGCGACGAAGCTCACCGCCCAGAAGACGGTGGAGGCGACGAGCCCACGGGTGCGCCGCCAGTCCGCCACCAGTTCGAGGACGGGAAGCTGGAAGACGACGAGCACCAGCGGATTCAGCACGTACAGCGTGCCGATCTGCGAGGAGTCGAGCCCCAGCGTCTCGCTGGCGACGACGGGAACCGTCGCCTGCATCTGGGCGTACATGACTGCGAACCCGACGTTGAGGACGGCGAGACCGAGGAGGCGGCGACGCGAGACGGCCCGACTCCAGTCGCCGACGCTCTCGGAGAGGGTGGCGGCGGGACGGCCCTCGTGGACGCGCGGCAGCGTAGCGAGGAGAACGACGGCCACGACGGCGGAGGTGAGGCCGTCGGCGACGAAGACGGCGGTCGACGCGGCTTCGTAGAGGACGCCGCCGACGACGAAGCCGGAGCCGAAGCCGACGTTACTCGCGACTTTCAGGAGCCCGTAGCCGCGCTCGCGGTCCTCGGGATCGGTGAGGTCGGCGATCATCGCCTGGCTCGCCGGGGCGTACAGGCCCGTCGTCAGGCCAGCGGCGGTGGCGACGACGACGAACGCCGCGCCGGTGGTGACGAGGGCGTACGCCGCCAGCGTGAACGCCGAGAGCGCCATGCTCCCGACCATCACCGGCCGTCGGCCGTGGCGGTCCGCGAGGTAGCCGCCGACGGCCGTCCCGGCCGCGGTGGCAACGTTGTTGGCCAGGAGGCCGAGCCCCACGACTGAGAGCGGGATGCCCACCTCCAGGTGGAAGTGGATGCTCGCGAAGGGGTAGACCAGCCCCGAGCCGAAGACGTTGATGAGGCGTCCCCCCGTGACGGCGTAGACGGGGCGACGGAAGCCGCGGACGGCGTCGAGGGTCGAGCCGAACACACCCGGTGGTCGGTATTACCCCTACCTCAACGGTTCGCTTCCCGACGACGGTGTGTCGCCACACCTCGACGTCCCGTCTCCCCGGTCGTCGTCCGAACCGACTCGTGGCTTCCGACGCCGCCTCCGGCCACGCGAGCAAACATGTTCGGGTAAAGGACGGTGAGAGCGCGTGACGTCCGTCCGGTCGAAGAGCTATGCCCTACGCGAAACTCACCATCGACCTGCCGGAGGCCATCTGGATCGGGGAGGTGTCTCGCGACTTTCCGGCGACGACGTTCCGGGTGCTTTCGGCGGTTCCGTCCGGCGACGCGGGGTTCGGCCTGCTCGAAATCGAGAGCGAGGCGATTCCCGACGTCCTCGACGCCATCGAGGGACGGAGCGGTATCTCCTCGGTCCAACTGATGCAACGCTCGGAGGACACCGCCATCGTCCAGTTCGAGACGAGCGAGCCGATCCTGCTGCTGTCGATACAGGAGTCGGGCGTCCCTATCGAACTCCCCCTGACCATCCGGGACGGGGAGGCCGTTATCGAACTGACGGCGTCGCGTGACCGCCTCTCCGAGTTCGGTCACCAACTGGAGACGTTCGGCATGTCGTACACGCTCAACCGGGTGTACGACGCGGTCGACACGCCGACGCTGCTGACCGACCAGCAACGGCGGCTACTGGTGGCGGCCGTGGAACTCGGCTACTACGACACGCCGCGGGAGTGTACGCTGACGGAACTGGCCGACGAGGTCGACCTCGCGAAGTCGACGGCGAGCGTGACGCTCCACCGCGCGGAGGAGACGGTCGTCAAGGAGTTCGTCGCCGAGCGCCTCGACGTAACGCTCGACGAACAGCCACAGGCAGTGTAGATTCAGAAGGGCAGGATCGAGCGGATCCGGCCGAGGAGGCTCCCACTCGCCGAGACGCGGTACTCCTCGAACACCGGGTGGAGGAGATCGAGCAGTTCCGATTCGGACTCGAACGTGCGCTTCGGTAGCGCGTCCATGGCCTCCGACAGCGCGACGGTTCCACCCGATCCGTCGTAGGCGATCTCGGGATCGCCGAGAGCCCGGACGATTTCGTCGCTGGTCGCCGGATACTCGAGGTCGGCTCGATCCAGGTGGCCGACCAGCGCGGCGATGCCGAATTCGACCGCGTCCGGTGACGACGTATCCTGCTGTGGCGGCCTGGCTGCCATTACCGGGCCTTGTCACCGAGCCACTAAAAACGACCGCCATCCGTTCGCGACGGGTATTTCCCGCCGGCACCCGTCAGCTCCACCATGACGGAGTACACGACGGTTTCGATCCCGAAGGAACTCGGCGACCGGGTCGAGGAGACCATCGAGGGCACCAGTTTCTCCAGCACGAGCGATCTCGTTCGGTTCCTGCTCCGGAGCATCGTCATCCAGTACCAGCGGCGTGGCGAGTTGACCGAGGCGGAGTTCGAGGAGATCACCGACCAGTTGGTCGACCTCGGCTACCTCGACTAAGCTGCCGCGGACGGGACGTCGCCCCGTTCACTCCGGCAGCGACCCCGCGGGCGGTTCGGCGTCGACGACGGCCAGCGGGAGGCGACGGCCCCGGCGGTCGAAGGCGAGGAGGCCCTCCCACGGCGGCACCGCGAGGAGGACGACGCCGGCGAGGTCGTCCCGGCGGGTGAGTTCGGCGGGGCCCTGCGGGTGGCTGAGAAACCGGGCGCGTCCCCGGCCGGCGGGCGTCCCGAGGTCGACGCCGAAGACGTCGCTGACGGCCCGACCGGCCGTCGGAAAGTAGACGTGGCTCAGGATCGGTGTCGACGAATCGACGCCGAGTTCGGCCTCGAAGTCGGCGGCGGGCGTCGCATCGAGGACGAGATTCTCCCGTTCCGGCTCGGCCGCTGCCGCGCGCTCGAGGAGCAACTCGACGAGGCCGCGGGTCGCGTGGACGGGGTCGCAGTCCCCGTCGTCTACCCCACCGTCGGTACGGAGCCGCCGGCAGCTACTGCCACCCCGAGTCGCCGCCCGACCGCCGTCCCGAAACGGGGGTGCCGCCCCGGCCGCGTCGTGGCTCACCCCACCACCATCTCGCGGATCATCTTGGCGTACGCGGCGGGGATGCGCCGGCGGGCACCGGCGAGGGCGTCCCGAAGGGCCGGGGTCGCGTCCTCGAAGACGCCCTGGCCGTGGCCGACGAGGATCCGCTCGGGGGTGCAGTCACCGAGGGCGTCCCGCGGTGGGATCGGACGGAGCATGGGGTGGACACCGAGGCGCTCGTCGCCGGCCCGGAAGAAGCCGGCCGTCCCGACGGCCTCGGCGACGAGCAGCGTCTCACCGTCGTACAGCGCCGCCTCCTGCCACGGCGGGAGCGAGGCGTCGCGAACGCGCCGGACCCGGTAGCCCGACTCGCCAAGCTCCCCGCCGATCCGTTCGACCCGGATGTCGAGTGCCGACGCGACGCCGTCCATCCACCCGGGAACGGCGACGGGCACGTCGTGGCGGTCCGCGACCGCCGCCGCGTCCCGCTTGTGGCGGTCCAGACAGAGTGCGACGCCGACCACCTCGCCGAGGTCGTCGAGTAAGTCGTCGACACCCGGCGCGTCCACCGGATCGATCACCCACACGCCCTCGTCGGTCCGGAGGGCGTGACTCGCTCGTTGCATCCGCTCGTCGGGGTACGCGATCCAGCCGAGGCCGCCGTCCCAGCGGTCGATCTCGCGCAGGTCCGCGCGACCGCCCTTCAGTGGCATACCGGCGTTGGGGGCGGGACGCGCATAAACCCTCGATCCGGGTGACGTGGGGTCGACGGCCGTCGTCGAGTCGGATCTCGGGCTCGGACGGAGCGGTCGCGACGACAGGTCAGGAGAGTCGATCCGTATCGATGCCGACGCCGGGCGGCGCCACGACCAGGAAGCCACGGAAGCGCATGAGCGTCCCACCGGCATCACGGATCTCGCGAGCAAAGCCCGCCGCCAGCCGGTTCAGGTCGCCCTCAACGTTCAACACGAGCGTCTTACCGTTCTCGACGGCGGCGATCCACTCCTCGGGATCGGTGCTGCCGTCGAGGATTCCGAGGACGACCTCCGAGCCGCCGTCGTCATCGTCCTCCAGTTGTTCCTCCGCGTTCCGGAGGTCGAGGTCGAACTCGCTCATGAGCGTAGGGTCGCTCGGGCGGGAGAAAAGCGTTCGGGGCGGTGCGCGATCACCCCACGACCCTCAGTCCCCGAACGCGTCCGCGGTGAAGCCGTCGTCGACCGTGAGGACGGTCCCGTTCGTGTAGCCCGCGGCGTCGCTGGCGAGATAGATCGCCGCCCCGACAATCTCCTCGGGGTCGGCGAGTCGGCCGTTCGTCGTCCGACGGACGATTTCGGCGTGGCGCTCCGTCCCCTCGTCGTAGGTCCCCGACGTCTGTTCGGAGCGGACGAAGCCGGGGCGGATCGCGTTCACCCTGATCTCGGGCCCGAGTTCTTTCGCCGCGACCCGCGTGAACGCGTCGATCCCACCTTTCGCCGTCGTGTACGGCACCAGGTTCGGGATGGCGAGGCCGTTCGAGATGGAGGAGATGGGGACGACCGCCCCCTCGTCCATGCGCTCGGCGAACAGCTGTACCGCGCGGTAGGTCCCGTCCAACTGGACGTCGAACACTGCCTGCCACTCCTCCTCGGTGCCGTCGTCGAGGCTCGCCCGGGAGATGTAGCTCTGTGAGGTGACCAGAACGTCGACGCCGCCGAGAGCGTCGATCGTCGCGTCCCGCAGGTCGACCAGCGACTCGCGATCGGTCACGTCGCAGGTCCGCTCGATCGTCTCGGCGCCGAGCTCGCGGAGTTCGGCCGCCGTCTCGGCCACGCTGTCGGCGCTCCGACTCGACGCGACCACGTCCGCCCCGTCGGCCGCGAATCCGCGGGCGAGCGCCCGTCCGATCCCGCTCGTCCCGCCGATGACGACTGCCCGTTTGCCCTCGACCGTGACCGGCGTGTGGTCGTAGTCCATGAGACAGGCCTCGGGTGTCGGGGACTTATACTATTGGCCCTGCCCGTTTCGAGCCACTCGCCGAATCGAGTGGCTGCCCTCGTCGCCGTCGGGAGGACCCGCGGGCGGGGTCGGAAAGCCTTTAGTGCAGTCTCGGGGTACGCGAGTGCATGCTTTGGGAGAACACCGATCACTCGGCGAGCGAGGCGACGCTCCGGTACACGATGGAGCCGAAGGAGTTCGAGAATCGGTTTCTCCCGTACGACGTGTTGACGAACCTCGCACACGTGACGATGCTGAACCGGCAGGGCTTCCTGACCGACGCGGAACTGGCCGAACTCCGCGAGGCGCTCGCCGACCTCTACCACGAGGCCGACGAGGTTGCGGGCGAGGACGTCCACACGTTCGTCGAGGAGCGGGTGACGGAACGGACCGAGGCGGGCAAGAAGATGCACCTCGCGCGGTCGCGCAACGACCAGGTCTTCGTCGACACGCGCCTGTTCATGAAGGACGCGACGATCGATCTGGCCGCTCGGATCCTCGACCTCGTCGACGCGCTTCGGACCTTCGCCGAGGAGAAGAACGTCCTGATCCCGGGATACACCCACCAGCAACAGGCGATGCCGTCGTCGACGGGGCTGTGGGCGTCGAGCTACGTCGACGCCCTGCTCGACGACCTGCGGTCCCTCCGTGCGACCTACCGGATCGTCGACTCCAACCCGCTTGGCGCCGCCGCGTCGTACGGCACCAGCCTCGACATCGACCGCGACCTCACGACCGAGTTGCTCGGCTTCTCCCAGAAACAGCACAATCCCATCTACTGCTCGAATCGGGGTAAGCAGGAACTCCAGTTGCTCCAGGCGCTCGATCTGGTGATGCTCGACATCCAGAAGTTCGCCGAGGACGTGATCAACTTCTCCGAGGATCAGCAGTTCTTCGAACTCGACGACGACTACACGACGGGGAGTTCGATCATGCCTCAGAAGCGCAACCCCGATATCCTCGAACTCGCACGCGCGAAAGCCGAGGAGGTGTCGGCGGGCAAGGAGGCGATCCGGCGCATCATCGGCAAACTTCCCAGCGGATACAACCGCGACAGCCAGCAGACGAAAGGCCACCTGATCGAGGCTATCGACACGGTGCGTGCGACCGTCGACATCCTCACCCCGCTGGTGGAGAGCATGGAGGTGTCCGATGACTTCGACGTCGACGAGAGCATCTTCGCCGCCTACACCGCGAATCAGTTGGTGCGGGAGGGGATGCCCTTCCGCGACGCGTACCACGAGGTGAAATCGAGCGGGGAGTACGAGAGCCACGACGAGGTGGCGGCGCCGGTCCACCAGCCGCTAGGCGATCATCGGGAGTTCTGGACCGAGGAACGCGAGCGGTTCGATCGGATGTCGGAGCAGCTACTGACTGCGGCGGACTGACCGCGGAGAGAAGGCCCGTCCCGCGCGGATTACAGCGTGTGTTCGTCGTCCGATTCGTTCCGGATGGCGGGGTCCTGCTGATCGTCGACGACCTGCGTGAACAGGTCCTCGTCCGGCGTCTGATTCGGTGACTCGTCCGTGTTGTACGCCGACACTCCCAGCGAGAGCAACTCCTCGACCGCCTGATCGCGGTTGATGAACTCCCCTTCCTCGACGAGCTGTCTGATCTCGATATCTACGTCGTCAGGCAACGAAACTTCCGCGGTGGGCATGGTCCCCACTCAGACGTTCCGCGGTATTAAAAACCCGGTTCGCCTCCCGACCCGGTCGAACATATTCGCCGCGACGCCGAGGGAACTGGCGAGCCTACCGCCGCCTATGGCCACCGTTCCCCAGGGCGTGGACGCCGACCGCGGCCCGCCGCTCTCGGTCCCGCTCCGGCATTTCGTCGCCGCGCTGGGCTTCCTGCTCGCCGGGTCGACCCTGGGCGTCGCCGACGCGCTCGGCGTCGCGCCCGGCCTCGCCCGCCTCGCCCACGTTCACCTCCTGCTGGTCGGCTTCGTCTGTCTCACCATCGCCGGCGCGATGACGCAGTTCGTCCCCGTCTGGTCGGGGCGGCCGCTCCACTCCCGTCGGCTGGCTCGCGTCCAACTGTGGCTGCTCGTCGTCGGACTCGGCGGCTTCGTCGCCGGCCTCCTGACCCGCCGGCTCGCACTCCTCCCGCCCGCCGGTGGCCTCCTGCTCTCGGGGTTCTGGACCCTCGCGTACAACGTTGGCCGGACGCTCGACCGCCCGCTCGACGTGACCGAGCGCCACTTCGCCGCCGCACTCGCCTTCTTCGTCGCGCTCACGCCGCTCGGCGTCGCCCTCGCCGTCGGCCTCGTGACGCCCGTCTTCGGCGGCACCGTGGCCCGCCCGGCCGCCGTCGCGACACACGCCACACTCGCCGTCTTCGGCGCCGTCCTGACGACCGTCTTCGGCGCGCTCTACCAACTGGTCCCGATGTTCGGGCAGACCGACCTCGACGCCGTCGACCACGCCCTCCAGCGGGTCGAAACGGTCGTGTACCCCGCCGGAGTCGCCGCCCTCGCGGCCGGCCGACTCCTGGGGATCACGCCGCTGGCCCGCGTCGGCTCGCTCCTCCTGCTCGCCGGCGCCCTCGCTTTCCTCGTCGTCCTAATTCGCCGCCTCCGCGACGCCCGCGTGGACTGGACGCCGATGCTGCTCCGGTACGCCGCCCTCGCGCCGGTCGCGCTCGTGTGGATCCTCGTGACCCTCCCCGCGTGGCTCCGCGACCCGCTCGCCCCCGACGCCCGCTTTGGCGCACCGGGCACCGGGCACCTCCTCGCGATGGTGTTCGTCCTCGTTCTCGTCGGGACGCTCTACCACATCGTCCCCTTCTTGGTCTGGGTCCACCGCTACAGCGACCGACTCGGCCTCGAGGCCGTCCCCATGATCGACGACCTCTACGACGCCCGCCTCGCGAGCGCCGACCTCGCTCTCGTCGTCGGCGGTGGGGCCCTCCTCGTCGCTGGCGAGTGGACGGCCCGCCCCGTGTTCGTCGCCGGCGGGGCGGCCCTCGCGCTCGGATTCGTGGTCTTCACCGCGAACCTGTCGCTTGTCGTGTGGCGACACGCACCCGGCGCACTCGGCCGCGAGCGCGCAGCGACCGCCGGGACAGAGGGCGGCGACTGATCGCACCGCCGGCTAACCGCTTCGAGAGCGACGCTGACGGCGTCAGAACGGCGTCGTCGCGCCCCCGCTCCCGTCCGACGGTCCGTCGCGCTCGTCGCGTTCGTCGGCGCCGGCCGCCGCTCCCGTTCCTGTTCCCGTTCCCGTTCCCGTTCCCGTTCCCGTTTCCGTTCCCGTTCCCGTTCCCGTTCCCGTTCCCGTTCCCGTTCCCGTTCCCGGGACGCTCCCCTCCTCGCGACACGCCGCTTCCAACTCCGCGAGGCGGGTGTTGATCCGGTCGCTCTCTTGGTGCATCGGCGCGACCCGTACCCGCACGCGGTCGAACTCGTGGGGCGGCCCCACGTCGTCGGCGTTCCACGCCCGGAACGAGGCCGTCACCAGCGTGTCGCTCTGCGGGCAGAACTCGGTCGTCGGCGTGAACTCCGCGCGGAGGACCGCCGGATCCCCGGCCTCGACCGCGTACCGGTAGCCCGCGTCCTGATGCCGCGTGTCGAGGTTCAATCGTGCGAGGTTGTAGCCGAACGTCACGTCGTAGACGGTTCGCTCCTCGAACCGGTCTCGGGTCAGTCGGTGAAAGGCGGCGTGGTCCCGCCCCGTCAACACCGCGTGGCCGTCGAGAAACGGTCCCGGATCCGGCAGATGCTCCCGGACGAACGAGTCGTAGCCGTCGAAATCGCCGTCGTTGCTCGACCAGGGTCGGGGAACGATGGGCATACGTGACGGTACGGCGGCCGCCGCCCTACTCTCGGTCCCGAACAGGTTCGGGCTCGAACAGGCGCGCGACCGCCGACCCTCCCGCGTCTCCGTCGCCACCTGCGTCCTCGTCGACGGCGGCTGCGTCCAACGCCGGTGCGAGGACGCCCGCGGCGATGCGGTCGGCCATGCGCGCGACGGTCCGTCGCTGTGCCGGCGTCAGGCCGTCGAGTCGACTCAGTGCGGTCGCCAGTTCCCGTTCCGCAACGGCCCGACCGCAGTCACGGAGCCGACGGTCGGGGTCGTTGGCCCCCGCGTGTCGTTCGCTCTCGGTCCGGTCGTGCCCGCGCCAGTCCATCGGTGGGAGTTGCGTCGCCATGGTTGGTGTCAGTCGCCCGTCGCCGCCCCGTTCGGGAGCGGTCCGTCGTATCCCTCGGGGACGTACGCACAGAGCGGATCGCTCGCCAGCGGATCGCCCGTCGTCGCGTACGCCCGCGACCGACTGCCGCCACAGACGCCCCGGTACTCGCAGGCGCCACACTTCCCGCGGAGCGCGTCGGGATCCCTGAGGTCGGCGAACAGATCCGATTCGCGGTAGCGGTTGACGAGCCCCGCCTCGCGGACGTTGCCGGCCGACTTCGGGAGAAATCCCGAGGGAAACACGTCGCCGACGTGGCTGACGAATGCGAAGCCGTCGCCGGCGGTGATCCCCGTCCGGCGGCCGATGGCGTTGGCCGCGGCGTCCGCGTCCGCACCGTCGTGTCGCCGCTGGAGCGCGACCCGTCGGTAGTGGGGCGCTTCGGTCGTCTTGATTCCGAACTCCTCGGCCGCCTCCACCTCGGTTAGCCACGTCATCACCGCCTCCGCCCGCTCCGGGTCGACGGAATCGAGCACGGTCCCCCGGCCAACGGGGACGAGGAAAAACACCGACCAGAGGACTGCGTCGAGGTCGGCGACCAGTTCCCTGATCGCGGGAAGTTCGTCGACCGTCTCGGCACAGACGGTCGTATTGATCTGGAGCGGGAGGTCGGCGTCGCGGGCCGCCTCGGCCGCCCGAATCGTCGACTCGAAACTCCCCGGCTCGCCGCGAAACTCGTCGTGGGCGGCCCGCGAGCCGCCGTCGACGCTCACTGCGAGGCGACGCGCGCCGGCGTCGGCGACGGCTGTCACCCGGTCCGGCGTCAGCGACGCCGTGCCACTCGGCGTGAGCGTCATCAGGAGGCCGCGGTCGGCGCCGTACTCGATCAGCTCCACCGTGTCGTTGCGGGCGAGCGGGTCGCCCCCCGAGAGAACGACCAGTTGGTTCTCGCCGAAGGCGCGGGCCTCGTCGAGCAGCGCCTTCCCCTCGCTCGTGGTGAGTTCGTCGGGGTGGCGCTCGGGCCGTGCGTCCGCCCGACAGTGCTTGCACGTCAGCTCACACGCCCGCGTGAGCTCCCACACGAGGACGAACGGCCGTCGATCGGTGTCGACGTTCGCGTGCATGGTCAGACGTGGACGCGGGTGACGTGCCCGCCACAGCCACACCGGTCGACGTACTCCACGGTCGCCCCGTCGAACGTCTCGCGGAGCCGGTCGTACAGGTACGTCTCGGGATGGCCGTGGTCGCCGTGGGTGACGAGGTTGACGTGGGTTCCCGTGGCGGTGCGCTCGACCGCTTCGATCGCTTCCTCGATGACCAGATCCCGGCTCGCGGCGTGTTCCGGCCCTTCGAGGTTCGCGGACCACGAGGTGTCGTGTGTCGGCTCTTGGCTCATAGGCGGTGGTTCGTGACGGATCGCCCAGAGGCGTTCCCCGAACACGTTCGCTTCCGGGGCCGACAGACGGCTCGTGGCCTCACTCGAGTGCGTCTTCGAGATGATCGAACTGCGCGTCGAGTTCCTTGCGCCGCTGACGGCGGATGATCGTCGCGTCCAGCAGGTCACCGACCAGCGCCACGTCGAGGGCGAAATCGGTCGTCGCCTCGATTCGCGTTCCCTCCGGACTGACCTCGACGTAGTAGACGGTCCGCATCGACTCGAAGATGCCCTCCACCTGTTCGTACGCGAGGGCGGCATCGGGATCGGGGTCGTCGTAGCGTTCGAGCGAAAGTTCGAGCGTGGCAATCCCGACCCGGTTGACCAGACGGATCTCGTCGCCGTCGACGTGTACTTCGTCGAAGCCGGCGGCGAGCATGAACGGTTCGACGTCCAGGATCGCCTCCCGGACGGCCTCGATCGGTGCCTCGATCGTCCGCGAGACGGTGACTGACTTCATGGGTGCACAGCCATCCCGAAAGGCAAGAAGTCCCACGGTCACGAGCGTCCGGGCGAACGTGTTCGGCACAACGTCCTCCATGGCGGCCGCCGACGGTTCAGCCATGTCGGGTATCGATGCACTCCTGGCCGAGACGGACGCCCCGTCGACGACGATCAGCGCGGAACTCGACGTCCGCGAACTGCCACCGCCGGAGCCGTTGAAGCGGACGCTCGAGACCCTCGCCGACCTCGACGGCGACGGCGTCGTCGTGCAGGTAAACGACCGCGTCCCCCAACACCTGTTCCCCCGCCTCGACGACCGGGGGTTCGCGTACGAGACGGTCGAACGCGACGACCGGGTCGTGACCGCCATCTGGCGCGCGTGACGCCCCGGTACCCGTGGATTTTTACCCGACGGATGCCTCCCCCCCGACGATGAAGGAATCCCTGATGGAGATCCTCTGTGATCCACTCGACAAGAGCGATCTGGAACTCGAAGTGGACGAGCGGGACGGTGAGGAGATCATCGAGGGGCGGCTCGTCGGCACCGTCACGGGCGAGGTGTACCCCATCGAGGACGGCATCCCGAACCTGCTCCCGCCGGACATGCGCGACGACGAGTGAGAGTGAAAACGAGTACTTACCCCTCGGCGGGCTGGCTCGTCTCCGCGGGTTCGTACTTGTCCTCGAACTCTCGGATGAGTTGACCCATCTTCGCGTACCAGTCGTTGAGCATCCGCTGCAGGTCGTCGGCGATCTTCGAGGGGTCGGTCGGCGAGTAGACGTGGTAGTAGCCGCCTTGATCGTAGTTGACCTGTTCTTTCCCGATGAAGCCCGTCTGGAGCAGCCGCTGGACGGAACGGTAGGCAGTCGATCGCTCGCGGTCGACCGCGGCGGCGATTTCGTCGACAGTCAGCGGTTCGTCGGCCTCGACGAGCGCCCGGAAACACGCCTTGTCCAGTTGCTTGAGTCCGTGGAAACACTCGAGAAGTCCCTCACACTCCATGTCCCGCTGGAGCTGTTCGGACATCGAATCCGGCATTGTATCACCGAAGGTAGGTCACACGCAGTTATAAGATTTGTGTGAAAACTACACAAGACGGTATCCGAGGAGCGGCACGTGGGCCAAGACGTCCCGAATCGAGGCGGGCCGTCGCGAGACGCGACGTCCTCCTCGGGAGCCGCCGCCTCGTCAGATCAGTGACGCGTCTGGAAGTGTGCGTGCTACCGCCTCGACGGCCGGTGTCGGGATGCGGCCGCACGCGCCGAGCGATCCGAGTGCGGCGTCCGGGAGTCGTCCAGTCCAGCCACAATACTGGCGGGCGATCGGCTACCCCGGAGGAGCTTCGATGTGACCACACTCCACCCGCACCGACCGAACATCATCGCTGATCGGGCTTGAAAGAGTTAAGACGCTGAATCACCTACGAGGGGTGAACGATGACCTCACTGACCGAAGAGGAACGGCGAATCCTCGCGTACCTCCACGACAGCGTCTCTCGGGGTGAACGCTACTTCCGCGCGAAGAACATCGCCGACGCCATCGGGCTGACGGCCAAGCAGGTCGGCTCTCGTCTCCCCCGACTGGCCGAGAAGTCCGAGGACGTCGAAATCGAGAAGTGGGGACGCGCGCGATCGACGACCTGGCGGGTTACGCAGGGGTGACCGGGACGGATCGGCTCTGCCGGGCGATGGGCGCCACCGCGTGGGGAGAGGGGCCGCGACCCCCCGGATTTTTTACGATCCGACGGAACCACATCGTATGACCGTACGTGTCCGGCGGGCGTTCGAGTTCGAAGCTCCGGCCGAACGCGTCTGGGAGTTCATCTCCGATCCCGGCAAGCGTGCCGGTGCCATCAGCGTCGTCCGCGACTACACGGTCGACGGCACTGCCGCGACGTGGCAGATCGATCTCCAGCTCCCACTCGTCGAGCGCACCGCGACCGTCGAAACCGAGGACATCGAGCGCGAGGCACCGCGATACGTGAAGTTCGTCGGCAGATCGAAGGTGCTGCGTGTCACCGGCGAACACCGCATCGAAGACACCGAAACGGGCTGTCGCCTCCACAACGAGTTCGTCGTCGACGGCCGCCTCCCCGGTGTCGAGCGCTTCTTCAAGAAACGCCTCGACGACGAGCTCACCAATCTCGAGGCCGCGCTCAGACGCGACCTCGGACTGCCGGCATGAGGATCGCACTCGCGCAACTCGACGTGACCGCCGGCGACGTCTCCGAGAACGTCGACCGCGCGGCGACTGCCGTCGCCGACGCCGCCACTCGCGGTGCGGATCTCGTCGTCCTCCCCGAACTGTTCACTGTCGGCTTCTTCGCGTTCGAGTCGTACGCGCGCGTAGCGGAGGGGCTGGACGGCCCGACGTTCGAGCGGCTGGCCGGACTGGCCGCCGACCACGGGGTTGGCCTGCTCGCGGGCAGTCACGTCGAGGACCTCGAGGCGAGCGCCGACGCCGGCGTCGAGGTCCCGGCGGCCGAGGGGCTGGCCAACACCTGCGTCTTCTACGACCGCGACGGCCGTCGGCGTGCCGTCTACCGCAAACACCACCTCTTCGGCTACGAATCCGCGGAGGCGCGCCTGCTCACGCCCGGCGAGCGTCTCTCGACCGTCCCCTTCGAGGGGTTCACGATCGGGATGTCGACCTGTTACGACCTCCGCTTCCCGGAACTGTACCGCCGCCTCGCCGACCGGGGGGCGACACTCGTCTGCGTCCCGAGCGCCTGGCCGTACCCCCGAGTCGAACACTGGGAGACACTGGCCCGGGCGCGTGCCGTCGAGAACCTCTCCTACGTCGCGGCGACGAACGGCGCCGCCGAGTTCGCGGACGCGACGCTGCTGGGCCGATCGACCGTCTACGACCCGTGGGGGACGACTATCGCGAGCGCGGGCGACGATCCGACGCTCGTCGTCGCCGATATCGACCCCGATCGGGTCGCGTCCGTCCGCGAGGAGTTTCCGGCTCTTCGGGACCGACGCGACTGATCGTCGACGGTACCGTTGTCGGAGGATTTATATGGCGCAGGGCGCAACCTCTCGTTGCCGACGCATCGACGCTTTTCTCGTCGAGAATCGGCATCAAAATCCACCACACCGTCGCTCACCCCAACCCCGTCCCGTCCCGACCCCGACCCGGATCGACCTTCGCCCGGCGGATCGTTCCGGGTCACTCCCGTCCCACCTCGATTTCATTTCATCCCGTCACTGCTCGCCACTACGTTGCGCGTTTCTCGATTTCGCCTTTGAGTGCCGCGGCGTCGAAGCCGTGGTCCGGGCGGATACTGACGAAATCGAGGAAGTCGCGCGCTTCGAGGAGTTCCGCCGGCGTGTAGGCCGTCGCGGCGGCGTCGACAGTCGCCGACGCGCCGATCAGGGGTTCGAGTGCTGCTAGCCCACAGGCGGCGTCGTACGACCGTGCGTCGTCACGGTTCTCCGAGCCGACGTTCGTCGCGTCGATGAAGTAGAGGTCGCCCTCGAGGATGAGGACGTTCTCCGCCCGGAGGTCGCCGTGGGCGAGGCCGTGGTCGTGCATCGTCCGGAGCGCCCGGAACAGTTCCGGTGCGAGTTCGCGTTCGGCCTCCCGATCCAGTTCGTCGAGCGGACGGAAGTCGGGGAGATACTCCAAGACAACTACGCCGAGGCCGTCGATTTCGAGGGCTTCGAGAGGTTCTGGGGCGTTCAGACCGATCTCGCGCATCCGCTCGGTCGCCTCGAGTTCGTGTTTCGCCATGCCGTAGGGCGTGCCGAAATGTTCGAAAAAGCCCTCCGTCCCGGCAGAGAAGACGCCGATGTTGCGCCCCGTGGTGATCAGCGCGTGCACCAGCGAGTTCTGCCTGGAGATCACCTTCACGAAGAACTCCTCGTCGAGGACCAGCGGCGTCGAGAGCCAGTTGTCGGCGTCGAGACAGCGGACCGACGGCTCCTCGCGACCGTACCGCGCCGCGAGTTCCCCGATCACCCTGTCGAGGCGGTCGTCGTCGATCCGGCCACGGAGGAACCGCCGGACTTCCATCGGCCCTCGCTACGCCCCCGGCGGGGATATATCGTTCGTCGCCGCCGGCCGTCTCACCACATTTATGGTACCGCTACCCCCGCCAATTGGTATGTCAGCGGTTCAGTCCCTCCGGACGGCGGCCGGTGCCCTCTCACGGAACCCGATCCTCGTTCTGGGCGGTCTCGCCTACGCCTTGGTGGTTCTCCCACAGCGCGCCCTCCAACTCGCGGGGATTCCCCTCGCCCCCGCCGCACTCCAGTTGCTGACTTTCTTCGTGACGCCGTTCGTCGTCGCCGGCGTCGTCGGGATGGCCCGTGAGGCGCTCGACGACGGGGCGTCGTCCGGAATGTTCACCGCGACGGGCACCGCCCGGTACGTCGACCTCCTGCTTGCGACCCTCGTGGAGCTCGGCATTCAACTGGCGTTCGGCGTCGCCTTCCTTGTGATCGCTCTCGTCGCCGTCGTGGCGGCGTCCGGCGGGGGGCCGGTCGTCCTCGTCGCCGCAGCGCTGGCTGTCGGCATCGCGCTCGCGTCCCTCGCCGTCCTCTTTCTCGTTCAGTTCTACCCGGTGCTCGTCGTCGTCGACGACGCGGGACCGGTCGACGCCGTCACCGGGAGCGTCGCGTTCGTCCGGCGCAACGTCGTCAGCACGCTCGGCTACAGCGTGATCACTGTCGTACTCGGCGTGGTCGCCACGCTTCCCGTCTCCGGTTTCGCCGCCTATCGCTTCCTCACGAGCGGGCCGGGAACAGGATCAGGCGCGAGCGTGGACACGCCCGGGCCCATTGGCGGCGGCATGAGTCCCGGTGGTCCCGGTCCGGGCGAGGCTCCGGGCATGGCCGACCTGTTCGCCGGTGGGACGGGGCTCGGGCTCTCGACGCCGGAAGTCGTCGCACTGTCGCTCGTCTCTGCCGCGACGACGGCGCTGTTTTTCGCCTTCCGACACACCTACGCCACGGCCTTCTACCGGCGACTCGGACGGTCGGTCGAGGAGCGGGTCCTCGACGACGACTGGGAGGACGCGCAAGCGGGCCTGTGACCCTTCGCGACCCCTTTGTCGTCCCGTCATCGGTATGCAGCGCCGCACGCTCCTCGCGACGCTCGGATCGCTGACCGCGTCGACGACGGGCTGTCTCGGCTCCGCCGCCGCGCCGACCGCCGACAGTGATCGGGTGACCGCCGGCGCGTCCGGAACCGACGGTGAGCGGTCGCTCGCCGGCGTCGACTGCCCCCCGTTCCCGTCGGCCCCGGTTCGGACGGTCTGCTGGCCGATCGGCGACCGATTTGGAATCGAGTCTACGTCAACGGCTCCTCACGGGTGTTCACGCCTGATCTCGACGGGAAGACGGTCGAAACGCACGATTTCGTCCTTCACGACCAGCATTCGGACCGGGCGGCCGGAGTCAACTCGGAGGGGTGGCGTATCGACCGCCGAACCGGGGACGGGTAGGAACGCATCACACCGGAGCCGCCCCCCGAACCGTGGCGAACGATCGACCCCGGCCAGCGGCACACCTGGACGCTGTCGCTCCGACGCCATCCCACGCCTCGAACCGACGACACGACGTGGCTGATGGAGTCGCTCGCGGACGGCGTCTACGCGTTCCGGATCGTCGCCTACCTCGGCGCCCCGGACGACGACGCGCGTCGGATCGAACGGGCCGCTCTGGAGAGAAACGGCTACAGCAGGAACGTCTCCTCGCGCTCGGCGAGGTCGAGAAAGGAGTCCGCGGCGTCGACGAGTTCGTCGGCGGTCGAGGAGCCAAAGGCCATCACCTCGACGCGGACGCCCTCGTGGCGGAGATGCGAGCAGAGTCGCGAGAAGTCGCCGTCGCCGGTACACAGCACCACGGCGTCGACGTGGTCCGCGAGCGTCACGGCGTCGAGACTGATTCCAACGTCCCAGTCGGCCTTCTTCGAGCCGTCGCCGAAAGTCTTGATGTCCTTGATCTTGGTCTCGAAGCCGATCTCTTGGAGCGCCTCGAAGAACCGCTCTTCCTCGGGCGAGTCGGCACGGATGACGTACGCGATGGCGCGAACGAGTTCGCGGTCGGCGACGCTCTTCGATAGCAGGGCCGAGTAGTCGATATTTCGAGAGTAGAGGCTCTGAGCAGAGTGATAGAGGTTTTGCGCGTCCGCGAGCACCGCGACCCGCTGATTCGGGTGGATATCTGTCACGTTGGCTCAATTCGACGGCGCGAGATTAAATTCCTTGCCTATCGCTGACCCGACAGCCCGGTTGTCCCTCCGCAGTTCGATACGAGCGATTTAACCCGGCGGCAGAGACAGACACGGATATGCGAACCGAGCAGGCCGCCCCCGCGCTGGGCATCGCCGGCTGTCTCGCGGTCGTCGTCACGCTCGCCCTCCCCTACCTCGTCGCCTCCGGGTGGGGACCCCAACTCGGGCAGTACTACACCGCCGGCCCCCTCGGTGTCGGCGCCGTACTCTTTCTCGCGCTCGTCGGCGTGGTCGTCTTCCTCGCGGGCGCTCGCGGGCGGACCGATCCGACGACGGCCGCGGGAATCGCGCTCGCGCTCGGCGTCGTCGCCCTCGTAGCGGCTCTCCTGTGGTCGACGTCCGTCTCGCTCCAACCGCTGTTCGGCTTTCCGGCGCCGTGGATCACCGAACACCGCTGGTACGTCGTCGCCGCGACGGCGGTGATCACCGTCGCGGCTGCGCTGTACGCCCGGGCGGTGCTTTAGACGACGGCGTCTCACGGTCGAGTCGAAAGGCCCTTAAGACGAACCGGCATAGCCCGGAGTGGACTAGGTCGGGCAGTTAGGCCCTGCTCTCCCACCCGCACTACGGTCTTGAGCGGGGACCGAACTCGGGGGCGTCCGGTCAGACCGGTTCGGGCCCCGGGAGCCAACGTGGAAGCCTCGTCCTTCGGGGACAGCGGTCCGCGGCGCGCGTCCGCAGGGACGCTCCGTCGCGGTTCGTCGGCGGCACCGGGTCAGGCGCGGAAGCGAGCAGCCCACCGCCGGACGCCCGTCGCTCGACGGATCGCGGGGTGGAGGAGGCGACCGGGACTCCCCGGAGCGGAACGCCGGGCAATCCCACCGTCCACATTCATACCGATTCTCGCGGGCGACGGCATCCTCACCGTCGGCAGCGAACGTTGTCGCATGGCCAGCTATACATGCTATGTTACTCGTTAACATTGTACAGGAAGCCGACGATGAAACGAGAAGACGAGGTTCTGCTCCGCGACGAGTGCAGTGACGGAAACGACCGCGCCTGCCACACGCTTCAGCGTCTCTGCGAAAACGGCCGGAACGACGCCTGCGAGTACGTCCCGAAGTAACTCCTGCCCGCCGTGACTGCTCACCCGCGAGTACCGTCGCCGTGGGCGTAATCGCGTCGATGTGACGAGCTGTTCGATCTATTTAGGCTCGCCTAAATTCCGAAAGCGCTTTGTTCATTTAGGCGCCCCTAAATTTTATGACACGGACGACCGGTGATCCGGTACTCACGCGGCGAGCGTACGCGAAATGCGGCGGCGCAGTCCTCGGTGGCGGGGTACTCGCCGGGTGTGCGGGCAGTGCGGACTCGGCGTCGACGCCCGACTCCGGTTCGAGTGGTGGCTCCTACACCGTCTCCATCGAACCCGTGGGCGAGGTGACCTTCGAATCCGTTCCGGAGACGTGGGTGGCCAGCAACGGTAGCTGGGCGGACATGGGTGTCGCCCTCGGTCTCGAACCGCCGAAGGCCGTCTGGCTCACGGAGCGGTACCACAGCCAGTATTACGACACGATCCCGGGTGTCTCCGTCGACACGAGCGGCATGGTCTCGCTCTATCAGGACAGCGTGAGCAAGGAGCGGTTCTACGCGCTCGACGTGGACGTTCACGTCATGGATCCCAACTTCCTGCTGAATCGCTTTCAGGGGTGGAAGCAGACCGACGTGGACGAAATCGAGACGAACGTCGCGCCGCTGTTCGGCAACTGCATCTACGCCCAGCACTATCCGTGGCACGAGGACTACCGCTACTACACGCTCTACGAGGGGTTCGAGAAGCTCGCACAGCTGTTTCAGCGAACCGACCGCTACGAGGCCTTCGAGGCCGTCCACGACGAGTTCGAGTCGAACCTCGCGCCGGTCGTGCCGGTGCCGGGCGAGCGCCCCGAAGTCGCCGTCGTCTGGGGGGTCGGCGACCAGCCCGAGACGTTCTACCCGTACGTGATCGGAGAGGGAACCGGCTTCAAGCACCTTCGCGACCTCGGCGTCCGGGACGCGCTCGCGGGATCCGACGTCGAGGATTTTCACGGAAGTCGGGCGGCGATTGACCTCGAAACACTGCTGGAAGTGGATCCGGAGGTGCTACTGCTCCGGGGCTACGAGTCGAAGTCGGCCGACGAGTTCCGGAACACGGTCGTCGACTTCCTCCAAGATCACGACACAGCAAGCGAACTCGCCGCCGTCTCGAACGGCGATATCTACCGCGCCGGTGGTCTGTATCAGGGACCGATCACGAATCTCGTACTCACCGAGCGGACGGCGAGACAGCTCTACGGCTTCGAGGGCGATCTGTTCGACCGGGACCGCGTCGCCGCCATCGCGGGTGAGTGATCGTGGTGAGCGAGAACGCACACACCGAGGTGACGGATCGCGATACTACCCTCGACTGGATCGACGGGTCACTCGCCGCGCTCTGTCTCGGGAGCCTCGTCGTCGTCGTCGCCGGCGGCCTCGTGCAGGTGAGTTTCGGCGCGTTCTCGATGTCGGTCGCGGAGGCGTGGCGGGCCGTGCTCGATCCCGCCGTTCTCTTCGATCGCCGTGTCTGGGAGGCGTTCCTGCTCGGAGGGCCACTCCCCGAGTTGGGCAACCGGACGCTCGTGATTTGGAACATCCGCCTGCCGCGGGTGTTCGTCGCCGTCCTCGTCGGGATGAACCTCGCCGTCTCCGGCGCCATCTTCCAGGCGGTCACCCGGAACGAACTCGCAAGTCCGTTCATCCTCGGCGTCTCCTCGGGCGCGGGGCTGATGATCCTGCTCACGCTGGTCGTGTTCTCGGGTCTCACCGCGTTTTTGCCGCTGATCGCCGCCGTCGGCGGGGCGGTCGCCTTCCTGATCGTCTACGCCATCGCGTGGCAGAACGGCACGTCGCCGGTTCGGCTCGTTCTCGCTGGCGTCATCGTCGGAACCGTCTTCGGGAGCTTGCAGACCGCGTTCTTCTTTTTCGCGGACGACATCGGCGTCGTCCAGTCGGCCATCGCGTGGACCACCGGATCGCTGACCGGCACCGACTGGGAGCAGGTCCGGATGGCGCTCCCTTGGACCGTCGTCGCGATGGCGCTCGCGCTGGTCGGCTCGCGCCAACTGAACGTTCTCCTCCTCGGCGAGAGCACCGCCAAGTCGCTCGGGATGGACGTCGAGACGGTCCGGTTCGCGCTCTCGGGCGTCGCCGTTCTCGCGGCGGCCGCCAGCATCGCCGTCGCGGGTATCGTCGGCTTCGTCGGCCTGATCGTTCCGCACATGGTCCGCAACCTCGTCGGGAGCGACTACAAGAAGCTCGTCGTCGGCTGCGTGTTCGCCGGGCCGGCGCTGCTGGTCGCGGCCGACGTGGGCGCCCGCCTCGGCATGCCACTCCTCACGGGATCGAGCACCCAGGTTCCCGTCGGCATCCTCACGGGCCTCGTCGGCGGGCCGTACTTCCTGTATCTGATGCGCAGACAGGGAAATCTGGGTGAGCTCTGATGCAGGGGACAGAGCAGTCACGGCCCGACGACGCCACGAGTGCGAGCACATTCGCCGGGGAGGATCTCGTCGTCGGCTACCCGTCGGCGGACGGACCGATCGTCGACGGCGAGTCGATCCGGGTCCCGCCCGGCGACGTGACTGCACTCGTCGGACCCAACGGGAGCGGCAAAAGTACGCTACTCAAGGGACTGGCGACGCAACTCGCGCTCGACGCCGGGACCGTCCTGCTCGACGGGCAGGACGTCAACGAACTCGATACAAAAGAACTCGCGCGTCGCCTCGGCTTACTCTCCCAAGAGAACGTCGCTCCCGACAGCATCACCGTCGAAGAACTGATCGGCCACGGCCGCTACCCCCATCGGGGGGTCTTCGAGTCGCTCACCGACGCGGACCGCGCAGCCATCGAGGGGGCGATCGATCTCGCCGGCATCGACCACCTCCGTGACCGCGAGGTCGGAAGCCTCAGCGGCGGGCAACGACAACTCGTCTGGATTGCGATGGTGCTCGCACAGGACACGAACGTCCTCCTCCTCGACGAGCCGACGACGTTTCTGGATCTCCACCACCAACTCGAGGTGATGTCCATCGTCGAGACCCTCCGTGACGAGAGCGACGTGACCGTCGTCGTCGTCCTGCACGACCTCGATCAGGCGGCGCGGTACGCCGACCACATGATCGCACTCGAGGACGGCTCCGTCTACGCGACCGGCTCACCCGAGACCGTCGTCACCGAGGATCTGCTCGCGGACGTGTTCGATGTCGATGCGGTGGTCTCCGACGGCCCGTACGGCCCTCGCGTCACGCCGATGGCGCCCGTCCACGACGCGGACGAGGCCCAGTAGCGGCCCCCTGCGGTGAACGATAGCCGATTGAGGCAGGCCGAAAAGCCTTTGTTGTTTTAGGTCGGCCTAAAAATATGGCGAACGACGACACGACGGAACCGTCGACCCGGCGGGAAGCGATCAAATACGGCGGTGCGGTCGTCGCCGGAGGGCTGCTTTCCGGATGTTCCGGCGGTGGATCGGCAGGCGCTGCGACGACGGAGACGGGCGGTTCGTACTCGGTGTCGATGTCGCCAGTCGGTGACGTGACGCTCGATAACGTCCCCGAGACGGCCTTCACCGTCTTCCCGCAGTACGCGGACATGGCCGTCGCGCTCGACCACGGCGACGCCGTGAATTCGGTCTACGTCCCCGAGATGTCGGGGAGGACGATGAACCACTACTACCGACGACTCGACGGCGTCGATTTCGCGTGGGCCGACCTCTACGACTCGCTGAGCGACGGCTTTCCCAAGGAACAGCTCTACCGCCTCGGGAGCGACGTCCACCTCGTCGATCCCGCGTGGGTGACGACACGGGAGTCTTGGAATCGATCGGACGTCGAGGAGGTTGCGTCACAGGTCGGGCCGTGGTTCGGCAACTTCTACAGCGGAACCCAAGGCGCGCCGCCCGACGGCTACGACGACTACGCGTACTACTCGCTGTGGGATCTGTTCGACAGGCTGTCGCGGGTGTTCGACGAGCGGGCGCGGTACGAGGCGCTCGCGGCGGTGTACACGGACCTCGTCTCGACCATCCGGGCGAACTTGCCGCCAAAAAAAGAGCGGCCAACGGTCGTCCGCGCCACCCTCGCCGAGGATGGCGAGTCGTTCTACACCTACCACCTCAACGAGCCGGGGTACTGGCTGGCCGACACGCGGCCGCTCGGCGCGACCGACGCGTTCGCGGACGAGAACTGGGGCGACCTGTGGGGGAGGGTCGATTACGAGACGATGCTGGACGCCGATCCGGACGTGTTCCTCCACCTGTGGGGGATCACGCCCGACTACAGCATGGCAGACGTGCGGTCGTCCCTCGAAACCCACGCAGTCGGACGCCGACTGACCGCCGTCGCGGACGGCCGCGTCTACCCGGCCGGCATGCGCTATCAGGGTCCGCTGATGAATCTGTTCCAGTTGGAGATGGGGGCGAAACAGCTTTACCCCGATCGGTTCGGCGAGTGGCCGGGGTACGAGGACGGCGACCCCTACCCGAGCATCCCCGAGGACGAACGGCTGTTCGACCGCCAGCGGATCGCGAACATCGTTACCGAGGGGGTAGCGGGCTGATGGTCGGCAGCACGCTCGTCGACCTCCGGGAGCGAATCGAGGCGCTCGCGAGCGTCGGGGGAGAGTACTACCTCGTCTGTGGCCGCACGGGAGACCGGCCAGTCCCCGCCGCTGGACTGCGGTTCGACGACCGGGAAGCCGCCCGGAGCGCCGCTCGTGCGGTCGAACGGTACCGGACGGCGCTCCGCCGCTACGACCCGCAGTGCCCCGCTCACGACGTGATCGTCTGTCAGGACGACGGTCGACTCGCGGCCACGCCGGGTGGCGACGACGGGAGACGAGACGGGGCCGAGAGTGAGGACGGAGTTCCCGACCCATCGAACTGGACGCTCTCGGACGCCATCCTCGACCGCACGGTCGTGGAGTCGTCGAACCGGGACCTCGTGGAGTTCTGCCACCGCGTCGCAGCCGCCGTATTCGAGACGCTGTCCGAGGACGGCCACGGCGCCGTCGAGCGAGCGGTCACGGACGCGTACGCCGACCTCGCGGGGACCGTCGCCGATCCGGACGCTCGCTGCCCGTGCCTGCTCGAAAGCATGGCGACGGAACTCGACGCTCGGCCGTCACCCGCCGAACAGGCGGCCGTGCTCGCGGACGCGGCGGCTCGGCTACCGCCCGTGGATCCGAACGACCGTCCGCTTTCCGCCACCCTCTCCCTCCAGGTGCGTGGACTGATCGGCGACCACCTCCAGTCGCCGTGGTCGGCCGACCACGATACGGACGCGCGTGCCGTCGGCGTCCGCCTGACGGACTACGCGCTCTCCCCTCTGCACGGGCGACTCCCCGTCCTCCCCATCGCACTCGGCCTCTATCGCCGACAGCCAAACCCACCGCCGTCGTCGCTCCGGGTCGCGGACGTCGAAGATGGCCGGCGGATCAGGATCGCGCTCTCGACCGACGACGAACCGAGCGGGCTGGTCAGCGCTCCGATCAATTCCGAGGCCTAACATGACGGTGACCACGCATATCGATCACGCCCGGTCCCGTCTTCGGGCGGAGCGGAAGGCGGTGAAACGAAAGCGCGAGGCGTTCGAGACGTTCGCCGATCGGATCGCGGAGCTACCGACCGAGCCGGCGCAGTCGGCCACGCCCGGTATCACGGCCACAGCCGGTCCACACCTGCACGGCGAGTCGAGCGCAACCGATCGCTGTCGCACGGTTCGGCGGGCGTTTGCAGCGACGATCCGGCCCCACAGCGTCGCGGACACGGATGGCTCCGAATCACTGCTCGCGACCATCCGCACCGAGTTCACGGACCCCATCGCCGTCGCGCTTGCGCCGACCACGGAGGCGTCGTTCTCGGCGGAACTCAAGGGAGCCATCGTCGCGGAGACGCGCGTTCGACGCACGGAAGCCGAGACGATGGAGCGGACGCTCGCCCGCGAACGCACACAGCTAGACGACGCCGCGTCCACCGTCGAGCGGATCACGTCGTGGATCGCCGAGGCGGACGACACGTCGCTTCTCGACGTCGGCTTCGACGCGCTCCGGGCGCGCCACGAGACGCTCGCGACACACCGCGACCGCTGTCAGGAACTCGCCGACCGACGGCAAGCGTTCCTTCGTGACACCACGACGGGCGACTCCGGGGCGCGGATCGATCACCGGAAGTTCGTGGCGTATCTCTACGAGGACTTCCCGGTGGATCACCCCGTCCTGTCGACCGTCGCCAGCCTCGACTCGGCGTGTACGGACTGCCAACGGAGCGTCCGCAACCACCTGGTGCGGAGGGTCTGATCCGTGCGGCGACGTTGCCGCTGCCGAGCGAGGCTGTGGGCGGGTGTCTACGTCGGCCTGTTCGGGATGCCGGACGACGATGCCGACGACGGCGACCCCCCGGATACAGCGCCGTCGACGGACGCCACCGCAACCGGGAGGCGCGACGATGCGTAGCGCTGAGTGGCTCCGGACGGGGCGGAGTCGGTCCCCATCGTCGGCGTTCGACGGCGGCCACGGCCGGCGATGACCGGGAGTTCAGCATACCTCCTCGTCTTGTACCGCGCCGAACGTCGATCGGACGGTCCCGTCTCGCCGGGAGCGGTCGCCGACGCAGTCGGCCGATCGCCGGCCGCGACGACCGAGATGCTGCAGCGACTCGACGACCGAGGGCTCGTCGCACACGAACCCTACGAGGGAGCGACGCTGACCGCCGACGGGCGGGAACGGGCCGAGAAACTGCACGAGACGTTCGTCACGCTCTCGCGGTTCTTTCGTGACGTACTCGAACTCGAGGCCCACGAGAAAGAGGCGATGTCGTTGGCGGGAACGCTCAGCCCGGCCGTCGCCGACCGCCTCGACGCGACGTTGCTGGCCGATTCGGAGTCGACGCCCGCGGAGCCGTCACCGACGCCGGACTCCGAGTGAACTCAGTTCGTCGCGGAGTCGAGGACGAGCGTGTCGTCTTCGAGGTAGTGTTCGAGGTGGTGTGCGTGGTCCTCGAGGCCCTCGAGCTGTTCGCGGAGCATCTGGGCCGTCGCGTAGTCTCCGAGCCCCTCAGCGAGTTCGATGTGGTCTCGGTAGCTCTCGATGATGTCGCCGTACATCTCCACGTCGTTGCGGAGCGAGGTGCGAACGTCGTAGACGTCCTCGTCTTCGGGTTCGACCGTCGCGGCCACCGAGAGCGCCGGCATGCTCGCGTGCGGGACGCCGCCGAGTGCCTGTAGCCGTTCGGCAATCTCGTCCGCCGCCACCTCCACCGCCTCGTACGCCTCCTGCAGAAAGACGTGTACCTCGAGGAACTCCGCCCCCTCGACGTTCCAGTGGTGCTTGTGAAGCTGATGGTACAGGACGTACGCGTCCGCGAGATCCGTGTTCAGCGCTTCGACGATCCGTTCGCTCTTCTCCTCGTCCAGCCGAACCGGATTCCCCTCGACGGTGCCCGCTTCCTGGCGGACGGTCCGATGCGTGTTCATCACAGTCAGTAGTCGTCCCTCCACGGGGTTATAACTTTTCAACTACCGTATATTTTTCGCAATGCCTAAAAATCCTACAGGAACTGTCTATCCGTAGTCTGTGGCTAGATTTAGAAAGAAGTATCTAGTTTCGTATACTTTCGATTCGATCCGCCCCGCGGTGCCTCGGTGACGGTCCACCCGCTCCCGGTTCGACAGTCACACCAAAATTCTGGTGTATCTCGTGGCACTAGCGGACGCCGTCCGGACGCGGGCCGCGAGTGTGTCCACCCCTTCACCACGTCGATCCGTCAGCTACCCTGGGTATGCACGCTCCGTCGGCACGCTAGTCCGGACGGTCTATATCGGGTCCCTCGCCGTCGTCGGCACCGCTTGACATCCCTGAGTTAACGGATCTGAGCGATCAGATTCGGAGCGAAATCGGGTCTGAGAGTTCGCTTTACGTATTCATCCGGGAACCGACGTCGTACGAGACAAGCCTCTATTCGGGCAGCACAAGCGAGACTTCGTCCCTCCAACTCTCAGACGGGACATACTCGGCTAACCCGCTCACGTTTGGGAAAACGGAGACCCGGAAAGTCATCCACCCCACGCGAAACGCATTCTCGTATTGGATCCCTCAGGTTGGCGTTGGAGCGTTACTCCTGGCGGTGACTATCGAATTTATCTTCCGTCGTGTGCGGGGCCAGGATACACTTGCTAATCATGCACCGTACGCGATATTCGGAGTGGACTTCAGCGGGACCATTTCTCCCTCTATGGGGGGGTGAGCATGTGTCGGTGGACTCGCTCGAGGGCCTGGTCGGAATCGCAATCGACCCCAGAAAACGGGTGTTATTTGACGAGAGTGGGGGGTGTACGTCGTTATTGACGGCTCGATCGTGTACTACTATGGGGACTGGCGCCACGCAGGGAATGAAACTCGTCCTCCGCCTTGGCGCGTAGTTGATTATACGTGTGTCTACTAGTAGTTTCTCGATATGGAACGCTACCGTCCCTCTCTTGCTGTGTGGTCACAACACTTGCGGACTACTAGTAGTTCCGCTCCGTTGGTGTAGCAGATACGCTCCGGGCATCTGCCAGAACTAGCGTGACCGATACAGACGATGAACGCAGCAGAACAGGACCACCTCGGAGCCACGGAGTGGTGGAGCTAAAAGACATATCGAAGAGTCTTGGGTGGATGGTTGCAACTGTGTGCATGGACAGTTGTCGTTGTAATCACAACATCGGTGGCCTCACCGATGGGCGACGATACTGTTTGACGTGCGAAGCAGTCGTTGAAGAGTAGTATCCACAAGCTGGCGATCCATCCAATTGCTGCGTTCGCGCGGGGTATGCAACACAACTCAAACGAACTACTCGATGGCAGTCAGTAGAGTTGTGCGAGATACAGGGGGCCGAGTTCGGCAGTTGTTCGCGAGACCAGATTAGATATTCAGAGACCTTGGCCGAGGACGGAGTCTTCAGCACTCGCAAAGACGACAAGAGCCGTGATTTCGTCCTCGATGTCAAAAAAGTCGTGTTCAGTTCCTTGTTCTACATAGACTACGTCACCCTCGTCGACAGCGTACCGCTCATCTTCGACGTGGACCATCCCCGACCCGGAGATAATAAAGTAGAGTTCGTCAGTTTTGTGGGCCGTTTTTGCCTCAGGATTGGGGTACCGTGCAAGTTCGACACTCAGCGCGTCCTTGCTCAGTACTTCCAAGTAGTTCGTGTTTTCCTGTTCAAGTTGGTCGACTAACTCGGTCGTCGAAACGTGGTTCATCAGGAGAATATATCCTCTCCATATCCGATGAATACTTTGGTTCTGGTACAAGCCGTCGCCGTCAAGCTTGGACTCTCCGTCTTTCACAATCGCTATTGACCTATCATCCCCCGTCAGAAGCAGCGTACAAGATGTAGGGGATTTTATTCTCGCGTGGACGGTCGCAGATGGTCAAGTGATTGCTGGAACCAGCGGTGGAAGGGTGATCGTCGAGGCCGGTGAGAAGTGGGACACGCTCGGATAGACCTCCTCGTCAATTCGATCGCTTTGTACTGTCTGAGTCGCGTAGGAAGCGATGCGGTTGGCTGATCCCACTCTAATGAATTAGAAGCTCTATCGCCGTCCGTGGTGGCATGGTCGGTCTACTCACAATGGCTGACGATCGATCTCGGGAGTCGTTCCACTAATAGACAGAAGCCAAGTTGAGGGTTCGTTGTCTTCCGTGGAACTATTGATGGGTGCTGTGGGTCCGGTGGTCAAAACTGGAACATTGCGATCTCGAACCATTCCCTTGCTCCCTACGTGCATATGGCCGGATATGATGAGGTCCGGCCTGAGAGTCGATTCTGCAAGGAAGTCCTGTAGATCAAGCTCTTCAGACGTGTAGATATTCTTGCCTTGTTCGTCAACAACTGGATACGGGGTATCGTGTATTACCAGCAAATCCGGCATCGGGAGCGTACGCAGGTAATGGTCAGGAGATAATTGAGGGAGTTGTCCTCCCGAGTTATCATACCCGTACGTAATCGCCGAGGGTCCCTCCCCGTGAATGAACGTCTCCTCGGTCGTTAGTCGGCAACACTTCGATTGCTCAGCTGTCAGGCGGTGCAAGAGCTGTCTACCGGATGTTTCGTCGTGGTTCCCACGAATAAAGTAGAAGGGAATTTCCTGTTCACACGTTCGCGTTACCTCCTCGTGAACCGTGTCTAAATCGGACTGGGACGTATTGTGGTCGAAGACGTCACCAGCATGGATCACTGCGTCGACATCTGTGTTTCGGGCACGGCGAAGCGCCTGTCGGAACGTCTCACGATTATCGACAGTGTAGCTTCCCGAGGATTTCTTATGACGTGGTCGGTGTCGGTATCCAACATGCGTATCTCCGACGACGAGGATACGCGTCACCGACTCTGGTTCGTCAAGATGTTCTATCTGTGTCTTCTTACTCGGAGAAAGAACGATTTCGTCGTGACCTCGACTCGGTTGGACGTTACAGTCGGCGATACAGTATCGATGCCCCTCAGTCCAAGTCACGGAAGTCTCAGAACCATCGTAATCGACCAGTTGGAGTGAATTTCCGGCCATATCGACGAGGTCCAATTTTGCTCGTTGCGACTGTCGAGGGTTCCACGTTACACCAGTGACTTCGACGACAATCGGATTCGGGAGTGACCGGCCGGGGGTCAGGTCGTCAACAGTAATCAAGAGTAGGCCTCAGTACCTCGAAACATTCGGTGGACTGGCAAGAGTTCGCGGTGTATTACCATCTCTAGTATACGAACCATCACTGGCGTCAGCCATGAAGTTGCCTCTGTCGGTCGATTTCGACTGACTGTTCTTTTATTAAGCCTGGTACGAACTGAAACCGCACTACTGCGCCGGGCTACTGGCTCGAATCCACTGATGAGCGTTAGCGTCCATGATTCTTGTTCCGTCATAGATGCTCGAAAACTACGGGACTGGACCGCGAAGCGGATGCGCCGGCCGGGATTTGAACCACGGTCGTTCCGCTCGCGTTCGCTCGCTTCACTCCCTGATTCAAATTCCTCTGGGCGATTTTCCCCACTCCGTTCGGAAAATGCGCCGGCCGGGATTTGAACCCGGGCCATGAGCTTGGAAGGCTCAGGTCCTACCACTAGACCACCGGCGCGCACGCCACACTTTCGGACGGTGCAATAAGGTCGTTTCCCTTCGTGACGCCGACGCCGCGAAACGGTTATGCGATCGGCCGCCGACTGGAGACCCGTCATGGAACCCGTCTCGACCGACGACGCGCCCTCGTTCACCGACTGTTACTCACTGCCGATCGGGCAGGGGATGATCCACGGCGACACCCTGCACGTCGCCCAGTTGCCCGGCGATCCGGAGACGGGCGAGATCGTCGGCGAGACGATGGCCGAACAGGCCGAACGGACCCTGGAGAACGTCGGTGCGACGCTTTCGGCCGGCGGATCGTCGTTCGACGACGTGATCAAGGTCACCGTCTACGTCACGGATCTGGACGCGTTCGAGGAGTTCAACGCGGTGTACGAGCGGTACGTCTCGGAGCCGTATCCGGTCCGATGTGCCGTCGAGGTGGCGGATCTCTACGAGACGGTCATGGTCGAACTCGACGTCGTCGCCGCGGTGTAGCCGGCCGTCAATCGTCCGCGGCCGACTCGGCGGCTTCGGCCGCCCGGAACACCCGTGCCGTCTCCCGGAGTGACTGCGAGATCGCGGGCACCTCGTCGGGGTCGACCGGACCCTCGGCCTCGATCTCCTCGACGCTCCGGGGGAACGCTCGCAGATCCATGTGGATGGCGATGCCGGCTTTCGCGCCCTGTCCCATCGCCACGGGGATCTGGTTGTGCCCCTGGACGAGGTCGCCGACGGCGTAGACGCCGTCGACGCTCGTCCGGCCGTGGTCGTCGGCGACGACGGTGCCGTCGTCGTTGAGATCACAGCCCAGACCGGCCGCGAGGTCGGTGTTGTACTCGGAACCGTACATCGGGAAGCCGCCGCGGTACTCCCGCGTGGTTCCGTCCTCGAACTCGAAGCTCTCCAGCCAGCCGTCTGGACCGCGGTTCATTCCCGTGATCTCCTCGTGGATCACGTCGACGGGGTGTGCCCGGAGCATGCGATCGGTTTCGTCGCTCCAGGTGGGCTCGTCGCCCCGGGTGAGCAGATCCACCTCGTCGGTGAAGTTGAGCATGATCATGGCGACGTAGGCGGCGCTGTCACCGTGGCCCATCACGTACACCGACTCGTCGACGAACATGTAGGCGTCACAGTGGAGACAGTAGTGGAGCCCCCGGCCCGTGGGTGGTAGCGGCGGATCGGGCTTCACGTCGCTGAAGCCGGTAGCGAGGACGACCCGGTCGGCGGTGAGCGACTCCGCGTCGTCGACGTCGAGACGGAAGCGGTCACCGTCACGGTCGATGTCGCTTACGAAGCCGCGGCAGTAGGTGGCGCCGTACGCCTGCACCTGCTCTTGGGCCGTTCGCAGGAACTCGACGCCGGAGACGTCCTCGGTGATCCCGATGACGTTGTGGGTCTCCTGCATCATCGCGGCGCGGCCGCCGCCCCGGTTCACGAGCACGGTGTCGTGACCGAGGCGGGTGGTGTAGAGAGCGGCGGTCAGGCCAGCAGGCCCGCCGCCGACGACGGCGACGTCGTACGTGGTCTGGTCGCTGTCGGTCATCGCCGGAACGTAGCGGCCCCGCGGAGTTAAGTGTACTACGTCCGTGCGCCCGCACCTCCGGACCGCTCGGGAGCCTCAACCGCCGCGTAGCAGTTCCCGCTCGATCGAAACGTCTCGTGGACGACGAGCGCGCTGGCCGTCAGGTCGCTGTCGAACTCCGCGGGGTCGTAGATGTGATAGTACCGGGGCACCGTCTCGCCGTCCGGGAGCGTCCAGTCGACGGTCGTGTCGAACCCCTCCTCGCGGTCGAAACGGTCGTGGGTCGTGCTCCAGACACCGACGAGCGCCCGCCCGCCCGACGCGAGGACGCGTGCGAGTTCGTCGAGGCTCGCGATCCGTCGTTCCCGTGTCCGGAGATGGTGCAGCGTCGCGACGTACACCGCGAGGCCGACGCGACCGTTCCGGAACGGGAGCGTCGCGGCGTCGCCTTGGACGAGCGCGGCTCCGATCCCCCGATCCGCGTCTCGCTTGCGTGCGGTCCGGAGGAGGCCACGGCTGGCGTCGAGGCCGACGACGCGGTCGGCACGCTCCGCGAGCAGTTCGGAGTGTCTCCCGTTGCCACAGCCGACGTCGAGCGCGAGCGCGACTCGGTGGGCGTCGGCGACGAACGACTCCACCTCCGGCCACGGATACTCCCGCGTCGCGGCGAAATGCTCCGCGATGCGGTCGTACGTGGTCCGCGGATCCGGCCGGTCCATGACGGCCGTCGGTCGCGTGGCGGCTTAGGTGTGACGCGACCGACGTCGACGGCGACGGCGACGGCGACGACGACCCGCGACGGCTCAGAGGAGGAGAAACGCGAACACGAGATACGTGAGCACGAGCAGTCCGGTGGCGTGTTTGACGCCGTCGGCAATACCACCCTCCGCGAGCTGTCCTGCGATGAGTCCGGAGCAGACGGCCTGGACGGCCGAAATGTGGAAGAAAAGCAGTTCGTACGCGGCGGCGTTCACGTCGGTTCCGGTGAACGCGCCCGTGACGCCGCCGCTGACGCCCGGGGTGCTCGCTGGGGCGGCCGCGGGTCCTCCCGCGTCCTGCACCGCCGGGATGAACGCAACCGTCAGCGCCGCGATGATGCCGAGAAAGACGAACACGGAGATGTAGATGACGAGGATGTAGGTGAGCATCTCCTGTTGCCGTTCGCGCCGGAGGCGGCGGGTCTCCTGTGCCTCGTCGGCGGCGATGCGGAGGACTGGCGCGATGTCGCCGCTCGCGCTCATGGCGTTGGTGATCAGGGTGACCGCCTGCGCGACCATCCGGACCCGAGTTCTGGCGGCGAAGCGTCGGAAGGCAGTGCCGACGTCGGCCCCCCACCGAACGTCCTTCCGGGTGCGTTCGACCTCCGCCTCCAGTCCGCCGAGGTCGGTGTCGGCGACGCGGCGGAGGCTCTCGACGACGCTCATCCCCGCCTCGTTGACGCTCGCGAGACGGTCGAGGAAGTCCGGCACCGCCCGCTCGATGGCCCGCACTCGTCGCTTGTGGACCTCGTGGAGGACGGCGAAGATGGTCATGGCGAAGATGGTGGCCTCGATGACGGGCAGATCGAGCGCGTCGAGCGCCGAGGGGCCGAGAGGAATCGGGACGGCCCGGTAGAGCACCCAGCCGACTCCGAGTGGAACGGTGACGACGAAGCTGACCCACGGCCGCTCGAGGACGCTCCGGAGCGGGGCGTTCGCCCACTCGCGGAGCGCACGGAGGCGGTCGTAGGCCGCGAGGCGGTCGGCGTTTCGGCGCCACTCGTCGCCGGACTCCAGGGTGGCGCCGCCGTCGGAGCGAGGGAGCGACGTGGACCCTCTGTCCCCCCTTTCTCCCTCGGGCGCGTCGATGGCCCCGCCGGCGTCTTTACTCACGTCGGTCAGGGCCGTCTCGTGTTGCGTCAGGCTGTCGATGTAGACGACGAAGCCGGCGCTCGCGAGCGGGATGCCCGCGTAGCCGACGATCCGGACGATGGTGATGGTGTCCTCGATAACCAGGCCGATGACGACGAGGACGGTGATGAAAAAGAGCGGGCCGGCGACGAGGACGGTGACGTACACCTCCGCGAGCGTCGAGACGAGTTCGAGATACTGCTCCTGCTGGGCTTCGGCCTCCTCTTGGTAGCGCTCGTACTGGTCGCGGAGAAACGCGGAGAGGTTGCGCCCGCTTCCGAGGACGCTCGCCAGGTTGTCGGCGAACTCCGACAGCCCGTCGCTCGGCGTCCGGTCCGCGGTCCGCTCCATCGCGGTCAAGATGTCCGTCGAGAAGGTGTTCATATCCCGGACGGCGACGCCGACTTCGCGGGCCGCCTCGCCGTAGATGTCGTCGTTTCTGGCGAGGGTATCGAGTACCTTCGGAAACGGCATCCCGCTCCGGGAGAGCGCGTAGACGAAGGCGATGGTCCGGGGGAGCGTCGCCTCGATTTCGCTCGCCCGCGCGTTCGCCAGTTGATCGACGTACGCCCACCGCGCCCAGTAGGTTCCGAGCGCGAGCGTCGTCCCCAGCGTCGCCCCGAAGAACAGAAAGAGGACGAACAGGCCAAGGAGGGTTAGATCCCCCAGGCGGGTGAGTCCGGCGAGAAAGGAAAGCGGGGGCGGAACGACACCCAGGATCGCCGCCCGGCTGATCGAGAAGAGGTCGACCAGCCAGACGGCGACGTAGACGCCGAGGATGGCGCCGACGACGCCCGCAATGGCGCTAATCAGGAGGGTCCGAGCGGCGAACACCCGGTGCGTCGTGCCGACGTGGGTCGCCCGCAGCCGCTCCAGTTGTCCGTTCCGTCGCGGGCTCCGGGCGACGTAGTCGCCGAAGATGGGGACGGCCAGCCGCGACACGAGCAGGTTGGCGCGGCGACTGATCGGCGAGAGGACCACCGGGAGCGCGAGGACGACGACCAGCGCCAGCGGCAACAGGGGACCGATCACGGCGCGGCCCCGTCGGTCGCCTCGATGCGTTCGAGGACCCGCTCCGGGTCGGCGTAGTACTCGTTGACCAGCGCGGTGAACTGCCGATAGTCGGTGATGCCGCGGTCCTGAAGCGTCGACAGGAACTGCCGGCGGTTCCGGAGTTCCTCCAGTAGCCGGGTGCGCGTCCATCCGCGGTCGTCCCGAATCTCGTCGAGGAGCGAACTGTCCTGGCGGTCGAACGTATCGGTGTCGGCATCCCAGGTGAAGGCGTTGGAGTAGTCGAGTTCGCCCGTCCGCTGGTCGATTCCCCCGACCTCGCTGATGGCGGCGGAGCGGCGCACCCGCTCCCCGCCGAGACGGGTGAGCCGCTGGACCGACAACAGATCGAGCGACTGGATCATCGCCCGCGGAACGTTGATCGGTTCGTTCTCCAAGCGGTTGATCACCGTCTCGATGCTGTCGGCGTGCATCGTCGAGAACGTGGTGTGGCCGGTGTTCATCGCCTGGAACAGCGTCACCGCCTCGTCACCCCGCACCTCGCCGACGATGATGTACTCGGGGCGGTGACGGAGCGCCGACCGCAACAGGTCGTACATGTCGATGTCGGCGCCCTCGTGGAGGCGTTCGCGGGTGACACTCGACAGCCAGTTGTCGTGGTACAGGGAGAGTTCGCGGGTGTCCTCGATGGAGAGCACCTTCGACCGCGGCGGGATGAACATCGACACCGCGTTCATCGAGGTGGTCTTCCCCGACGCGGTGCCGCCCGCGAAGATGAGCGACTTGTTGTGCTCGATGGCGAGCCACAGGTACGCCATCTGCTCGACGTCGAAGGTGCCGTAATCTAGGAGGTCGATCGGCGTGAACGGCTCGTCGGCGTACTGTCGGATAGTGAACGCCGATCCGCGCGGGGTCACCTCCTCGCCGAGCGCGAGTTCGATCCGCGAACCGTCGGGGAGCGTCGTTCCGATGACTGGGTCGCCAACGCTGATGTGCCGACCGGACTGCTGGGCCAACTGGACGACGTAGTTGTCGAGTTCGTCGGGATCCGCGAAGACGATGTTCGTCTCGATGTCGGTGTACTCGTCGTGGTAGACGAAGATCGGCAGATCGTAGCCGTCACACGAGACGTCCTCGATGTGGGGATCGTGCATCAGCGGATCGATCCGGCCGAACCCGCCGAAATCACGGAGCAGGTAGTAGAGAAGCTTGTAGTAGGTGTCCATCTCCACGTCGACACCGTACTCCTCCAGGAGCGATTCGAGCTCGGCCGCGAGCACCGACTCGTCGTCGCCATCGCCGTCGTCACGGTAGAGCAGTGGCTCCCGGATGTCCGCGAGCACCCGGTTGCGGAGGGTCGACTCGAAGGGACTTAGGTCGGGCTCGACGGCGTGGTAGCGGTTCTCACTCTCATCGAGGTCACGGGTGATCACGACGTACGCGAAGGGGGCGTTCACCCAGTAGCGGTCGAGTTCGTCGTGTCCGTCCGGCACGGCGAAGCTCGCGAGCGGCCCGTCCGCGTCCGGTCTGAACGGGCGGACGGCGAGGTGGGACCCCCGGAGCATCTCGTAGGTTCGGACGAGACGCCGACGGAAGCCGTCGAGCTTTCCGCTACCTCCCGACGCCGCGTCCTCAGACATCGTTCGTCGGCGATATGCGAGGGGTCAACTTAAACGTGCGCCCGCGGTTGACGCGCCTGATAACCACAGGTTGATCATTCGGCGCCGTCATCGTCCGGGGAAATGGCATACTCGACGTCCGGTGTCATCCCGGCCGACGAACTCGATCCGGGGACGTCACTCCTGATCACCGGCCCACCGCTGACGCGCAAGCGGGAGCTCATGATCCGACTGCTCGGCGGCGACCCGGAAACTGAAGGCTCGATCATGGTGTCGACGAAGATGGGGGCGGGGAAACTGCTGGAAGCGTTCCGCGAGCGGAACGGTGACCGGTCACCGGACCGACTGCACGTCGTCGACTGCGTGACCAGCGAGCGGGGGATCGGAACGGTCCGAGAGACGGAGACGACGTCCTATCTCTCGTCACCGCGGGACATGACCGGCCTTAGCATCGCGCTCTCCGGGCTCTTCCGGCGCTACCACCGGACCGACACGCCGTTGCGGTTCGGCGTGCACTCGCTCTCGACGTTTCTGATGTACCACAACCTCTCTCGAGTCTACCGGATGGTCCACGTCCTGAGCGGGCAGGTGGAGAGCACCGACGCCCTCGGCATCTTCGTCGTCGATTCGCCCAGCAATCGAGAACTCGCCATGCTGAGCCAGTTGATCGACGGGGTGGTGGAGACCCGGGAGACGGAGACGGGGTGTGAGCTCCGCCTGCGCGGGCTCGGCGGGCGCGCGGCCGGGTGGCAGGCCTACTGATCACTGCGTACTGGTTACTGCTTACTGATCGGCGCCCGTCCCGTCCAGAGCGTCCAGTCCGATCTCGGCGAGGGTGTCGAGCGACGACGCGGCGTCACGGTCGAAGGTGACCGCGAGGCCGGTGAACTCGTCCACCGGGAAGTGGAGAACGATCGCCCGCTCGAACCGGCGGACGACGACGTCCATGCTCCCGAACAGCCGGTACTGCTCCTGTGTCGGAGGGTCACTGAGTCCCTCGACGATCAGCTGTTTCACCTTCTCCTCTAACTCCTCCGGTGAGTACATCTCGGTCACGTCGTCGCGGATGTACATCACCTCGTGATCGTCCCCTTCGTACCGGATCGCCAGCCTGAGGCCCTCCGGGGCGACGGCGCGATATCTCTCGAGGAGCGACCGGGCGGCGTCTTCCATGTCCCGTCCGAAGCGTGGTCGGAACTAATAGCTTTGTGCGATCGACGGCACCGTCCCGCCCACCCGAACGTATAGGTGAGTGCCGGCCGCGTGGGGAAACGATGCACCGCGTGGTCAGTCTCGGTAGCGTCAACGTCGACCACGTCCGTCGGGTGACCGGCACCGAACTCGCGGCCTTCGAGGAGCGCTATGACTGGTTCCCGGACCGGGGTCACACTGTCCGCGTCGAGACACTCCCCGACGGCTTCGCGCCCGACGCCGACGAGATTCGCCACGGCGGCAAGGGGGCCAACCAGGCCGTGGCGGCCGCCGCCGCCGGCGCCGAGGCGACGATGCTCGGCACGGTCGGCAAGGATCACGACCGGTTCGGCATCCGCACCGCACTCGCCGACGCAGGCGTCGACGTCGGCCGGATCGACGTCGTCGACGCGCCGACCGGTGCGGCCCACGTCTTCGTCGATCCGGACGGCGACAACCGGATCGTCGTCCGCTCCGGCGCCAACGCGGCCCTCGACGACGCGTACGTTCGAGCGCAGTACGACACGATCCGGGAGGCCGACTGCCTGCTCCTGCAAAACGAGATTCCCGTCGATCCGGTCGCGACGCTTCTGGCCGATCTGGCGACCGAATCCACGCGGCCGGCGGTGATCCTCGATCCGGCGCCGCCGGAGGGAGTGGCGTCGCTACTCGGCCGCGAGGCCGTCGACTACCTCACACCCAACGAACACGAGTACGCGGCGCTCGCCGACGCTCTCGACGGGTACGCCGGCGTCGTGGTGCGCAAGCGTGGCGGCGATCCGGTGATCGTGGAGTCGGCGACAGAGCGGTTCACCGTCGAGCCACCGGCCGTCGAACCGGTCGACACGACCGGTGCCGGCGACGTGTTGAACGGCTTCCTCGCGGCCCGCCTCGCCGCGGGCGTTCCGTTTCGGGACGCCGTCGAAACGGCGGTCGTCGCGGCGTCGATGGCGACGCGGACGTCGGGTGCCCGTCGCGGCGTGCCGACCCTCGAGGCGGTGCGGGCGTTCCGGAAATCGGAGTGACTGGGCCGGAACAGATACAAATATCGACGCCCCGAAGCGGGGACGATGGCCGCGTACGAAGCGGAGTCGTCGACGTCGCTCCGGGAACGGATCGTGTCGACGACGACCGACCTCGTGGAGTTTCGGACGACCGCGGATCGACCCGAGGCGATCGAGGCTGCCCTGTCGTACGTCGTCGATTTCTTCGCGGACGAAGCGGTCAGCATCGACCGCTTCAGCCACGACGGCGTCCCGTCGCTCGTGATCTCCCTCGATGGATCGCGGTCGCCGGCGGTCGTCTTCCACGGCCACCTCGACGTCGTCCCGGCTGCCGACTCCATGTTCACCCCGCGGTACATCGACGACGGCGAACTCTCGGGGCGCGGCACGGCGGACATGAAGGGGGGACTCGCGGCGATGATGCACGTCGTGCGCGACCTCTCCCGACGTGACTCGCCGCCGTCGCTCGCCCTGATGGTCGTCACCGACGAGGAGCGGGGCGGCCACCACGGCGCGCGCTACCTCCTCGAAGAAGTGGGCTACGATCCCGCCTTCTGTATCACGGGGGAACCGAACAACCTCGACGGCTACATGGACGTCGTCTACCGCCAGAAGGGCGTGATCCGGATCGATCTGACCACGACGGGCGCCGCGGCACACGCCGCGACGCCCGACCAGGGGGAGAACGCGATAGCGAAGCTCATGGCGGTCTACCCGGCCATCGAGTCGGTGTTCGCGTCCGAGGCCGAGCGCGACTGGCCGGCGACTGTCAACTACGGCTACGTCGAGGGCGGGACGACCATCAACCAAGTCCCGGACAGCGCGCGGCTCCGTCTCGACGTTCGCTACCCCGACGCCGAGGCTCGCGACCGAGTGCTGACCGAGCTTCGAGCGATCGACGGCATCGACGTGCGAAGTGTCGGCCACGGCGCGCCGGTCGACACGGATCCCGACGATCCCCACGTCCGTGGCCTCCACCGCCACGCCGAACGGGCGCTCGGCCGGGAGGTGAGCCTCGTCCGCAAACCGCACACGAGCGACCTGCGGCACTTCGCCGCCCACGGCATCCCCGGCGTCGCGTTCGGGCCCGAAGCCTACGGCTCCCACGAGAGCTACGAGTCGCTCGTCGTCGACAGCCTCCCCGACTACTGCCGAACCCTCGCGGCGTTCGCGGCCGACGCGCCGTACGGGTAGTCGAACGCCCCGCCTCGCCCCGAGCCACGACCGACACGGGACGGTTCAGCCGCCCCCGTCGAGTTCGAGTTCCCAGGAGCGGTCGTGTTCCGCGACGACGCGGTACTCCTCGTCGAGCACGTCCAGCAACGCTTTCACGTCGTCGACGACGTGCATCGTCGTCGGCGCCTCCGCCGGCGGATGCTGGAAGACGAAGGCGTCGCGGTTCTCGCCGCCGCGGGTCAGCCAGTCGGGGATGAATCCCGCAGGCGAGAAGCCGACGTCTTCGAGCGGTTCGTACAGCGCGAGCAGTTGGCGGGCGTTGGCGTCTATCGGCACCATCAGGTGGGCGTCGTCGTCGCGGACGGCCGCGACCAGCTCGGATTTCGTCACCGCCCACGACGCGTCGCCCTCGGGTGTCACTTCCCAGAGGAACTCGGACTCCTGAGAGAGCGCCATCCGCAACTGGTCGGCGGTGGGGTAGGTCACCGTATTGACCGCCCGAATCCGGCGTCCGAGGAGGTCGAGCGACGCCTGCGCCAGCGTCCGCTCGACGACGTGCCGGTAGCGCTCGGGAACGTACACGTCGCGGTCGACGTAGTCGATACTCGGCGTGTAGAGCATGATCACCTCGCTTTCGGCGACCGGACCGAAGTACCGTCCCTGAAGCTGTTTGTGGACGGAGTAGGGCTCGAACCCCCGGGCGAGCAGGTTGTGTTGCGAGGCCGGATGCGAGGTGACGGCCGCCGAGTAGACGAGGCCGTCGAAGGATCGATCGGCGTGCAGGACGTTCAGCCGGTGTTTCAGGAGTTCTCGACCCAGTCCCTGGCCCTGGTGCTCCGGGTGAACGACCAGCTTGCAGATCTGTGCGTTGCCTTCGTCGAACGAGTCGTACTCGATGGCCGCCGCGCCGACGACCCGGCCGCCCGCGACGGCCACGAACGGCGCCACGGCGTCGTCCTCGAAGAGCGCCGATCGAACGCCGCTTACTTCCACCAGCGGGTAGTCGGTGTCGTCCGGATACGCCGCCGCGTAGATTCGGGCGACCGCCGGCGCCGCCGCTCGCCGGGCGCGCCTGATCGTGTATCTCGGGGGCAGGTCCGGCGTGAACGGGGGCGGCATGGTGGTAGTCGGCGTGTCACGGGTGTCGGTTCGACGCATCAGCGGGAGACGGAGACGGGACGGCGCTCCGCTCAACTCACGTCGATGCGCGTGCCGTCCGAATCCGGATCGGCCTTCGGCATCCGCACCGACAGGACGCCGTTGTTGTAGTCGGCGGTGACTGCACTGGCGTCGACCGCGGTCGGCAGCGGGATCGACCGCTCGACCGAGCGGCGGTGTCGCTCGCGGCGGACGAACTCACCGTCGGTCTCCTCCTCGGTGTCGTCGCGCGTGGCCGCAACGTGGAGCGTCCGCTCCTCGAGGCGAACGTCGATGTCCGCGGGATCGAACCCCGGGAGGTCGCCGTTCACCACGAGTTCGTCGCCCCGATCCTCGAGATCGATGCGCATCGAGGGCGCGCCGGGGAGTTCGGTCCCGAACGACTCCGGATCCCACATCCGGGCCGCCCGTTCCACGTTCGTCTGCATCCGGTCGAACAGTTCGTCGAGTTCGTCGAACGGGTTGCGCTCGGACATGCCGGTGGAACGTACGGCTCCCGCACCGAAAAACTCACCAGCCGTTCCTGACATTCGGGAAACACACCGATCGTTCATGAGGTCTCTCCCGCGGCGCACGCCGTCGTCCGCAACCGGTTCGGGAGACGGCCGACGTGTCAGGGGTAGTCGTCGGCCAGGTACGCCATCGCCTCCTCGTCGCCTACCTGGTCGAATCGGTCGTAGAAGGCGCCGACGGCGCCGAACGTGGCCGGTGTCCGCAACGCGACGACGTCGTCGGCGAGGCCTTCGAGCTCCGCGATCGTCTCCGGCGGGCCGACGGGCACCGCGAGAACGACCCGTTCGGCGCCGGCCTCACGGACGAGACGGATCGCGGCGGCGGCGGTCGACCCAGTCGCGACGCCGTCGTCGACGACGACGACCGTTCGCCCGTCGAGCGCCGGCGGCTCCCGGTCGCCGCGGTAGCGCGACGCCTTCTCGCGGGCGGCCGCCACCTCGCGCTCGCGCTCCCGTTCGACGTACGCGTCGCTCACACCCAGGTGATCGACCGCCTCGTCGTCCAGCCACACGCTCCCGTCGCTCCCGACGGCTCCGATGGCGTACTCGGGATTGTCGGGGGCGCCGATCTTCGACGCGACCACGACGTCCAGCGGCGCGTCGAGCGCGTCCGCGACCGCCCGGCCGAGCGGGAGACCGCCCCGCGGAATCGCCACCACGACGTCGGCGTCGACGCCACGGTCGGCGAGTTCGATCCCCAACTGTCGCCCGGCGTCGGTCCGGTCGGTGAATCGCTCTCGGTTCGACATGTGGTACCGTACGTCGTCGGGGGTCAAATATCCGGAGTCCACTCACGACTCCACTCGTCCGTCGACGCGTCCTACCCACCACGCGACGAGCGCGTTCGCGTCGTAAAAGGGGATGCCGACGGTGACGAGCGTGGTCAGGCGGTAGACGATGAATCCCGGCGGGCCACCGACTGCGTTCCCGAGGAGCCGCCCGCGGCGGTGTCGGGCGCGTGATCCCGGCCCCATCTCGGCGCCACTCCCGGTTTAACGGGACTCTCGTTCCCAGATATCAGGAACGATGGCCCGCACGCCCAGACACATTACTTAGCCAACAAAATTTAAGTCGATCGCCGGCGTTCGCGGGGACATGCTCCTCCGTCTCGCCGCGTTGGCCCTCGGCCTGCTCGAACTGCTCCGTCCGCGCGGGGTCGTGGATTTCTGGATGAGTCTCGCGACCAGCGAAGACGACGTGTCGCTCCGCCCGTGGGTGTACGCCGCCGCGCGGATCGAAGGGCTCGTTCTCGTGGTGTGGGCGCTGCGTCGGTGGCGCGCGGACACGTCGTAACCCCGCTGCAGTCGCTCAATCGATCGGTAACAGCCCAACGGTGCCGACCGCCTCCAGTACGACCCAGCCGACGAAGGCGGCGTACGCCGCGAGTAGGGTGTAGGCCTCCCGAGCGGTGAGCGAGAGGTCGGTCCGAAGCAGGGTAAAGAGCACGAGCGTCGCGACGGTCAGACAGGCCATCATCGGGACGGCAGCGGCGAAGTCGACGGTGGCCGATCCGGCGACGAGGACGCCGGCGGGGACGGCGACGAGCAGGTCGAACGTGTTGCTGCCGAGGACGTTCGCGAGGCTCGTGACGCCACCGTCCGAACCGTTCGCGGCTCGGAGGCTCACGAAGAGGTCGGGCACGCTCGTTCCCGCGGCGACGACGATCAACCCCCAGACGAACGACGGCGTGCCGAGCAGGTCACCGAAGCCGATGGCCGCCCGGACCAGACCCTCGACGGCGATGACGATCAGGGCGAGGCCGGCGACGAGGGCCAGCCACTGCCGCCACGCGTCGACGCCGGTCTCGGGCGTCCCGTCGTACTCCGAGACGTCCTGGAACTGGATGAAGACGTAGAGCCCGTAGAGCGAGACGGGGACGAGTGCGAGCGGCCGGGTCACCGTCCCGAGGAGGCGGCCGTCGCCGCCGGCCGGCCGGTAGATGACGGCGAAGGCGAAGGTCAACAGCAGCACCGACACCGCGAGCATGTAGAACTGCGCCTCCTTGTAGACGAGTGTCCGACTCGCCGGCAGGTCGTCCCGTCGCGAGAGTGCGCTCGCGGCCGGAATGACGAGGACGTTGAAGACGGCCGAGCCGACGATGGCACCGACACCGAGGTCGAACTGCCCGTGGAGAGACGTCGCGAGGACGGTACTCGACAGTTCGGGAGCGCTCGACCCGACGGCGGCGACGATGGCCCCCCGGACGATCGGCGGCAGTCCGTAATGTCCTGCCAGCCGTTCACTGGCGCCGTCGAGGAGGCCGCTCCCCTTCCAGACGACGGCGGTCGACGCCGCGGCGACGGCGACGTACCACGCCCCGGTCGCAAGGGTCATCGCCGGTCGCTACTCGGGCACCCGGGAAACGTACACCGATGCTGCCGCGTCGCCGCCCGACTCGCCGACGTACTTTCCGTCCGCGACCGTCCCGAGGACCCGCGCGGCGGTTCGCGACTCACGGTCACGTGGACGCTCTCGCTCCGCCTCAGCGCGCGTCGCCGGATCGTGTCTCTCCACCGGGGATGTCCCGCCGGGAGACGGTGAGTTCGAAGCCAGCGTCGGCGTCGACCAGAACCTCGTCGACGACGCGCACGTATTCGCTGGCGTGTTTGCCGTCGGGACAGAGACGGGTCCGCTCGTCGAGCAGGTCGGCCTCGGTGAGTGTGTCCAGTTTGCGGTACGTCGTCGACAGCGGCAGATCACAGACGTCCGCGACTTCGCTCGCGGACAGCGGCGACCCGCCGGTGGCGTCGAGCACCGCGCGGCAGTCGTCGTCTTGGAGGGCGCGCAGAATCGCACCCACCTCGTCGACGTCGTCGACGGTCGTCTCGTCGGTCGAACGGTCGTCGTGGCGAGGAGTGGCGATGGACATCGGTGATCGATCGTACCCACACACTGGACCCCAACCAGTCTACACCCACGATACTGTGGGTGGTTTATAACAGGGGTGTGGCTGTCGACGGGTCGGAGAGATACACTTACCCGTGTACGTCTCGAACCGTTTATCCGATGGGATCGGGGATTCGGGCCGAACTGTGCGTCGACGCCGACGGGACGTGTCCCGTCGCGTCGGCTTCGGCCGATGCCGGGAGACCAACCTTCTCCGTCTCGAGGGGTGTCGCCCCAGAGGGAGCGGAAACAGTAGTCGAGGAGTTCATGCTCGACGATGCGGCGGCCGCCGACCCGTCCGTCGACACGGAGTTGGACGAGGTGTTCACGTACGGCTCGAAATCCGTCTACCGGTTCTCCCGCGAGCGCGGACGAGGTTGTCCCTGTGAGTGTGTCGAGCAGTTCGACTGTCCCGTCGTGGACGTACACACGCGGGAGGGATCGCTGTATCTGGTCTTCCACGCGGCGGACATCGAGGAGCTACGGAGCGTCATCACGACGCTCCGGACGGAGTTCTCCCGGGTCGACGTGCAGCGTCTCCTCCGGTCGCGGGGCGAGCGGACCGACCACGATCTGGTGTTCGTCGACCGCGGTCGGCTCACCGAACGCCAGCGCGAAGTGCTCGAGACGGCCCACCGGATGGGCTACTTCGAGCGGCCGAAAGGGGCCAACGCGGGGGAGGTCGCCGACGCGCTGGACGTCTCGCGGTCGACGTTCGCGGAGCATCTGTCCGCCGCACAGACGAAGCTCCTGGACGCCATCCTCGAGGACTAATCCATCTCGATCCGGCGCCCGCTCAGTTCGTCCGGATCGAGTTCGTACAACCGGATGTCGAGGTTCTCGCGCGCCTCGTCCCACATCTCGAACAGCGGGCGCTTCGCCGTGCCGTAGCGCTCGACGTGTTCGGGCGTGAGATCGGATCGCGGAACGAGTTCGAGTCGACCGTTGGCGACCGCGCTCCGGTAGACCGCTCCGGCCTCCTCGTACACGACGAATCGGACCCGGGGCGAATCGGTGAGAAAGTGCCCCTTTTCGCCGTTCGGCGTCGACACCAGCCGCATACAGAACCGCCGCCCGGACGCGTCGTAGCCGTACGATATCGGGACTGCGTACGGTGTGTCGTCGCGAGCGAGCGCCAGGACGCCCGTCTCGTGACGACCCAGAAGCGCGTCGGTTTCGGCGTCCGTCATCGCGGTCTGTTGCTCGACGGTCATGCGTGTCGTCTGCCGGGGAATCGAGGGGTGGCTGTTTATATTTGTTCACCTGCGACTCGGGGCGACGCGGGTCACGACCGGCGCGGGCGCTCACGAATCGAGCGCGAACGCGCTCGCCGATACCGACGTTCCACAGACGACACAGCCGTGATCGAGCAGGGCCTCCCGCATCGGCTCGTTCACCGACATCGCCTCGCCACACTCCGGACAGTGGAACGTGATATCGCCGCCCCGGCTCATCGTTGGTCGAAGTAGAGCTGCCGCGGATATATGAACCACCATCTTTCCAACCGGGTGGGAACACCGTTCGTGCCCACCTTTATCAGCCGAGCGCGATGTCCAGATAGAGCATCACGATCACGCCGAGCATCGTCCCCAGGGTGGCGACGCGTTCGTTCCCGCGGGTGTGGGTCTCCGGGACGATTTCGTCGCTGATGACAAAGAGCATCGCCCCGGCGGCAAAGCCCATCGAGTAGGGAAGCAGGGCCGACACCGTTCCGACGGCGTAGGCCCCGAACACCGCGAGCGGAATCTCGACGACGCCGGACCGGATTCCGGCGAAGACGGCGTAGGTTCGGCGGTCCAGGCCGGCGTTGATCGCCGCCACCGACACCGCCAGCCCCTCCGGAATGTTCTGGATGCCGATGGCGAGCATCAGCGGAACTGCCGTTCCGAGGTCGCCGCTCCCGAAGCCGACGCCGACCGCGAGGCCCTCCGGCACGTTGTGCAGCGTGATGGCGAGGATGAAGAGGATCACGCCGGCGAGTCGCTCGTCGGCGATCGGCAGGTCGTCGTCCGGCGCCGCGGCGTCGGCCCGTCGCCGCCCACTGACGAGGTAGTGGGCGTGGGGAAGCAGGACGTCGGAGCGATCCAGCGCGAGCGCGCCGAGGGCCACCCCAACCAAGACGGGGATGGGGTTCCCGTCGGAGTAGATCTCGATGCCGGGGACGATGAGGCTGGTGAACGCCGCCGCGAGCATGACGCCGGCCGCGAAGCCGAGTGCGCCGTCGAGCGCCCGCTCCGATGGGTCTCGCCAGACGAAGACGAGCGACGCTCCGAACAGGTTGAGCGTCGCGATGACGACGCCGCCGATGAGCCCGTTGATCACCGGATCGGCGCCGAACAGCCCGGTGAGGCCGTCGATCACCACGCTCCGTCGGCCTCCGCTGTCGTCGTCACGCGTCCCGGTTCGTCACCGGGGCTATTGAAGGTAGAGGCCGCCGCCACCGGCGCGCATCCACGGCGATGCGTACCGTACCTGTCTACGTTTCTCGCCGGATCGTCACGAGAGCGGCGACGATGCCTTCCGCTGCGCCCGCTCAGTTGGTGCCGAGGCGCTGTACCGCTTCGTCGACATCGCGAATCTTGGACGTCTGCGTCTCGTTGATCGCCGCGACTCGCTCGACCTCCGCCGAGACGCGCTCCGACTGGTCGACGAGGTCGTCGATCATGCTCGCGACCGCCTCGGCCGACTCGGCCTGGTCGTCGGTCGCCTCCGAGACTTCCCGAATGCCACGGGAGGCGGCCTGGGCGGCGTCGACGATTTCCTCCAGCTTCCCCATCGCCGCCTCGATCCGCGTCATACCGCGATCGATCTCGTCGGTCGTCGTTTCGAGGCTCTCGACCGTCTTCGCCGTTTCGGCTTTGATCGTCGTCACCAACTCCTCGATTTCGGTCGCGTGGCGCTGGGACTCGCCGGCGAGACCTTTCACCTCGTCGGCGACGACGGCGAAGCCGTCGCCGGCCTCGCCGGCCCGCGCCGCCTCGATCGACGCGTTCAGCGCCAGCAGGTTCGTCTGATCCGCGATGTCGTTGATCACCTCGACGACCTCGTCGATCTCGTCGATCCGACGCTCCAAGTCGTCGACGTCGTCCGCCACGTCGCGGGAGGCTTCGCTCACCCGCTCCATCATCTCGATGGATTCGGTCGCCGCGTCCCGTCCCTCCGCGGCCAGGTCCGCCGCGCGCTCGCTCGTGGCGGCCACTTCGTCGGCCGTGGAGGCGATTTCCTCGACCGTCGCGCTCATGTTCGACACCTCGCCCGCCACGTCCGACATCGAGTCGACCTGCTCGTCGGTTCGGTCGTCGATCGACGAGGTGCGATCGGCCACCTCCTCCGCCGACTCACGCAACTCCGCCATCGGCGCGGCCAGGTCGTCCCCGACCTCGCTCATGAGGCGTTCGTGTTCATCGATCGTCTCCGCCAGCCGCTGACTGTAGGAGTGGACGTACGTGTCCGCGACCACCTGCATGTCGAGGTTGATGATTCGAAGGACTGCCAGCAGTTCCTCCTCGGTCACCGCCCGCGTCTCGCCGACCGCCCGCTCGACGGCGGCCGCGTCGGTCGCGTCCGTCTCGTCGAGCACCCGATCGACGAGCCGATCCTCCATCGAGTCGAGCAAGAGCGGAACGAGGAGGTCGTAGTAGACGCCGTACTGGCCGATGTACTGTTTTATCGGCATATCCAGCATGTCGTGGAGTTTGCCGATCCGGGCCCGGTTGCGGAAATAGTCCTGCCCGTAGTCACCCTGGGCCAGCGTGACCAGGTAGGCCGACTGCGTCCGCTTCAGTTGCTCGATCCCCTTCTCCGATCGCTCGATAACTTCGACGGTCTGCTCGTAGTCGGTGAGGTTGTCGTAGAAGTCGTCGGCGATGTCGTCCGCGTGCTCGCGGAAGACGCCCTCCAAAGCCGACAGCCGGCTGGCGTCGGTTCCGTCGAATCCCACGAACTCCTTTCGCCACTCGATCTCCGATTCGTCCAGTCCACACTCCATCATGAGGTCGTCGACCGACAGCTTGGCGTTCATCTCGCCCTGGCCGAAGGTGCCCTCGAAATCCTGCATGGGCGCCCTCGAACGGTCGGCAAAATAAGCCTGCTTGCCGTTTCCAGCGCGTGATAATTTCGGCGACTGCGGCGGGAGGGAAAGATCAGGTCTCCGACGAACCGCGCGTCGTCAGCACCGGCACCGGCGCCGTCCGGACGAGACGTTCCGTGACGCTCCCGAGGACGTACCGATCGAACCCCGTCCGGCCGTGTGTGCCGACGACCACGAGGTCGATGTCGTGGTCGGTGACGTACGAACGGATCACGCGCGGGATCGATCCACCGAACTCGACGGCAGTCGTCGGATCGGCACCCGCCGCGCTCGCCCGCCCCACGGCGTCGGCGAGGAGGTCCTCTGCGGCCTCCTCGAGCGTCGCCGCTCGAACGTCGGCGCGGACGTCGACGCCGAGGCTCGTCACGTCGACGACCGAGAGCAGGTGGATGCCGGCCGAGGCGGCATCCGCAACGTCACAGCCGAGGTCCAGGGCCGCGTCCGCGGGGGCGCTCCCGTCGGTCGGGATCAGGACGTTCCGGTACGGGTAGCGGACAGTCGCGTCGTCGTCCGGGCGGAGCGTCAACACGGGGACTTCGGACTGCCTGACGACGCGCTCGGTCGTGCTGCCGAGGAGAAAGCGCGCGAGGCCCTGCCGTCCGTGGGTGGGCATGACCACGAGGTCGATCCCGTACGTCTCGGCGTAGTCGACGATAGTGCGGTACGGTTCACCCTGCAACACCTCGGTGACGGTGGCGACGCCGCGGTCACCGGCACGGCCCGCCGCCTCCCGAACCGTCTCGGCGCCGGCACGTTCGAGCGCGTCGACGACCTGCCCCTGGAGGTGTGTGACGCTCATCTGTGTCGTGTCCGCGACGTTGACGACGTGGAGCGTCGCGTCGTGGGCCGACGCGAGTTCGAGGGCGTGGTCGAAGACGGCGGCCGCGCCGTCGCTTCCGTCGGTCGGAAACAGTAACTTGTCGAACATATGGGAGACTACGCCGGCACGGGACAAAAAACGGGGCGCCGTCGACGGCCGCGGCCAGTCGGCCTACACCGTAAAGAGGTCCGTCCCCTCCGGCACGGCGAACAGCCCCATCCGAACGCCGGCGTCGAGCCAGCCGTAGCCATACGAGAAGGACGCGAGCGCGTTCACGGGGTCGCCCGCCTCGCGGAAGTGGCGGCCGTCGTCGAGATACGACCGTGCCATCTCCCGACACTCCGCCGCGGCAGTCCCGAGGGGGGTGTCGGCGGGGGGACGCCGCTCCGCCTGGTCGAGTGCGGCGGCTAGCATCCGCTCGTAGCGGTCGGTCTTCTCCTGGAGATCGGCGGGCATGGCTGGGCGATGGCGGGCCCACGACAAGAACGCGTCGGCCCCGACAACGCAAGCTAAATGGGTCCGACCCGCCAACTGTGTGTATGAGCGAGAGCGACGGCGCCGACCACCGGCGCCTCATCATCGCCGGGAGCGGAATCGCGGGACTCACGGCCGCCATCTACGCCGGGCGATCGAACAACGAGCCACTGGTGTTCGAGGGCGACGAGCCCGGTGGACAGCTGACGCTGACGACGGACGTGGACAACTACCCCGGCTTCCCGGAGGGTATCGGCGGACCGGAACTGGTCACCAACATGAAAGACCAGGCTCGGAAGTTCGGCGCGGAGATTCGGAACGGCGTCATCGAGTCGGTCGACGTCGAAGGATCGGCCGGACCGGGACACACCTTCCGCGTCACGCTGACCAGCGGCGAGGCGTACACGGCTGACGCCTTCATCGCCGCCTCGGGGGCCAGCGCGCGAACCCTCGGTATTCCGGGCGAGGACGAACTCATGGGCTACGGGCTGTCGACGTGTGCGACCTGTGACGGCGCGTTCTTCCGCGACGAGAAGATCGTCGTAATCGGTGGCGGCGACGCCGCCTGCGAGGAGGCGGTCTTCCTCACGAAGTTCGCCTCGACCGTCCACCTGGTCCATCGGCGCGACGAGTTCCGCGCCGAGGACTACTGGATCGACCGCGTGATGGAACACGTCGACGAGGGCGAGATCGAACTCGAACTGAACACCGAGGTGACGGAGCTTCACGGGACGCCCGAGGACGGTATCGACCACGTCACGATGGTCCACCACCCCGAGGGCCACCCGACTGACAACCTCGACGACCCCGAGACCGACGAGTTCGCGTTCGACGCCGGCGCCGTCTTCTACGCCATCGGCCACACGCCGAACACCGAGTATCTGGAGGGATTAGACGTGGAGATGGACGACGAGGGGTATCTGGAAACCGCCGGCGGCGACGGCGGCGGCCAGACAGCGACCGGCGTGCCCGGCCTGTTCGGCGCCGGTGACGTGGTCGACTACCACTACCAGCAGGCGATCACCGCGGGTGGCATGGGCTGTAAGGCCGCCATCGACGCCGACGCCTACCTCGAGGACCTAGAGCGCGAGCGCGCGGCGGCCGAGGAGCCGGCCGCGGCCGAGGGTGACGACTAGGAGGCGTCGCTCCCGTCCGTGAGCCACCTCGGGTCAAGGCCCGAGGCACTTCCGTAGATTTCCACACGTCCTTATACTGGGGCGCCGCAGTGGGGATATGGTCGACACCGAGACGTACACCATCGAAGGGCCGGACGGCGACACAGACGAACTGGAACTCCCCGAGGGGCTGGTGGACACGCTGTCCGAACAGGGCGAGGATCCGACGACCGTGGTCGCGGAGATTGCGCTTCTCTCCTTCGTCCAGCGATCCCACGCCATCGTCCACCACGCCGAGGAGGACGTGCCGGCCGACCTAGCGGAGATAAACGAGAAGGCCGAACAACTGTTCGAGGAGCGCTTCGGCATGACCTTCGGCGAGGCAACGGGTCACAGCCACTAGACGAACAGGAGCGGTAGCATCGCCAGCACGCCCACGACGACGCCGGCGACGAGTTCGCGCCGCCCGCCACCGGGCAGTCCCTCGCCGATGTCCAGCGCCTCCGGGAGAAATTCGGTGACGACGAGGTAGATCATCGCGCCGGCGGCGAAGCCAAAGCCGATCGGCAGGAACTCCCGGGCGATCCGGACGAACAGGTAGGCGATCACCGCACCGATGGGCTGGGGCAGGCTGGAGAAGACGGCCCACCAAACCATCTTCCACTCCGAGACGCCGAGCGTCCGGAGGGGAATCGAGATAGCGACCCCCTCAGGCACGTTGTGGATCGAGATGGCGACGGTCATGAAGACGGCCAACAGGGGAACGGAGAACCCGAACAGACCGACGGTCGTCCCCGCCGCTTGGAGTCCCAGGTCGGCAAAGGAGACGCCGACGGCGACGCCCTCGGGGAAACTGTGGACGGTCAGCACGCCGAGGATGAGCAGCAACTTCCGGTAGTCGGCCTCCTCGTAGCGTTCCGGACTTACCTCGTACCCCTCGATCACCTCGTGAGCGGCGACGACGAGAACCACCCCCGCAACGAGGCCGGGGACGATTTCGAGCGGCGAGTCGGCCTCCGACAATCCCTCGAAGACGAGGCCGAACACGGACGCCGACACCATGATACCCGAGGCGAGCCCCCACAACACCACGTTCCAGCGGTCGCTCACGTCGTCGACGAGGAAGAACGGAATCGCGCCGAGGCCGGTCGCCAGCGCCGTCACCAACCCGGCGAGAAAGACGAAGACGACGTTCTCGATAAGCGCCATCAGTCGATTCGACGACGTCGACGCGGTTAAATATTATCATATTCTCGATATATTTGGTCGGCCTAAACCGGGAGAATCGTCCCACGATTTTATGCGCCGTGGGGGGATACCGGGAGCCGATGGGAGAGCTATCCCCGCTGTTCACGCCGGACCGTGTCGCGGTCGTCGGCGCGACGGATCGGTCGGGGTCGGTCGGTCGAGCGCTCGTCGAGAACCTCGTCGCCGACTTCGAGGGCGAGGTGATTCCCGTCAACCCGAACTGCGACGAGGTGTGCGGACTGCGAGCCGTCGACGGCGTCGGGGGGACGGGCGCCGACCTGGTCGTGGTTGCGGTGCCGGCGCCGGCGGTTCTCGACGTCGTCCGCGAGGCCGGCGAGGCGGGCATCCGGAACGTAGTCGTCGTCTCCGCCGGCTTCGGTGAGGCGGGCGGCGAGGGCGCGGACCGCGAACGCGAACTGACCGCCCTCGCCGCGGAGTACGACCTGAACCTCGTCGGGCCGAACTGCCTCGGCATCATCGGCACGCCGGTCGGGTTGAACGCCACGTTCGCCCCCCGGTCGGCGCCCGCCGGATCCATCTCCTTTCTGAGTCAGTCCGGGGCGTTCGTCACCGCCGTCCTCGACTGGGCGGCCGACCACGGCGTCGGCTTCAAGGACGTGGTGTCGCTCGGCAACAAGGCCGTCCTCGACGAGGCCGACTTCGTGGATTCGTGGGGCGACGACGAGGGGACGGACGTCATCGTCGGCTACCTCGAGAGCATCGAGGACGGGCGCCGGTTCGTCGACGTCGCCCGGGCGGTAACCCGCGAGACGCCGGTCGTCGTCGTCAAGTCGGGGCGGACCGAGGCGGGCGCGAAGGCGGCCTCCTCCCATACGGGGGCGATGGCCGGCCGTGACCGTGCCTACGAGGCCGGCCTCCGGGAGGCGGGCGTGATCCGTGCGGACACCGTCCAGGAACTGTTCGACGCCGCGCGCGTCCTCGCCGGCCAGCCGGTCCCCGAACGCGACGGGGTAGCGGTCGTCACCAACGCCGGCGGGCCGGGGGTGATGGCCACCGACGCCGTCGGCGAGGAACCCCTGTCGCTCGCGGAGTTCGGGAGCGACACGGTAGAGCGACTCCGCGATCGGCTGCCCGAGGGGGCGAACGTCTACAACCCGGTCGACGTCATCGGCGACGCCGACAACGAGCGGATGCGCGCGGCCGTCGACGCCGTCCTCGCGGACGACGCCGTGGGGGCTGCCGTGGTCATCGCCGCACCCACCGCGACCATCGACTACGGCGACCTGGCCGCCGACGTCGCCGACCTCCAGGCGACCCACGACCTGCCTGTGACGACGTGTCTGATGGGCGGGGAGCGCGCCCGACAGGCCGACGACGTCCTCGACGAGGCGGGAATCCCCAACTACTTCGACCCGGCGCGCGCCGTTGGCAGTCTCGGCATCCTCTCGCGGTACCGGGGGATCCGCGAGCGGGACCGCCCGGCGCCGACGACCTACGACGTGGACCGCGAGGCCGCCCGAGACGTGTTGGAGCGAGCGAGCACCCGTGGCACGACCCGCCTCGGTGTCGAGGCCATGCCTCTACTCGACGCCTATGGGATTCCGACGCCAGCCGGCGAGGTGGTCGACTCGCCGGTCGACGCCGAAGCCGTCGCACGACGCCTCGGTGACCGGGTCGTCATGAAGATCGTCAGCCCGGATATCCTCCACAAGTCCGACATCGGCGGCGTGAAAGTCGGCGTCCCGCTGGAGGAGGTGTCCGACGCCTTTGAGGATCTGGTTGCCCGGGCGCGCAACTACCAGCCGGACGCGACGGTGCTCGGCGTGCAGGTCCAGGAGATGGTGGAAACGGACGCGGGCGTCGAAACCATCGTCGGTACGAATCGCGACCCGCAGTTCGGACCGCTCGTCCTCTTCGGTCTCGGCGGCATCTTCGTGGAGGTGATGGAGGACACCGCCGTCCGGATCGCCCCCCTCGCCGAGACCGAGGCGCGGACGATGCTCGACGAGATCGAGGCCGCACCGCTGCTGTCCGGTGCCCGGGGTCGCGACCCGGTCGACAAGGCGGCCGTCGCCGAGACGCTTGGCCGCCTCGCCCAACTCGTCACCGACTTCCCGGCCATCCTCGAACTCGACGTGAACCCGCTGGTGGCCCGCCCGGACGGCGTCCAGGCCGTCGACCTCAGACTCACCGTCGATCCAGAGAACCTATGACCACCGTACTCGTCACCGCGACCGGAGAGAGCACAGGCAAGACGGCTATCGGCATCGCGCTCGGCCGCCACGCACAGGATCGGGGCTGGAGCGTCGGCTACATGAAGCCGAAGGGGACGCGCCTCCAGAGTCGGGTCGGCAAGACGCTGGACCGCGATCCGATGCTAGCTCGCGAACTCCTCGACACCGGCGACGAGATGCACGAGATGGAGCCCATCGTCTACTCGCCGACGTTCGTCCGGAGTGCGATGGAAGGGCGGGAGCGCCCCGACGAACTCCGCGACCGGGTCCGCGAGGGGTTCGACACCGTCGCCGAGGGCCGGGACCTGATGATCGTCGAAGGCGGCGGCCGCCTGACTACCGGCGGCGTCGTCGATCTGACCGACGCCGACGTGGCGGAGTTGCTGGACGCGGACGTGGTACTCGTCGCGGAGTACGCGACGCCGACCGACGTCGACGAGACGCTCGCGGCCGCCCGGCGGATCGGCGACCGACTCGCGGGCGTCCTGTTCAACCGAGTTCCCGACGCAGTCTACGACGAAGTCGAGAGCCTCGTCGCGCCGTTTCTGGAGGAGCGAGGCGTTCCTGTTCTGGGCGTCCTGCCGCGCGAGGCGGAACTCGCGGGCGTCACCGTCGGCGACCTGGCGACCGAACTCGGCGCCGAGTTGCTCACCGACACCCCGACGGACGGCGTCGTCGAGCGGTTCCTCGTCGGCGCGATGAGCGGCGAGGAGGCGCTTCGTTTCTTCCGCCGGACCAAGGACGCGGCGGTCATCACCGGGGGCGACCGCGCCGACATCCACACCGCCGCGCTGGAAGCCCCGGGGATCAAGTGTCTGGTGTTGACCGGTGGCCGGCGCCCGCCAGCGACGGTCCTTGGCACCGCCGCCGAGAAGGGGGTGCCCATCCTGCTCTGTTCGGCCGACACGCTCTCCACGCTCGAACGCGCCGAGGGAGTGGTCCACGGCGGCCGCACGCGCGACGAGCGCACCGTCGAGGTGATGGGCGACTTGCTGGGTAACCACGCCGACGTTGACGCGCTGCTCGGGACGGAGTAGATCAGAGCCGCCAGCCACGGTCCGTCCGGTTGAGCCGCTCCGCACCGTCCTCGGTGACGACGACGACGTCCTCGATTCTGACGCCGAAACGGTCGGGCAGATACACCCCGGGTTCGACGCTGAAGACCATCCCCGGTGCGAGTTCGGTCTCGCCGCCGGCGACGACGTTCGGTTCCTCGTGTACGTCGAGGCCGACGCCGTGACCCGTCCGGTGGACGAACCGCTCGCCGTAGCCCGCGTCCTCGATGACCGACCGGGCGGCGCGGTCGACCGCTCCCGTCCGAACGCCGGGTTCGACGGCTGCGACTGCCCGCTCCTGTGCCTTACGGACCACCTCGTGGACGCGCCGAAACGCCCCGGGGGGGTCGCCGTCGAAGACGACGGTCCGGGTCTGGTCGCTCGGGTAGGCGTCCACCCGTGTCCCGAAATCGAGGACGACCGGATCGCCGGGGCGTATCTCCCGGTCGCCGCTCGCGTGGTGGGGGTCGGCACCGTTCGCCCCCGCACCGACGATGGTCTCGAAGGCGACGCCCGAGCCACCGTGTGCCGCCAGACGCTCCTCGACGTACGCGGCGAGGTCGGCCTCCGTCGTCCCGACGGCGTCGGTGCCGAGGGCGCGCACGTCCCGCATCGCCGCGTCGGCGACGTCGGCCGCCGCCCGGAGCGTCTCCAGCTCCGCGTCGTCTTTCAGTCGGCGCATGGGCCCGAGCACCTCGCTGGCGAGGCCGACAGACGCGTCGGGGTCGGGCAGGTGTTCCCGGAGGGCGAGCGAGAACCGCGTCCACATCCGATCCGCGAGGAGGAGCCGCGAGGGCGACAGTTCCTCGAGGAGCGACTCGAGAGTCGGCCACGGCCCCTCGTCGTCGTTCCACGTCCGCACGTCCTCGACCCACGTCGCCGTCCGGACCGCGTCGGCTTCGAGCGTCGGAACCACGAACGTCGGGTCGCCCTCGGCGGGAACGACGAGCAACTGGAGCCGGTCGCTCTGCTCGGCCTCGACGCCGGACAGGTAGTAACAGTCCCGGCCGGGCGAGAGGGCGAGGGCGTCGGCGCCGGCGGCGTCGAGGCGAGACTGGGCACGTCGCGTCCGGCGTTCGAACGGCGTCATGGCCGACCGTTCGGCCGCGGGGGTTAAGATCCCCGCGAGACCCTACACGCTTTTGTCACTTCGGCGCGCGGGGACACGTATGCCCTCCAACTGGTACGCCCTCGCAGCCCTGAGTGACGCCCGCGACGCGACCGAGGATCTGCTCCGACCCGTCGACCGTGGTCGGTGGCTCCGTCTCGCCCTGATCGCCCTGTTCGTCGGCGTCGGGGGCGGTGTCCCGACCGGCGGCGGGAACGTCAACGTGCCCTCGGGCGGCGGCGGGTCGCCGTCCGAGATGCCAACGCCGTCGATGCCCGAAGTGGGGTCGGCCGTCGCCATCGTCGCCGGCGTCGTCATCCTCGTCGTTCTGGTGGCGCTCGTCTGGAGCCTCGTCGGCGCAGTGATGGAGTTCGTCCTGATCGCCGGCCTCCGCGACCGCGAGGTGTCGATCCGCGGGCCGTTCGGCGCGAACCTCTCGCCCGGGCTCCGGCTGTTCGGCTTCCGCCTCGGCGTCGGCCTCCTGAGCCTGCTGGTTGTCGGTCTGCCGTTCCTGCTGGCGTTCGGCCTCGGATTCAGTGTCTCACCCGCCTTCCTCCTCGTTCTCGTCCCGCTGATCGCCGTCTTCGGGGTGGTCGCGCTCGCCGCGAGCGTGATCCTCGGACTGACGACCGACTTCGTCGTGCCGACGATGCTCACGGAGGACTGTGGCGTCCTCGACGGCTGGCGGCGCCTCTGGCCGACGCTCCGCGCCGAGTGGAAACAACTCGGGGCCTACGTCGTCGCGAAGTTCGTCCTCGGCATCGCGGTGAGCCTCGGCGTCTCGCTGGTCGTCCTGCTGGCGGCGCTGGTCGTCGCCATCCCCTTCGCCATCGTGGGCGGCGCGCTGTATCTCACCGCCTCGGCCGCCGGCGTCCACGCCGCCGGGCTGGTCGTCGTGGGCGCCCTGATCGTGCTGTTCGTCCTCGTGATGACCGTCGTCGGTCTCCTCGTGCAGGTTCCCGCGCTCACGTTCGTCCGATACTACTCGCTGTCGGTGCTCGGGATGCTGCTCCCCGAACTCGACCTGGTCGGTGTCGAGCGCCCGAACGACGGTGATGAGCGTGGCGCGTTGCTCGACGCCGACGAAACGGACGACGCCGACGAAACCGACGACGACACCTAGGCACGCCCTTACTGTCCGTCCTTCTGGAGGCGTTCGGTCGTCTCGATCAGCGGGTGGCGCGCGTAGTCGACGACGTCGATGTCGTCGATAGACACCAGTCCCTCTTTCTCGGCGGTACGTTGCATCCCGAGTTCGAGATCCTCGTCGGCGTCGACGACGATGACGTAGGCGTCCATCTCCTCGATGTCGAGGCGGTTGGCGGCCATGACCCGGTGGTGGCCGTCCGCGAGCAGGAGCTCCCCGCCGTTGTCGATGACCACCAGTGGTTCGGCCAGACCGTGTTCGAGTTCGTAGCTTCGCCCCTGGAGTTCATCCGCGTACACCCGCGACTGGGTGGGCGTGAGATCAGGGAGAGAGACCGTTCGGCGCTCCTCGGCGACGTCGATGCCGTGGATTTCCTCGAGCGTGTGCATGAGTTTGTCCACCTTCTCGGGCGTCGCGCGCTCGATCTGGCTCCGGATCACGTCGGTGTTGGAGATGATGCCCACCAGGTTCCCGGCGTCGTCGACGACCGGGAGCTTCTGGATGCCCGACCGGAGGATCACCCGTGCGGCGTCGTCGACTTTCATGTCCGGGTGCGCGACCACCAGATCGTCGGACATCACGGTGAACACCCGTGCGCCGTCCGCGGCCGCCAGCAGGTCACGGGCGCTGATGAACCCCTCGACGTGACGGCCGTCGGTCACCGGAAATCCGGTGTGACCGTCGCTCTCGACGATCCGGTGGGACACCTCGGCGACGGTGTCGTCAGGTGAGACCGTCGCCACGTCACGGGTCATGTAATCTTCGACAGTCGCGTTCGCGGCCATTGGCGGGTGATACGCCGTCGAGTCTCAAAAGGGTGGTCGTCGGTGCCGGAATAGCCGCCTCCGTTCGGGAGTCGTCGGCGCATCGCGACCAACCGCCGGCACCGACTTCCGACGGGTCGGTCACTCCCCGCTGAACGGGAACTCGAGCGTGATGTCGGCAGCCGTGGGATCACGTCGTGGCGCGCTCGGTGGGTTCTCCAGTATTTCGAGCAGCCGACCGGCGATCACGTCGTCGACGATCGACGCCAGCGGCTCGCTCGACTCCTCCTCGACGGCGCCGAGGATGCCCAAAGAGATCTGTGCGCCCGCCATGTCGGCGTGCCCGCCGGCGCTCCCGATCGATCCGAGCGCGTCGCGAAGCACCTCCCCGAGGTCGACGTCGGTCCCCCGCGTCCGACCGGAGACGTAGATCGTCCCGTCCATGAACCCGTGGACGACGGTGATGCTGATCCCCTCCATGTCGAGCAACTTGTCCGCGGCCTGTGCGAGCGCGTCCCGATCGCGGATTCGCCCGACGCCGGTCGTGAGCACGTCCCCATGGATCCGGCGGTTGCGGATCGCCGCCGACAGCGTCGAGAGCACGTCGGGGCTCATGTTCGGCTCCTCGACGCGTTCGAGGACGGATTCGTCGACGTACGGGAGCAGGAAGGCCGCCGCCTCGAAGTCGGCGTCGACCACCTCTCGCGTGAAATCTCGGGTGTCGACCCGGATACCGTACAGGAGAGCGGTCGCGACGGCGCGGTCGGGCGTCTCCCCGAGGCGGTCCAGATACTCCGCGAGGAGCGTGCTGGTCGCGCCCACGTCGCTCCGAAGGTCGACGTACCGTGCCTCGACGGGCGCCCGCGGCGGATGGTGGTCGATCACCACGTCCACCTCGGTGGTCGGATCGAGCCCGTCGTTTACGCCCGGTCGCGAGTGATCGACGAGCGCGACGCCCGCGTACTCCGCAATCTCCTCGCTTCGCTCGACGTTCCGAAGGTCGAGTTCGAGCAGGTTCACCAGCGCTCGGTTCTCCTGGTGTGAGATGTCGCCGAAGTAGCAGGCGTCGGCTTCGACGCCGACGGTCCGGGCGATGGCCGCGAGCGCGAGCGCCGACGCGATGGCGTCGGGATCGGGGTTGTCGTGCATCACGACGGCCAGCCGACCGTCGATGTCGCGGAGGACGGTCGACAGGCGGCGAACGCGCTCGGCTCCCTCACCCGTCACCGCCCCGAGGAACCGGTCGACGACGAGCTGCCGGGCGTCGACGACTCGGTCGGCCACCGCCGAGAGTGCGTCCACGGTCTCTGTGCCGCCCCACCCGCCGCTCGCGACGAGCAGGGCTTCGGGGAACGCCTCGCGGGCCCGTCGCGCGATTTCGAGGTTGTGGTCGGCATCGTCGCCGAGCACCAACACCACGTCGGCTTCGTCGGGATACGTCGTGGGGTCGGCCGGATCCCCCCGCGTCACGTCCGCGACGTCGTCGAGTCGGGTCTCGTCCCGGACGACGGCACGAAGCGCCCCACCCCACGTCGAGACGACGCCGACGACGGTTTCGCCGGCGCGCCCACAGCCGAGCACGAGCCGCCTTACCATATTCGACCCTGTCACCCACCACTCAAAATCCTACCGTCACGCATCGCCGATGGAGTTATCAGCGCGTGGTGCGTGATACCGTGTAACATGACCGGGCAGCGCGACCTCATCGATCCGTCACTCGAGGAGCAACTCGTGAGCGTCTGCCGGACCGCCGTCGGGGACAGTCTCCGGAGCGTCACGTACTTCACGCCGAACGCGTACGAGCAGGTGTATCTCCGCTCGGATCTGGAGGCCGACGCCGACCTCACGGCGTCGGTCGAACACGAGGCAGCGGGGTTCCGAACACAGTTGGCCTACGAGGACAGCGAACTCGGCGAGTACCAGTACACCGTTCGCGCCTTCGAGAACGGCTTTCTCACCCGAGTCATCATCGGTGATCACGGGGTCTTCGTCACCACCGACGGTATCACCGTCATGCGATCCCGAGAGGTGACGGAGGCGCTTCGGTCGACGCTGCACGCGGCAGCGGCGGCCGATTAGCTACGCGAACAGCGCCGTCGCGGCGCTCTGGGCCGTCTCGACGACGGGCCCGAACGCCGGCAGGAGGACGAGCGTCCCGACGGCGGCGACGAGCACCGCGACGTAGATGCCAAGCGGCGTCGCGCCGAGGTCGAAGGTGTCCGTCGGATCCTCGATCCACATCGCCTTCACCACCCTGGAGTAGTAGAACAGCGACAGCGCGCTGTTGATCGCGCCGACGGCCGCGAGCCACCAGAAGCCGCCCTGGATCGCCTCGTAGAACAGGGCGTACTTCGAGAGGAAGCCGCCGAAAGGCGGCAGTCCGGCCAGCGAGAACATAAAGACGGTCATCGCGAGGCAGGCGACCGGCGCCTGCGTCGCGAGGCCGTTGTAGTCCTCGAACGTCCGGCCGACTTCCCAGTGTTCGACCATGGCGATGAAGAGGAACGCGCCCGTGTTCATGAATCCGTAGACGAGCAGGTGGGCCATGCTCGCGCCCATCACGGCGCCGTTGGGACCGCTACCCGACAGCGCCGCGAGGCCGATCAGCGCGTAGCCCGCGTGTCCCACCGAGGAGTACGCGAGCATCCGCTTGACGTTCTCCTGGGTCGCCGCCGCGAAGTTGCCGAGCGTCATCGTGACGACGGCCAACACAGCGAACAGGAGCGGCCAGTCGATACCCATCGGAACCACGGCGTCGATGGGGAACGCGACGGCGAACACGCGGAACGCGACGGCGAAGCCGGCCGCCTTCGAGGCCGACGAGAGGAAGGCGCTGATGGGGGCGGGCGCACCCTCGTAGGCCTCCGGCGCCCAGAAGTGGAAGGGGACGGAGGCGGTCTTGAACGCGAAGCCGCCGGCGATCATCACGACGCCGACGCCCGCGACGCCGACGAGGTCACCCGCCGAGCCGATGGCCGCGGCCACCTCCGACAGCAGGAGCGACCCGGTGACGGCGTAGACGAGCGAGATACCGAAGGCAAAGACCGCCGAGGAGACGGCGCCGACGAGGAAGTACTTCATCCCCGCCTCGACGCTCCCGCGGTTCTTCTTGAGGAAGGCCACGAGGGCATACGATGGCAGGGAGGCGAGTTCGAGGCTGACGAACACCGTCGCCAGCGACCCCGACGAGGCCATGAGGCTCATCCCCGTCGCGGCCAGCATCACCAGGGAGTAGAACTCCGCCTGGTAGGTCCGGTCGCGCAGGTAGTCGTAGCTCGCGACCGACACCATGCCGGCGACGCTCGCGAAGATGACGGTGAAAAAGAGGCTCATCCCGTCGACGACGAGGGAGCCACCGTAGAGTTCGATGGCGCCACCGTCCTGGCCGGTGCCCGCGAGCAGGAACCAGCCGGCGACGCCGAGCGCCGAGAGGCTCCCGAGCGTGGCGATGCCGGCGAGTGCCGCCGGCCGGGTCGAGTCGGGGTCGATGCTGTCGACGAGGAACAGGACGAGCGCCGTCAGGCCGAGCAGAAGCGTCGGCGCGACGGCCGTCCAGGTCGGCAGTTGGATCTGGATCGGTATCACGAGAGGTCACCTCCGAAGTCGAGCAGCGGATTCACCGCGTCCTGGATCATCCCGAAAAAGAGGTCGGGGGCGACCCCGAGGACGATGATCGTCACGAGCAGGATGGCGAGTGGCACCGTCTCGTGGAGCGCGGCCGGACCGACCTCGTAGTCGGTGTCGAGGCTGAACGCCCCGAAGAGCGTCCGCTGCATCGCGAGAAGCAGGTAGCCGGCGACGATGACGATGCCGAACATCGCCGCGGCGGTAAAGAGCGGCATGGCGCCCGTGACCGTCGACTCGAAGGCGCCCTTGAAGATGAAGAACTCGCCCGCGAAGCCCGCCATCAGGGGAAGCCCCATGTAGCCGAACGCGCCGGCGATCAGGATTCCCGTCGTGACGGGCATCCGATCGGCCATGCCGGACATGTCGCCCACCATCCGCGTGTGTGTCGCGTTGTAGATGACGCCGACAGACATGAACATCAGCCCCGAGATGAGGCCGTGAGCGATCATCTGGAAGGTCGCGCCACCGACGCCGTAGGTCGTGTAGGCGATCAGGCCGAGGATGACATAGCCCATCGACGACACCGACGAGTAGGCGACGATGCGCTTGAGGTCCTGTTGGGCCAGCGCGAGCATCGCGCCGTAGATGACGCTGATCACCGCGATGGCCGCGATGGGGACGGCGAAGGCCGTCGCCGTCTCGGGCAGCATGGTGAAGTTGAACCGCAACAGGGCGTAGGTCCCCATCTTCAGGAGGACGCCCGCCAGCATCACCGACACCGGCGACGGCGCCTCGACGTGGGCGTCCGGCAGCCACGTGTGGAAGGGGACGATGGGCACCTTCACCGCGAAGCCGAGGAACATCGCGACGAACGCGACGCTCCGGAGCGTGGCGGCCGGGATACCGTACAGCGACCCCAGTTCGCCCGCCCGCAGCGCCGTCGCGATGGCCGGCATGTCCAGCGACGATACCGAATCGCCGAGACCGAACACGAGCGCGATGAAGCCGATGAACATCGCGAGCGACGCGATGTTGGTGTAGACGAAGAACTTGATCGCGGCGTACTTTCGGCGGGGGCCACCCCAGACGCCGATGAGGAAGTACATCGGCAGGAGGACGGCCTCCCAGAAGACGAACCAGACGAAGAAGTCGAGCGCGGTGAACACGCCCAGCAGGTTCGCCTCCATGAACAGCATCAGCCCGTAAAACTGGGACTGACGGTCGTCAATGGGCGTCCACGCGCTCACGATGGCGAGCGTCGAGAGGAGCGTCGTCAGCACGACCAGCGGCAGGCCGATGCCGTCGACGCCGACGTGCCAGTTGAGCGTGTAGCCCCCGAGTTCCAGCCACGGGATCATCGTCTCGAACGCAATCGAGCCGCCGGTGAGGGCGTTGCCCGTCGCGTCGAAGCGACTCCACATGTAGAGGCTCCCAACGACGGGGAGCAGACTCAGCGCCGCCGCGAGCCGGCCGGCGACCCGGTCGGGCGCCAGCAGGGTCGCTATCGAGGCGGCGAACGTGACGGCGATTAGCGCTTCGATTATCATGCGAACCACCCCCCGATCAGTCCGAAGACGACGAGCAACGCCGTCAACCCGAGGGTGAGGAGGACGGCGTAGTTAGTCACGACGCCGGTCTGGACGCGCCGAATCCGGCTGCCGACGAACAGGCTCACACTCGAGACGCCGTTGACGACGCCGTCGACGACGCCCTGATCGAACGTATCGGCCAGCCGCGCGAGCGGCAGGACGACCGACTCGGCGAGCCAGACCTGGTACTCGTCCTGGTAGTAGTTGTTGTACCACAGCGTCTTGATCGCGCCGAGCTTCGCGGTGTGTTCGTCCGGTTCGGCGCCCCTGTAGAGGACGAACGCCGTCCCCGAACCGACGAGCGCGAGCGCGAGCGAGACGGCGCCGGCGGCGTAGGAGGCCACCGACGCGGACGAGTAGCCCGCGTAGTCGTGAAGCAGTTCGCCGTAATGCTCGCTGGTGAGCGCCGAGAGTTCGCCGTGGGCGAGCCAGTCGTGCAGATACTCGGGCGGGAACCCGACCAGGTCGTGCAGCGGAACCATGTTGACGACGCCGGCCGTCGTCGCGAGAATCCCGAGGACGACCAGCGGGGCCTTGACGTTCCAGCGGACCCCGTGGGGGTCGCGGGCGACGTCGGTCCGTGGCTCGCCGTGGAACGTCAACAGCACCATCCGGAAAGTGTAGAAGCCGGTGAAGAGGACGGCAACCAGCCCCATCGCGTAGCCGGCGAGGAGCAACGGCGAACCGCCGAGGCCGTGGATCAACGCCTCGTACAGCACCTCGTCTTTCGACCAGAAGCCGGCGAACGGGAAGATGCCCGCGAGCGCGAGCGAGCCGGCGAGGAACGTGGCGTAGGTGACGGGCATCCGATCTTTGAGCCCGCCCATGTTCCACATGTCCTCGTCGTGGTGCATGGCGATGATGACCGATCCGGCACCCAGGAACAGCAGCGCCTTGAAGAAGGCGTGGGTCATGAGGTGGAAGGTCGCGGCGACGTAGCCGCCGGCGCCCAGCCCCAGCATCATGTAGCCGTACTGCGAGATTGTGGAGTAGGCGAGCACCTGCTTGATCTCGCGTTTGACCACGCCCATCGTCGCGGCGACGAGGGCGGTGAACCCACCCACCAAGGCGATAATCCCCAGCGCGGTCGGCGACAGCGCGTAGAAACCGTACATCCGTGCGACGAGGTAGACGCCGGCCGCGACCATCGTCGCGGCGTGGATGAGCGCGGAGACTGGCGTCGGACCCTCCATGGCGTCCGGGAGCCAGGTGTGCAGCGGGAACTGCGCGGACTTCCCGATGACGCCGCCGAGGATCAGGAGCCCGACGACCGTGAACCACGTCTCCGGCGCGAAGCCGAAGGTGGTCACCTCGGCCGCACCGCTGAGTGCCTCCTCGGCGAGGACGGGGAACGACCCCTCGCCCGCGAACTTCGCGGTGCCGAAGGTGGCGAAGACGGCGACGACTCCGACGAGGAAGAAGTAGTCGCCGAACCGCGTCACCAAGAAGGCCTTCTTCGCGGCGCTCGGCGGCCCCTCCTGTCGGAACCAGAACCCGATCAGGAGGTACGAACAGAGGCCGACGAGCTCGAAGAACATGAACGCCATCAGCAGGTTGTCGGCGACGACGAACCCGAGCATCGAGGCGGTGAAGAGGCCGAGTCCAGCGTAGTACCGCGGCAGTCCCGTCTCGCCCTCGTCGTTCATGTAGCCGAGGCTGAAGACGTGAACGAGAAGAGCGATCAGCGAGACGATGAGCAACATCATCGCCGCCAGCGGATCGAGCAGGAGGCCGAACGTGAGCGTCGTCGTTCCCTCGCCGACGCCCGCCGCCCACGTGTAGAGCGTCTCGTTGTAGGCGTTGCCCGCGCTGACGGTCAGGAAGACCCACGCCGACAGGACGAGCGAGCCGGCAGTCGCGGCGATGCCGCCGAACGCGCCTCCCTTGGGCAGATACTTCCCGCCCGCCAGCGACACGAGGAAGGAGAGGAAGGGGAGCAGAACGATCGCGGGTGCGTAGTCGAAAGCAGCCATCTTACCACCTCATCTCCTTTGCCAGCGTCACGTCCACGTCGCCGAAGTTGCGATACAGCACGAGGAAGATGCCGATCCCGATCGCAACCTCCGCGGCGGCGAGCGCCATCACGAACAGGCCGAACGTCTGGCCCGTGACGTTGCCCCAGTACGCCGAGAAGGCCACGAGGTTGATGTTGGCCGCGTTCAGCATGAGTTCGACCGACATCAGGAACAGGAGGGCGTTCTGTCGGGTCAGGATGCCGAACAGGCCGATGCAGAACACGGCGGTGGCGAGCAGGAGGTACCACTGGGCCGGAACCATCAGCGGTTACCCCCCTCGCCCGTGTCGTCGGCGTCCCCGCGGAGGCGGTCACGGACCTCCCGACCGCCGTCGGCGAGCAGCGCGACGGCGCTGCCGTCCTCCTCGCGTTTCGCCAGCAGGATCGCCCCGTCGAGGGCGGCGTCGAGCGCCACCGCGATGACGAGGAACGCGACGAGCATTCCCTCCCCGGGAACCGTCCCCATATCGAGGTTGAACATCGCGTAGCCGATGCTCGCGGTGATCTCCGCGTCCGGTCCGAACCCTTGCGGGGCGCCGAACGATCCCTGGAGAATGGCGGCCGCCATCACGACGAACAGCGCGACTGCCGCGAGGCCGGGGAGCAGGTGGGAGCCGAGCCTGAGCGACGGTTTCGTCGTCACGTCTCACGCACCTCCGTTGTCGATGCCGATTCCGCTGCCGAGGCCGGTTTCGTGAGCATCACGGCGAACGTGATGAGGATGAGAACCCCGCCCACGTAGACGAGGATCTGCATGGCGGCCAAAAACTCCGCCTGCATCATCACGTAATGCACCGCGACGCTCAACAGGGCGCCGCCGAGGAGGAGTGCGGAGTGCCACACGTCCTCGACCAAGACGACGCCCAGGCTGCAGCCCAGCGTGACCAGGGCGAACAGCGCGAACGCGATCGTTTCATACACCATTGCTTGAGTTTGCTTGAGGTAGTCCTTTGAACGTTTCGAGACGGCGCAGCGCCGACTCGGCTATCACTGGTAGTCGATCTCCCCGTCGCCCTCGCCGATCCACGCGCTTCGGTCGGGGTTGCGGGATTCGAGCGGATCGATCCCCTTGTACCAGGGGACGGTCTTCAACTGCTCTTTGTTGTACACGAAGTCGTCTTTGGTGTCCGCGGTGAACTCGAAGTTCTGGGTGAGCAGGATGGCGTCCACCGGACACACCTCCTCGCAGAGCCGGCAGTAGATGCACTGCCCGATGTGGAGGTTGTACTGTTCGCCGTTGCGCTGGTCGTCCTGTACGATCTGGATCGTGTCGTTCGGACAGACGTTCTCACACTGGCGACACCAGATACACCGCTCCTGGCTGAACTTGTGAACGCCGCGGAACCGCGGGCTCACTTCCGGCGCCACGTCGGGATACTCGACGGTGAACGTCTTGCCGTCCAGCGCGTGTTTCATCGTCGTCGCCATGCCTTTGAGGATTCCAATCATTACGCGATCACTCCCACGATCACTGCCGTGAGCACCAGGTTGGCGAAGGAGAGCACGAGCATCCCCTTCCAACCGATCTCTATTAGCTGGTCGATACGCACGCGCGGGACCGCGGATCGGGCCCACTGCGTGAACAGGAAGAACGCCCACATCTTGATCACCATCCAGACGAACCCGGGCAGGACCGGCCCCGCCGGGCCACCGAGAAAGAGGACGGCGATCAGCGCGCCGCCGAGGAAGATGTGGATGAACTCCCCGAGGTAGAACAACACGAAGTAGACGCTGGAGTACTCCGTCTGGTAGCCGGCGACGATTTCGGTCGGTGCCTCCGGGATGTCGAACGGGTTCCGGCCGATCTCAGCCATGTTCGCCGCCAGGAAGAGGACGAACGCGAACGGGTTGACGAACGCGTACCACCCGGGAATCGCGATGCCCGCAACCGTGACGAGCGTCTCAGTCTGGGCCGCGACGATCTCGCTGGTCCGGAAGGTGCCGGCAAAGAGGATCACAGACGCCGCCGTGACGACCAGCGGAATCTCGTAGGCGAGGTTCTGGGCGATGGCGCGCAGCGACCCCAAAAGCGAGTACTTGTTGTTCGAGGCGTAGCCGGCCATCACCAGGCCGAGCGACGCGATGGAGGCCGCCGCGAACGCGAAGACGATGCCCGTCTCCGGATCGGCCAACTGGAGGCCGCTCCCCAGCGGGATGACCGCGAAGCCGAGCAGCGCCGAGAACGGCAGGATGATCGGCGCGAGATCCCACGCCGGGCGGTCGACGCCGTCGGGAACGATCAGCTCCTTCGAGAGCAGTCGCACGGCGTCGGCGACGATGATCAGGAGACCGAACGGCCCGATTCGGTTGACTGCGATCCGGTCGGTGAACGCCGCCGTGATCTTCCGCTTGGCCCACGGCCCGGCCAACGCCGTCATGCCGAGCATGATGTTGGCGATGAGGAAGGCGCCGATCAGGCCCCCCACCACGTCGCCGAGCGTGCCGGTTAGCCCGAGCGCGCCGGCGATGGTCTCCGGGAGGGTCGTCACCGGCCCGGTTGCGGTGGCGTTTGCCGCCGTCCCGTTCGCGGTCCCCGTGGGGGTCGTCGTCCCCGACTGGAGCAACACGTCCATCAGCGGTCCACCTCACCGAGGACGATGTCGAGGCTGCCGAGCGAGGCGATCAGGTCCGGCACGTACTCGCCGTTAGACATCTCCGGGAGCGTCTGGAGGTTCGAGAAGCACGGGCTGCGGATCTTGAACCGCGCGGGCTTCTCCGTTCCGTCCGCACGCACGTAGATGCCGAGTTCGCCTTTCGCGCCCTCGACGGCGCGGTAGATTTCGGTGTCGTCGTCCGGCCGGATGGTCCGGGGGACGTTGCTCTGGATCGTCCGCTCCTCTTCCGGCCAGTCCTCGAGCAGGTCGACACACTGTTCGATGATCTTCGCCGACTCCTCGACCTCGCGTAGGCGGACGAGCAGGCGGCTGTAGTTGTCACAGCCGTCCTCGACGGGGACGTTCCAGTCGAGTTCGTCGTAGTAGCCGTACGGATCGTCACGGCGGAGGTCGTAGTCGATCCCCGAGCCGCGGGCGACCGGCCCGGTCGCGCCGTAGCTTTTGGCGACCTCCGGCGGCAGGACGCCCGTGTCGACCGTACGAACCTGCAGGATTTCGTTGGCGGAGATCATGTCGTGGTACTCCTCTAAGGCCTCCGGGAGGTCGTCGAGGAAGTCCCGAATCATCTCGAAAAAGTCCTCGCGGGGTTCGGGCAGGTCCCAGACGACACCGCCCAGCCGGAAGTAGTTGAACATGAGCCGCTGGCCGGTCAACTCCTCGAGGATGTTCTGGACCTTCTCGCGGTCCCGGACGGCGTACATGAAGATGGCGGTGAAGTCGCCGTAGACGTCGAGGGCGAACGTGCCGACCGCGAGCATGTGCGCCGCGATCCGACAGAGTTCGGCACCCATCGTCCGGATCACCTGCGCGTACTCCGGCACGTCGATGTCCGCAAGATCCTCCGCGACGCGGGCGTAGGCCCACTCGTTGAGCAGGCCCGCCGAGATGTAGTCCCAGCGGTCCGGATACGGCATGATCTGGTAGCGATAGGTTCCCTGCTGGCAGATCTGCTCCTCACAGCGGTGGAGATAGCCGATGTCGGACTCGACGTCGACCACCTGCTCGCCGTCGAGAACGGTCTTGAGGTGGAGGACGCCGTGTGTCGCCGGGTGGTGGGGGCCGATGTTCAGGAACATCGTATCGCCCGCGTCGCTGGCGTGATCTTCCTCCAGCGGGTTGGCGTGTTCCCGCAGTGGGACGATCTGTGGCCGATCCTGGTCGTAGTCCCGGCCGAGCGGGTGACCCTGCCACGTCTCGGGCAACAGGATGCGGCGCAGATCCGGGTGGTCGTCGTACTCGATGCCGACGAGGTCGTAGGCCTCGCGTTCGTGCCAGTCCGCCGTTCGATAGACTGGTTCGGCCGACTCGCTCACGGGGTCGTCGGTCGGCGTCGGAACGACGACGCTCACCTCGTCGGTCGGATCGTCGTATTTCTTGAGGTGGTAGATAGACTCGTAGCGGTCCTCGTACTCCTGGGCCGTGACACAGGAGAGGTGGTCGTAGCCGGCCTCGTCGCGCAGGCGAAAGAGGGTGTCCTGTACCTCGTCCGGCCGAACGACGAATCCGGGGGCGTTGAGGTGGTCGTCGCGGTCGAGGACCAGATCGCCCAGCAGGGCCTCGATCTCCTCGGCGGTCGTCGGTTCGGTTTCGACCGTGTCCGGTGTGGATTCTTCCAGGCTCATGGCGAGTCAGCCCAGTTGTACCGCATGACGAGGTCGTCCTCGTCGATCTGTTCGGCGAGTTTGTCGACCACTTCGTCGCGGTCGAGGTCACTGAACTGTTCGAGTTCGTAGGGCTTGACCGTCACCGGCGAACTTTCGCCGTTGGCGATGCGCTCTTGCAGTTTGGCGACGCCGTAGACCAGCGCTTCCGGCCGGGGCGGACAGCCGGGGACGTGAATGTCCACCGGGATGACCTCCTCTGCGCCCTTGACGACGTTGTACCCCTCCTGGAACGGGCCGCCGGAGATGGTACACGACCCCATGCCGACGACGAACTTCGGCTCGGGCATCTGGTCGTAGACGCGCTTCATCCGCGGGGCGAACTTCGAGACGATGGTCCCCGGGACGATGATCACGTCGGCCTGTCGCGGCGACGCGCGCGGCACGCCGGCGCCGAACCGGTCGAGGTCGTGTTTGACCGCGTACGTGTGCATCATCTCGATGCTACAGCAGGCGATGCCGAACTGTAGCATGAACATCGAGGAGCCACGCACCCACTCCATGAACCGGTCGAACTTCGTGAGGATGAACGGCGAGGAGCCGAACGCCTCGCGAAGTTTGGAGTTGAACCGGTTGTCGGTTCCCGACGCCCCGATGCGGGCGTCGCGTGTCTCGCTTCCTACCTTCGTCGTGTCGGTGATGAATCGTTCCTGTTCGCTACTCATGATTGACGCTCCGTTTTGCGGCGGTTCGCGCGCGGACTCTTGACCCACTCGACCGCGCCGTTCCGCCAGGCCCAGACGAGAGCGACGACGAGTATCCCGATGAACACCAGCATCGGCGCGAGCACCTGGAGGAGGGTCGCCCCGCCCTCGAGCGCCGGCCGATAGATCAGCGTCCACGGGAAGATCAGGACGGTTTCGACGTCGAAGACGACGAACAGCAGCGCGACCATGTAGTACTGGATGTTGAACTGGACGTGCGCCGTCCCCGTCGGGACCTCACCACTCTCGTAGATGACGGTCTTTCCCTGTTCGGTGACTGTCGGTCGGAGGAGCGCGGACACCACCATCATCCCGATGGGGATGCCGACGCCGACCAAGCCGAGTGCACCGATTGCTATCCACTGATTCATGCCTTGATTCCTGTCGTCCTGCCGGTTAGGAGTGCTCCCCCATAAGCGTTGATTTATGTTATTCCACGACGAGAGCCGATTTCCCGTCCGTATTCGGGGAGCTCACGGCCTGTCCGATGCCTGTGTCGCTCCGTTCCGGCGTCCCGCCGACGGGGCGTAGAGAGCCACCGGGAAAGCGTGCCGTGACCACCACGACATTACCCCTCCCACTCGCGGAAGCCGTCGATTCCGCGGTCGTGGAGCGCTCGCGAGACGTCGGCCACGCCGGCGCGCAGTTCGTCGTGTGCCGCCTCGAGTCGGTCGACCAGTTCCTCGTGTTCGCGCCCGAGGATCTGGACCGCCGACAGCGCCGCGTTGTACGACTTACCCGCGTCGACGGCGACGATCGGTGCACCGGTCGGCATCCCGATCACCGAGTCCACCGACTTCTCCTGGACCGGCACGCCGATCACCGGCAGCGGGTAGGCGATGGAGGCGGTCATGTTCGGCAGGTCCGCCGACTTCCCGCCCGCGCCCGCGATGATCACGTCCAGTCCCCGGTCGGCTGCCGTCTCGCCGTACGCGTACATCAGGTCCGGCGTCCGGTGAGCCGAGACGACGTAGCTCTCGAAGGAAAACCGCGTCTCGGGCGGGTCGGCGTAGCCGGTCTGCTCGGCGAAGCCGAGTTCACGGAGAGCGTCGTACGCCCCCGCCATGGTGTCGAGATCCGAGTCCGAGCCCATGACGATGCCCACCTCGGGTGTCTCCGCCGCCGGGCGGTCGGCGTCGGCCTGTGCGTGCAGTTCGTCGATCAGATCGGATACGTCGGTCATTGGAACGTGAGTTCGTCGCGCAGTGTTCGGATCGATTCGAGGAGGGCGGTGACGTCCCCGCCCTCCTCGGCCGTCGCCGTCACGTGGCCCATCTTCCGTAGCGGCCGCACCTCCGCTTTCCCGTACCAGTGGAGGTGCGCCGACTCGGCTTCGAGGACCGACTCGACCCCGGCGAGTTCGGCCGGCCGGGGCTCCTCGGCGGTCCCCAGAACGTTCGCACTCACCGTCGGTGCGCGCTGCCGGGTCGAGCCGAGGGGCCACCCGAGCACCGCGCGGGCGTGTTGCTCGAACTGGGAGGTGACTGCCCCTTCGATGCTCCAGTGGCCGGAGTTGTGCGGACGGGGTGCGATCTCGTTGACGAGGATCTCCCCGCCGGGCGTCTCGAACAGTTCGATGCCGAAGACGCCACGACCGTCGAGGGCGTCGAGTACGTCGCGGGCGACCGACTGGGCGCGCTCCGTGACCGCGTCGCTCGTCCGCGCCGGGACGACCGTCTCCCGCAGGATCTCCTCCTCGTGGACGTTCTCGCCGACGGGGAACGTTCGCACCTCGCCGTCGCCCTGAACGCCGATGACGGAGACTTCGCGCTCGAAGTCGACGAACGTCTCCGCGAGGGCGCCCGGTTCGTCGATCGATCCCACCTCGCGGATCGCGGCCTCGGCCTCGTCGACCGATCGTACCGGGACGTTGCCCCGGCCGTCGTAGCCGCCCTCTCGCGCTTTCAGCATGACGGCGCCGAACGCCTCGACGGCCGCTTCGAGGTCGGTAACCGAGTCGACCCGGCGGTACTCGGGGACCGGGATGTCGGCGGCCGAGAGCATCTCCTTCTCCGCGAACTTGTCCTGGATCGTCCGCAGCGTCTCCGGCGTCGGGTGGACCGGCACGCCCGCCTCGGCGCTCGCCGCCGCCAAGTGGTCTGGGTCGGCGAGTTCGATCTCGTAGGTCAGCGCGTCGGTGCGGTCGGCCAGGCGACCGATCGCCTCGGAGTCGTCGAAGTCGCCGACGATCTGGTCGCGGGCGACGGGCGCGGCCGGGCAGTCGGGCGTCGGATCGAGGACGATCACCTCGACACCGAGCGGCGCGGCCGCCTCCGCGAGCATTCGGCCGAGCTGACCGCCGCCGACGACGCCGAGCGTCGGTCCCGGGACGGTTATCGTCATGGATGGTCGTGGTTTCGAGCCGCGCTTAAACGTTGCCACACGGGCCGAGGACGGGGACGTGTCCGCTCGGCCGGCCGAACGGGAACCCGACCGCGGGGTCGACCGTCGTGTCGGAAGCCCCGCAGGACTCCCGTTCGCTCGTCCTGCTGGCTTCCGGCACTAATCGTGCCGGAAACACCGCTTGCCGGTAAAGGCCATCGCCATGTCGTGGTCGTCGGCGGCGGCGATCACGTCCTCGTCGTTGACGGAGCCGCCGGGCTGGATCACGGCCGAGATACCCGACTCCGACGCCTCCTCCACGCCGTCGGGGAACGGGAAGAAAGCGTCCGAGGCCATCACCGCGTCCTCGGCGGACTTACCTTCGGCGTGTTCCTCGGCTTTCATCGCTGCGAGTCGCACGGCGTCGACGCGGCTCACCTGTCCCATCCCGATGCCGACCGTCTCCGTCCCCGACGCGAACAGGATAGCGTTGGACTTGACGTGTTTCAGCGCCCGCCACGCGAACAGCATCGTCTCGACTTCCGCGTCGGTGGGGTCGCGCTCGGTGACCACCTCCAGATCCTCCCTGGTCGGGGTCCAGTCGTCGCGCTCCTGGACGAGACGACCGCCGGTCAGCGGCTTCTCGGCGGGCGCGTCGCCCCGGTCGCCGAGTTCGCCGACGTCGAGCACCCGGAGGTTCTCCGTCTCGGTGAGGACGTCGAGGGCGCCGTCGGTGTAGCCGGGCGCGACGACGACCTCCTTGAACGACTCGACGATTGATTCGGCGGTCGCGGCGTCGCAGGGCCGGTTGAGCGCGACGATGCCACCGAAGGCACTCATCGCGTCGGTCGCGAGGGCGTCGTCGTAGGCCCGGACGAGCGTGTCGGCGGTCGCACACCCCGCCGGGTTGGTGTGTTTGATCACTGCCGCCGCCGGGTCGTCGAACTCCCGGATCAGGTCGAGGGCGGCGTCGGCGTCGTTGTAGTTGTTGTACGAGAGCGCCTTCGCCCCCTCGTTCAACTGTGGGGCGCCGACGACGCTCGCCACGTCGCCGGCGGCGTCGGCGTAGAGTGCGGCGTCCTGGTGGGGGTTCTCGCCGTAGCGCAGTGTCCGGCTCCGGTCGCCGGAGACGACTCGACGGGTCGGGAACATTCCGGCCTCGTCGCCCTCGACGTGCACCTCGCCGTCGGCGACGGTCACGCGGTCCTCGGCGAACCACTTCACGGCCCGCGGGTAGGCCTTGAACTCCGCCTCGTGGAGCACGCGACGCTTCAGATCGGGCGCGTCGTCGCCCTCGTAGACGGGCACCGCCTCCTGAGTGACGATGGGGCCGGCATCGAGTTCCTCGGTCGCGACGTGGACGGTACAGCCAGTGGTGCGGACGCCGGCCGCGAGCGCCTGTTCGTGGGCGTCCTCCCCGCGGAACGCGGGAAGCAGGGACGGGTGGACGTTGAGAGTGGTCGGCAGCGCGTCCAGCAGGTCACCCGAGAGCACGCGCATGTAGCCGTCCATGCAGACGAGGTCGAACTCGTAGTCGTCGAGGTGGTCAAGTACCCGGGCCTCGTGGTCGGCGCGGGACTCGCCGTCGCCACGCTCGACGACTTCGGTCGGGATGCCGCGGTCGGCGGCCGCAGCGAGCGCCGGCGCCGATTCGGCGTCCGTGAGGACGACCGCAACCTCGGCGCCGCCGGGCGCCAGATCCGCGATATGCATGAGGTTCCGTCCGCGATTGCCGGCGAGACCCGCGAGTCGTAACATGGTGGTGGGAGGCACCGGCGGGGGAAAAACAGTTGCGACTCGGCGGACCGGTACGCTTTTGCGTCGTCCCCGGACAGTCCCGATCATGACCGATCTGCCACGGAGCGACCCGCTCGCGGCCGTCTCGCCCCTCGACGGGCGGTACGCGCGCTACACCGAACCGCTGGTGCCCTACGCCAGCGAGTCGGCGCTCATGCGGGCACGGGTCCGGGTCGAAGTCGAATACCTCCTCGCGCTGACCGCCCTCGACGCGACACCGGCGTCCGTCGACGCCGGGGAACGCGAGGCGCTGCGCGACTGCTACGAGGAGTTCGACGCCGCGGACGCGCGCCTGATCAAGCGCCTCGAAACCGAGGGCGCCGAGGGCTACGCGGCGACCAACCACGACGTGAAGGCGGTCGAGTACTTCCTGCGGACGCGAACCCGGGAGTCGCTCCACCCCTGGATTCACTTCGGGCTGACCAGCGAGGACGTGAACAACCTCGCACACCGCCTCCTCCTCGGCGGTGCCGTCGGTGAGGTGCTCCTGCCAGCGCTCGCGGACGTGCGCGAAGAACTGGTCGCGCTGGCCCGCGACCACCGCGATACGCCGATGCTCGCCCGAACCCACGGTCAGCCCGCGACGCCGACGACGTTCGGCAAGGAGATTGCCGTCGTCGCCGCCCGACTCGGCCGGACGATGGGTCGGGTCCGCGAGGCCGTCGCCGCCCTCTCGGGGAAACTCGCCGGCGCCTCGGGGACCTACGCCGCCCACGTCGCGGCTTACCCCGACGTCGACTGGCCGGCCTTCGCCCGCGAGTTCGTCGCCGACCTCGGACTGGATCACGCGCCGCTTTCGACGCAGGTCAACCCCTGTGACGACCTGGCGGCGCTGTTCGACGCCGTCCGCGGCGTCAACAACGTCCTCTTGGATCTGAACCGGGACGCGTGGCTCTACGTCTCCGACCGGTATCTGGGTCAGCGCGCCGTCGAGGGCGAGACGGGGTCGTCGACAATGCCCCACAAGGTCAACCCCATCGACTTCGAGAACAGCGAGGGCAACCTCTCGAAGGCCAACGCGGATCTGACCTTCCTGGCCGACTACGTCACCACCTCCCGACTCCAGCGTGATCTCTCGGACTCGACGGTCAAGCGCAACGTGGGCGCGGCGTTGGGCCACTGTCTCATCGCCTACCGCAAGACCGAGGCCGGACTGGAGAAGGTGGTGCCGAACGAGCAGGTGATGCGCGAGGAACTGGAGGCGACACCCGAGGTGATCGGCGAGGCGGTCCAGACGATCCTGCGACGCGAGGGCGACACCGAGGCCTACGAGCGCGTGAAGGGGCTCACACGGGGCGAACGGGTGACCATCGAGGACTTCCGCGACCTGTTCGACGAACTCGACGTCGACGAGTCGGTGCGGGCGGAGCTCCGCGCGCTGACGCCGGCCGGGTATACGGGACTGGCGGCGTCGCTGGCGGCGTCGTCGGAGTGAGGCGGGCGCCGCTGGCGGTGCCGTCGCCGCCAGCCAGCCGTGCGCAACCCCTTTTACTCACGGTGCCGTACGCGTCGGTATGACGTTCCAACCCGGCAGCGATCTCGATGCGGAGACCGTCCAAGAGCGAGTCGACGCCGCCATCGAGGAGAACGACGTGGTGCTGTTCATGAAGGGCAACCGGCTCATGCCCCAGTGTGGCTACTCCCAGCGTGCGCTCGAACTGATCGACCAGTACGTCGACGACTTCGAGACGGTAGACGTGTTGCCCGCGCTGTCGGAGTTCCGCGATGCACTCGAATCTCACAGCGGGTGGGAGACGACGCCCCAGACGTACGTCGAGGGGGAGTTCGTCGGCGGGAGCGACGTCCTCGCGGAACTGGACGAGCGCGGCGAACTCGATGCGACGCTCGCGGGCGAGTAGCCGACGTGTTCGTCGTCCAATGCGAACAGCAGGTCATATAAGCGTACGTCCCCTACAGACGGGTAGACGGGCGTAGTGGTGCCACCTTCGCCGAGAACAAACTATGTCAGGCCGCGTATATCGACTCCATTCGACGCTCGAACTGCCACTCGAAGACGTTCAGGACTACTTCGCGGGGGATCCCGACTTCCCTCCCGAAATCGCCGACGTCACCCTCACTCGACGGAACAACACCCTCATCCTCAAGGCCGTCGCCGAAGACGAGAGCCTGAGCAAGTACACACCTACGGCTCAACTGAAAGCCAGCGTCACCGAGACCCGTGTGTACGAGGAGGAGCCCCCACGGGCTGGCGGCCCGTGGCAGGAGGAAGAAGAGGAGATTCCCTCGGAACTCGTCGAGTTCGCCTGCTTCAAGGGTGACCGGGAGACGGTGCTCCAGAACACCGCACTCCAGTACCCCATGTTCCTCGTGCTCCGCGACATCGCCCTGATGTCCGAGAAGGGGACGCTGACGGCCATCGTCGAGGAGGACGACGAACTCCAGGCGACACGGATCGTCGAGGGCGAGGAGCGCCCAGCCTCGGTCGAAGTCGTCGAGAACCCGAGCCAGTCCCAGGCCGAGAAAAACGGCGTGAACTGGCGAGACAACCAGTTCATCAGCTAATCGCGACCCGGGCCACGACCCAGCGTCACGAGTTCCCGACCACGTCAGCGCCGCAGCCACCACGAGCGGCCACCGACCGGCGCCGACGTATCGGTTCGTTTAATCCGTCGCTCCCCAATCGAAGTGTATGGGATTCGGGAGCTACGACGAGTCCGAACAGGAGAACCAGAACGTCGACGCCGACGACGACGGTGAAGGCGTCGCCGTCCACGAGAACGACCACGAAGGCTCGGTCACCTTCGAGACGGAGGCATCGACCGACGACCTGATCGACCAGCTCGGCGAGATGAAAGACGACGAGTAGGCGCGCTTCCGTTTTTCGACGGCCGATTCCGCGGTATCGGCGGTTCACACACTCGTAACGACCCCAGCGTCGTCCGGAGTCAAAAGGCACTTTACCGAGGCTAATTACATCTAATTACACCATGAGCGCGTTCCCCGACTACCTCGACGTCGACTACACGGACGGCGAGGGCGAGACGCCGGACGACTATCCGACGCTGGAGGACAAAATCGAGAAGGCCATCGAGGTCACCCGGGTCGGCCTCGAACAGTACGAGAACCCGGCGGTGATGTGGACCGGCGGCAAGGACTCGACGCTCACGCTCTATTTCATCAAGGAGGTCGCCGAGCAGTTCGACCTCGAGACACCGCCGGCGGTGTTCATCGACCACTACCAGCATTTCGACGCCATTCACGACTTCGTTGATCACTGGGCCGAGAAGTGGGACCTGGACGTCATCTACGCCCGCAATGAGGACGTTGGCGAGTACGTCGACGCCGAGGGACTGGAACCGGGCGACGACATCCCGGTTTCGGCGCTCTCCGAGCACAACCAGCACCACATCCGGGACATTCTGGAGTACGAGGAGGCCGATTTCCCGTTCCTGCTTGACACCTACGTCGGCAACCACCTGCTGAAGACCGTCGCGCTCAACGACGCACTTGAGGAGTACGACATCGACGGCGTCATCTCCGGCGTCCGCTGGGACGAACAGGAGGCCCGCGCCGACGAGACGTTCTTCAGCCCCCGCCACGACCCTGACATCTACCCGCCCCACGACCGCATCCAGCCGATCCTGCAGTTCGCGGAGCGCGACGTGTGGGACGCCTTCTGGAACTACGTCGTCCCCGACACGGTCGAGGGGTTCCCGGACGACGGCTACGTCCCGAAGGGGGCTGACGACCTGCCGAACGGCCTGACCCAGGACGACATCCCGGTCAGCCCCAAGTACTTCGCCGGGTTCCGGTCGCTGGGCAGCGAGGTCAGCACCGAGAAGTCCGACGAGGAACCGGCGTGGCTGCAGGACATCGAGAACACGACCGAACGCGCCGGCCGCGCCCAGGACAAGGAGGATCTGATGGAGCGCCTCCGCGACCTGGGGTACATGTGAGTCGCCCGGAACGCCGATCGTTCGTCCGCGCGGTCACTCGGCGTCCGGGGACGCGTTGTTGCGCACCGAGAGGACGACGCTGTCCGCGTTCGCCCGCACGGAGTCGTTCGTCGAGCCGAAGATGAACCGACGGAGACGTCCCGTGGTCGGCGCGCCGATGATCGTCAGATCGTAGTAACGGGACTGCTCGATTATCGCCTCGGTGGTGTCTGTCGCTTCGAGTATCCAGGTGGTCGTGGTCTCGGGGCGACCGATCCGCGCCGAGACTTCCGTGACTAGGTCGTCGGCTCGACCGCGCTGCCGGTCTGTCTCTCCGTCGTCGACGACGTGTAATACGTCGATCCAGGCGTCACGGTCGGCGGCGATCGAAGCGGCGACGTCCGCGGCCAGCCCCGAGTGCGGGCCGCCAGCGACCGGGAGAAGGATCGACGCCGCCGTTCGGAAGCCCGCCCGGCCGTTCACGACGACGACGTCGGCGTCGGCGTGGGCCGCCACCTGTTCGGTGATCCCCGCCCGAACGCGGGAGGACGCGGACCGGCCGGGCACGACCAGTGTGTCGACGTTCCGCTCCCTGACGGCGCGGACGAGGCCGCGAACGGCGTTGTGCGTACACACGACGTCACCGTCGATCTGTGGGAGCGACTCGGCGGTGTGTTCGAACACCCATTCGAGGAGTGCGACCTCGTCGCTGTCGTTCGCGGCACGGTAGGACGCGTCCGGCCCTCGCTCGGGGCCGACGGCCGGATCGACGACCGTCACGGACGCGTCGGACGCCCGGGCGAGCGCCGTCGAGACTTTGAGTTGATCGGTCAGGGCGGGCAACTCGCGGGTCAGCAGGGGAACGAGGACGTGATCGCCGCCGAACTGCCCCGCGACGAGCGGCGCCGGTGCCGTCGGGTCGTCCTCGCTCGCCAGCAGTCCCGCGAATGGCGGAGACGGCATACTATCCCCATCGCGTTCGTCACACAAAAAGCGGCGGGGCCGTCGACCGCAATCGGGGGCGCTGCCGTTCCGTCCCGTGTCGAATCACCAGCCCTAACCCCTCGCCCCACCTATCGGCGCCGATGACCGACCAGTGGGCGAGCCTCTTCTCCGGCGGCAAGGACTCCTCGTGGGCGCTGTACCGGGCGCTCGAAGACGACCTGAACGTCACACATCTGGTGACGGTTCACCCCGACGACGACTCCTACATGTACCACGTGCCGGCGACCGACCTCGCCGCGCTGGCGGCCGAGAGCATCGGCGTCGACCTCGTGGAGGTCGACCCCGGCGACCTCGGCGCCGAATCGGCGACGGACGCGAGCGCCCAGGGCGACGCCGAACTCGAACCCCTGGAAGCCGCACTCGCCGCGCTGGCCGACGAGGAGGGGCTGACCGGCGTCACTGCCGGTGCCGTCGAAAGCGAGTTCCAGACGAGTCGGATGGAGGCGATGTGCGACCGACTCGACCTCGGCCTGTTCGCGCCGCTGTGGCAGCGCGATCCGGTCGCCCTCGCCGAGGCGATGCTCGATGCCGGCTTCGAGATACTGATCGTGCAGGTGGCCGCTGCGGGTCTCGACGAGTCGTGGCTCGGTCGCCGTCTCGACGCCGACGCCCTCGCGGAACTGATCGATCTGAACGAGCAGTACGGCGTCCACCCCCTCGGCGAAGGCGGCGAGTTCGAGACGCTGGTGACCGACGGACCGCACATGGCTCGGCCCATCGAACTGGACTGGGAGCGGGTGTGGGAGGGGTCGCGTGGCCACCTGCGGGTGACGGACGCGCGGCTGGGATGAGATTATACGGTTCCGGCCCGAACGAGGTGGTATGCCGTCCGCGTTCGGTGGCGACCGGCGATCGATCTCCCCCGTCGTCGGCGTCGCCCTCCTCGTGGCGATCGTCGTCGCGCTCGCAGCACTGCTCGGCGGGCTGCTGCTCGGTGTCGAATCGCCCCCCGACCCGACCCCACAGTACAGCTACGGGACCGAGTATCACCTCGACGGCGAGGGCAACACGAACGACCGACCGTACGTGACGCTGACGCTGGAGGGGGGCTCGATCGAAGTGGGAGAGAGCTTCTATCTCGTCGACAGCGACGGGAACGAGGTTCGGTGGGACGCGGTGTGGACGACCAGCGGCCCGTTGACCGCGGGTGATCGCGCTCATATCGACGGCTACGGGAGCGATGCCGCGCTAAACCCCGTCTGTGAGGGCGAGACGTACCGCTTCGTCCACCGTCCCGGCGACGGGGAGAGCGCCGTCCTGGCGGAAATCGAGATCGATCGCCCGGCCACCGGGCCGGCGGCGGTTCACTGCTAGTCGCCGTTCGTCATCGTCGAGTGCGCGCCGATGAGAGCGTCCGCGAGGTCGAGGTTCTCGATCCGTGTCTCCTCGTCGATGACCGACCCGCGAACGTCGGCGTCGCGGATGGTCGCGTTCGGGAAGACGACGGTACGTTCGAGCGTCGAATCGGCGACTTCCGCCCCGGCCATGACGTGGACGTTCCCGTGCAGGTCGGCGTTCTCGACGGTCGCCGTCGGGTGGACGCGCGTGTCGCCCCCGAGATGCCAGGAGACGGCGTCGAGGTAGCTCTCGGGCGTGCCGATGTCGAACCACGCGCCGTCGAAGGTGAAGGCGTGGACCGGCTGGCGGGACTGCATCCACTGGATGAACCACCCCGGTTCGTCGGGGTTCTCGCCGGCCGCGAGGTACTCCCCGAACAAGGGGAGCGTCTCCGCGGGGAAGGCATAACAGGCGATGGAGACGAGCGTACTCTTGGGGTCGTCGGGCTTCTCCTGGAAGTCGACGACTCGCTCCCCGTCGAGTTCGACTAACCCGTACGACTTCGCGCGCTCCTTCGACCCGACGTCGTAGGCGGCGATGGCCGGCGTTCCCTTGTTCTCGAAGAAGTCGACAAACTCCGCCACGTCGAAGCTGATGAGGTTGTCGCCGGCGATGACGATCAGATCCTCGTCGACGTCCTCGCGGTCGATGAGTTGGGCGAGCGCGCCGACGACGCCGAACTTCTCGTCCTCGTCGGTCGTATCCTCGACGGAGAGGGTCGGCTTCTCGAACGCGCTGTCTGCCAGATACGACGCGAACTCGTCGGCGAACCGCTCGTTGGTGCTGACGTACACCTCGGAGATGCGGTCGTCGGCCTCCAGATCCTCGAAGACGGTGTCGATGACCGTCGAGTCGCCGACCGGCAGAAACATCTTCGGCCGATGTTTGGTGATCGGCCAGAGTCGCGTCGCGTACCCGCCCGCCAGGACGATGGCCTTCATACCCAACTCGACCGACCACAGCGTGAAGTTCTTTTTGTATCCGGGGGCGCCCGACCGCGAGGAAAGGGCTTTGTCACCACCTCGCCAACGGTCGCCATGGAGTCGACGACACGGGAACGCATCGCGGCGGCGCTCCGCGAGTCGCCGGCGACGGCGAGTGACCTCTCGGTTCGAGTCGGAACCTCCCGATCGGCGGTGTACGACCACCTCCGGCACGTCGCGCGATCCCTTCGGGGGAGCGACGACGACGAACGCGTCCTTGTCTCGCCGCCGACCTGCCGGGACTGCGGGTTCGACAGCTTCGACGACCCGATCAACCACCCCTCGACCTGTCCGGAGTGCCGAAGCGAGGACGTGGCCGAACCCGCATTCCGGATCAAGTGAGGTGACAGGCGCTCTCGCGGAGCGGCCCGAAGGTCTCGTACAGTTGGTCGGCCGCGTCGTCGGCGCGGCCGGCCAGCAGGGCGTCGACGGCCGCGCCGACCGCCCGTTCGGCCTCCGCGTCGGACAGCGGCTCCGGGAGCTGGAAGGCGGCGCGGACGGCGAGGCGGTCGACGCCTCCGTCGCGGTCCGTCCCGTCGGCACACCGCTCGTCGAGGCGCTCGGACACCCGGTCTCCGTCCGCGTCGGCGAGCGTCGCGACCCAGGTCCGGAGCCGTTTGACCGCTTCCCACTCTGCCGCCGAGAGGTCGCTCCCGTCGGGGACGAGCCCGGGACGCTCTCGCCGGCAGACGGTCGGGAACGCCTCGGCGAGGCGGTCGGCACCGCCCTCGACGTCGCCGCCGACGATCCGGTCGAGCGCGCCCGACAGCGCCGCCTCGGCACGTGGGTCCGGCAGTTCCACCGGGAGACCGAACTCCTCCCGGATCGCCGCCCGTACCGCGTCCGGATCGGCCTCGGCTGGGTCGTCGCCCGCCGCGGCGTACGTCCGGACCGCTTCGATGTCGATTCCGTGCGACGCCGCCCGGAGCCGGAGGTTCAACACTCCCCGCCACGTCTCCGCGGCGATGTCGTACTCCTCGTCGGGGATGACCTCCGGACACCGCGTGTGGAACCGACATCCCGGCGGCGGATCGGACGGACTCGGGACGTCGCCGCTGAGGCTCGTCCCCTGGCCCCGCCGTCGAGGGTCGGCGATCGGTGTCGATCCGAGGAGCGCGCGGGTGTAGGGATGCCGAGGGTCCTCGAACAGCGCCTCGACCGGTGCTGTCTCGACGATTTCGCCGAGATACATCACCGCCACCCGGTCACACACCTCGCGGACGACGGCCATGTCGTGGCTGATGACGACGATGGCGAGACCGAACTCGGCCTGTAACTCCTCGATCAGATCAAGGATATCCGCCTGCACGCTCACGTCGAGGGCGCTCACGGGTTCGTCCGCGACGATCAGGTCGGGGTTGATGACCAAGGCCCGAGCCAGTCCCACGCGCTGTTTCTGTCCCCCGGAGAACTCGTGAGGGTAGCGGTCCATGTCGGCGGCGTCCAACCCCACCCGCTCGAGAAGGTCGCCGACGATCCGGCGGCGGCGCTCCCGGTCGCGCATCCCGTGGACCCGCAGCGGTTCGGCCACCGACTCGCCGATGCTCATACGCGGGTCGAGACTCGACGTGGGATCTTGAAACACCATCTGGGCACGGCGGCGGAAGCGTTTGAGCGCCGCCCGGTCGTACGCCGTCACGTCCTCGCCGTCGAAGACGACACGTCCCGCCGTCGGCTCCTCGAGTCGGAGCGCCGTCGTCGCCGCCGTCGACTTGCCACATCCGGACTCGCCGACGAGTCCCAACGTCTCCCCGCGGTCGACGGTGAAGCTCACGCCGTCGACGGCGCGAACCCGGCCCACCTCGTTCCGGAGCACACCCTCCGTGACGGGGTAGTGTTTGACGAGTCCCTCGACGTCGAGGAGCGGTCGGGTCACGGGTCGTCCTCCACGTCCGGATCGGTGGTGGCCTCGCCGTCGGCCTCGGCATCGGCGGCGCCGACCGGTCTCCCGCCGTCGGTCGGAACCACGCCCTCGCCGCGGACGACCGACGGATCGCCGCCGGGTTCGTAGTGGACACAGGAGACGACGTGGTCGTCATCGCCGTCGACGGCACAGTGGGGTGGCTGCTCGCCCCCCCGACAGGCGTCGACCGCGTACTCACAGCGGGGGTGGAACCGGCAGCCGTCGGGCGGGTCGGTCGGCGGCGGGAGCGTGCCCCCGATGGAGCGAGCGCCGTCGCCCCTCCCGGGGAGACAGTCCAGCAGGGCGCGGGTGTACGGATGGGACGGCCGCTCGAACACGTCGAAGACGCCGCCCCGCTCCATCACCTTGCCAGCGTACATCACGATCACGCGGTCGGCCACTTCGGCGACGACGCCGAGGTCGTGTGTGATCAGCAGGATGCTCATGTCGAACTCGTCTTGCAGCTCCCCGAGCAGATCGAGGATCTGGTTCTGGATCGTCACGTCGAGGGCCGTGGTTGGCTCGTCCGCGATCAGGAGGTCCGGGTTCGGCGCGAGCGCCATCGCCAGCGCCACCCGCTGTTTCATCCCACCCGAGAACTCGTGGGGGTAGTCGTCGAACCGTCGTGTGGCTTCGGGGATGCCGACCCGATCGAGCAGGTCGATCCCACGGGAACGCGCCGCCGCCCGCGACACGTCCTCGTGGAGCTGGATCGCCTCGACGATCTGCCAGCCGACGGTGTAGACAGGGTTGAGCGCCCCCTGTGGGTTCTGGAAGACGTGGGCGATGTGGTCGCCACGGAGAGCGCGTAGTTCCGCGTCCGAGAGGGTCGTGAGGTCGCGTCCGTCGAAGACGACGCCGTCCGCAGTGATCTCGCCCGGCGGCGTTCGGACGAGCCGGGTGATCGACTCGCCGGTGACGGTCTTGCCGCTCCCGGACTCGCCGACGATACAGACCGTCTCGCCGCGGCCCACCTCGAAGCTCACGCCGTCGACGGCGCGGACGAGTCCCTCGTCGGTGTGGAAGACGGTGCGCAGGTCGCGAATCGAGAGTAGTGGATCGGTCATGTCTCCTGTCGGGGGTCGAGCGCGTCGCGGAGCGCGTCGCCCATGAAGTTGAACGCGAGGATGGTCGTAAAGAGGAACACGCCGGGGAAGGTGGAGATCCACCACGCCGTCGAGAGGTCGCTCCGCCCGGTGGCGATCACCTGCCCCCACGAAGGGACGGTCGGGTCGCCGAGCGAGAGGAAAGAAAGCGACGCCTCGAAGAGGATGAATCCGGGGATCAGGAGGGTCGCGGCCGTGATAACGCTGTTCGAGACGTTGGGGACCAGGTGACGGCGGATGACATAAAGCGTGCCCGCACCGGCGCCTCGGGCGGCGGTGATGTACTCCTCCTCGGCGCGCTGGAGCGCCTCGGAGCGGACCAGTCGCGCGATGGAGCCCCAGCCGGTCAGCCCGAAGATGACGATGAACATGAACAGGCTCCCGCCGAACAGGTAGGTGAGCAGGAGATAGAGGAAGAACGCCGGGAAGACCAGTTGGATGTCGACGTAGCGCATCAGGAGTTCGTCGACGAGGCCGCCGCCGTAGGCGGCGACGGTGCCGACGGCCGTCCCGATGGTCACCACCAGCAGGGTGGAGATGAGTCCCACCTTCATGCTCACCTGCATCCCGTAGACGACCAGAACGAGGATGTCCTTGCCGTCGCCGGTGGTGCCGAGCGGGTGGGCCATCGTCCCCCGGCAGCGCCCGTCGACCACGTCGCCGACACAGTCCGCCGGCACCGTCGCCTCGACGCCGAGGTAGGCCGGCGGCTGGTAGGCCTGATCGAGCGCAAGCGCCGGCCGGTCCAGAACGAGCGGCCCGACGACGCCGATCAGGAAGACGACGAGGAGATAGCCCAGGCTCAGGACGGCCATCCGGTTTCGCCGGAACTCCTGCCAGTAGTACGCCGTGAGTCGGCGGTTGTCGTAGAGGGGGACGACGACGTAGAAGACGATGGCGAGTAGCGTCGTCACGAACAGCCAGTCGAGTTGCGTGACGTTCCACGCGACGGGCGTCGTGATCGTCGGCCGACTCGCCGGCAGGACGAGGTAGTCGTAGCAGAAGGCGACGACGAGCGCGAGACCGGCCAGAAGCGCTCCCCGATCACGCCGGGAGAGCGTCGACAGGTGGCTCCCCGTCTCCTCCCAGTCGACGGATTCGAAGGTGTCCGAGTCCCCCGCCATCAGCGATCACCGTAGTCGATTCGCGGGTCAAGCACGGTGTACGCCACGTCCTGTATCAGGTTGCCGATCACCGAGACGAACGTGAAGATGAGCGTCGTGCCCAGTACGAGCGACGTGTCCTGGGCGATGATGGCGTTGTACGACAGCTGCCCGAGCCCCGGGATGCCGAACACCACCTCGACGAGATACGACGCCGCGAGGAAGATACCGAGGATGTCGCCGACGAGGATGGTCATCAGCGGCACCGCCGCCGGACGGAGGATGTGTCGCGTGAGGATGCGGTAGCCGTCCGCGCCTTTCGATTTCGCGGTCTTGACGAACGCCGCCTCGACGTACTCCAGCGCCTCGGCTCGGGAGTAGCGCATGATGCCGGCGATGGTGCCGGTGACGAGTACGACCACCGGAAGGACGAGCTGTCGAGCCATCCCGAGGCTGAAGAAGGGGAGGTCGGCGTCGAAGACGACGGGGAACCAACCGAGTTGGACACCGAAGACCAACAGGAGGATGATCCCGAACCAGAAGTTGGGGATGGCGTAGCCGAAGAAGGCCAAGAAGGTGGCGACGTAGTCGGTCCGGGTGTACTGGTTGGTCGCGGAGTAGAGCCCGATCGAGAGGCCGACGAGAATCGAGAGGATCGTCGTCGGGACGGAGTAGACGGCGGTGTAGGGCAACGCGCCGGCGATGGCGTCGATGACGGGCTGGGAACGGCTCTGTGACCACCCCCAGTTGAGCGTCGCCATGTTGATCATATACTCGCGGTAGCGGTCCCAGGGGGAACGGTCGAGGCCGCGCCGCGCCTCGAAGGCCTCCTCGGCTGCCTCGGCGGACCCCCCGGCGGCGGCCGCCTGAAACTGCATCTGTTCGGCCGCCGGGTTCGGCGTTATCGCGAGCAGCCCCCAGGTTATCGAGAGGATGAGAAACGTGGCGACGACTGCCCACAGTACCCGCCGAACCACGTACCAGCGCATGCTCACCGGCCGGAGTGACCTCCTTCGGCACTGCTCCCGCCCGTCGCCCGTCTCGCGCCCGTCGTCGACGGGTCGGGGACCCGGACCGGTGACCCACCCGTGTGGGACCCGACGCGGCCGATCATGCGAAGTACCACGTCTGGGAGTCCCAGCCGGTGTTGAACTCCTCGTCGTATCCGCGGACGTCCGACGCGTAGCCGCTCACGCTCGACGGCATGGCCAGGAACCCGAAGGGCTGTTCCTCGTTGATGAGACCGAACGCCTGGCCGAACAGCTCCCGGCGGCGCTCCTCGTCGGTCGTCGCGGAGGCCTGCTCGTACAGCGACGCGATGTCCTCATCGGGGTAGTAGCCGTAGAAGTTGATCCCTCCCCGTCGCTCGAAGAAGCCTTTGCTGGAGGCGGGCGTGAACGGGTAGGTGTTGAACTGGAGGTTGATGGACATGTCCCAAGATTCGGCGCTCGTGGCGACGTCGCGCGGGCCGCCGTTGAACACGCCGGCGGTCCACTCCGGTTCCGTCCCCTCCGGCGCCGACGTCTCGACGTAGTTGCTCTGGAACGTCGACGAGGAGACGGCCTCGGGCTGGACGTCGATGCCCGCGTTCTCGGAGAACTCCTGGGCGACGAACTCGGCGATGGTGCCCTCGGTCGGCTGGCCGGAGTCGTAGTAGATGGAGAGAGTGACCGCCTCACCCGAGCCGTCGACGAGTCGTTCGCCGTCGTAGGTGTACTCGGTGTCGGAGAGCGCCGACTCGAGTCGCGACCGGGTCGCCTCCGGTCCGTACCGGTCGCCGACGCCGTACGCCGTCACCTCGCTGTCGTCGTACCACTGTGCCCACCGGGGCTGCATCGTCTGGGCAACTTGCCCGTACCCCCGCAACACGTTGTCGACGACTTGTTCCTTGTCGACGGCGAACGCGAGCGCCTGTCGCACTGCCTTCGATCGGAACGGCTCCCACCCATTCGCCCGCATGTTGTAGACGATGACGCGGACGAACGGCTGTGGAGCGACGTTGACGTCGACGTTCGGCAGGTTCTCGAATCGGGTCGCCTTGTCCGGCGGGATGCCCGAGGTGTCCACCTCGCCGGACTCCAGTGCGCCGAGGCGCGTGCTCTCCTCGCTGATCACGCGCACGACCTGCCGGTCGAAGTACGGCGCCTCCGTGAACCGGTCCGGGACTCCGTCCACGTCACGGAGATAGTAGTCGTCGTTGCGGGTGACGGTGTACTGCGCGGAGCGCTCCCACTCCTCGTAGGAGTAAGGACCGAGATTGCCCGTGTAGGCCAGCGTGTTGAGTTCCTCGTCCTGCTGGAGTCCGTCCGTGTCCCGGTCGGGGACGTACTTCTCCAGGATGCCCTTGGGGATGCACTGTTGACGCCACAGGATCGGTTTGAACGGCAGCGAAGGGTCGACTTCGAACAGCCTGATCTCGAACGTCCGCGTCCCCGTCCGTTCGACCCGAATCGGTTCCCGCTCGCCGGAGTCGGGATTCGTCCGGAACCAGTCGTCAGCGTTGGGATAGCCGCTCCAGTTCGGCTGGGCCTGGAAGACGTTCCGGATCATGTACACCCAGTCCTCGGCGGTCACCTGTCCGTAGCCCGCCCCCCACTCCAGATTCTCGCGGAGTTCGATCTCGTAGACACGGCCGTCGTCGGTCGAGTAGTCGGCCCACAGCGGGAAGATTTCGCGGTTCGGCTTGATCGCCCACGTCCCGTCGAGGGTGGCGGTGACGAACGATCCCGAGGTGGAGTCGGCGATGGTGAGCCAGTTGAGTGACTGCGCGTCGACGCTGGACGCCGAGACGTACGATCCCCCGACGCTCCGTCCGGCACTGCCACTTCCGTCCGCGTCCGCGTCGCCGGCGCCGTCGTCACCACTCCCGTTCCCCGAACAGCCCGCGAGTCCGGCAACTCCCGTCGCGCCGATGAGTTTCAGCACGTCCCGTCGTCTTCGACGACCCGCCGTGCCCGAGTTCCTTCGGCGGTCGTTACCAGACGGCATACCTTTTCAAAACGGTGGTGTACACTAATACCCATCGGTCGTCCCAGAACCGCCCGACACCGGCGGTGTCGGGGGCTATCCGTCGCCGTGTGTGTCGGTGACGATGACTTCGCCGTCCTCGACGGTGACGTTGATCAGTGTCTTGACGCTGTAGCCCGCGTCGTCGAGTTCGTTCGGTCCCGCCTTCTTGATCACCGCGACCACGTCGATCACCTCGGCGCCGATGTGTTCGAGGGCGTCGAGAATGGCCTTCATCGTCCCGCCGGTCGAGAGCACGTCGTCGAGGACGAGCACCCGGTCGCCCTCCTCGACGTCGTTGATGTACATCTCGCTCTCGGAGTAGCCGGTCTGGGCGGCCAGCGACACCTCGCCGTCGAGGCCGTACTGTCGCTTGCGGATGACCACGAGCGGGATATCGGTCATCAGCGAGACGGCGGTGGAGATGTGGATCCCCATCGCTGCGGGCGTGACGATCTTGTCGATGTCCTCGAGATCCGCCTTCCGGATGATCTTGATGACGATCTCGCGGAGGAGTTCGGGACGAAGCATCGGAACCCCGTCGCTGACGGGGTGGACGAAGTACTCGTAATCGCCTTTCTCGATGATCGGCGCGTCGAGAAGCGACTGCCGCAACTGATCCATGTCGACCGTACCGCGCGTCGAGAATAAAAGCTGGCGATATGCGCGTTACACGATCCCCAGCCACGCCAGCACACCGCCGAGGACGACCATCAGGATGAAGATACTCCCGCCGACGTTCGCGCGGTACCGGGAGAGCATCCGCGGGTCGGCACGGACGGCCGCGGCCCGGTCTGCAGCCGCCACGACGGCCCGGTCCACGGCCGCGTACGTCTCCGTCACGCCGTGAACGACGGCCCGGGTACCGTAGAAGGTCAGTGGGTTGTAGCCGGCGTCGACGTCCGGGACGCGACCGACCTTCGACAGTGGCTTCTTCAACACGGCGAAGCCGACCAGCCCGATCACCGCCAGCGCGACCCCTTCGACCACGTGAGGTACCGTGTAGGTGTGGTAGACGTGGGCGACGACGGTTTCGTCGGTCACGTCGAACGGGAGCAGACCGAACAGCGCACCGTCGAAGACGCCGTAGAACACACACAGCGCCGCGACGAGTAGCATCGCAGCCTGCTGTGGCCGCGGTGCCGGCGTCACGGGCTCCCCCTCGTACGGTCCGTGGAGGAAGGCGTAGTAGCCGAACTTGATAAAGGAGAGGAACGTTCCGACACCGCCGACGAGGAGCAACAGCTCCAGCGTGTAGAAGTCGCCGACGGCGAGTGGCCCTTCCACGAACGTGTAGTGGCTGGCGGAGATGACGATACCCTTGCTGACGAACCCGTTGAACCCGGGGAAGCCGGCGATGGAGAGCGCGGCGATGGTAAAGGCCGCGGCGGTGACGGGCATCTCCCGCGCGAGACCACCCAGATATTTGAGGTTCTCTTCGTCGGTGCGGTAGATCACCGCCCCCGCCGTCATGAACAGGAGGCTCTTGTAGAGGATGTGGTTGAAGACGTGGCCGAACGCGCCCGCCTGCGCCAGCGCGCTGCCGATGCCCACACCCGCGACCATATACCCCACCTGCGACTGGATATGATAGGAGAGCAGGCGGCGCATGTCGTTCTGGAGGAGGGCGGCGGCGGCGCCGAAGACCGCCATCGCCCCGCCCATGTAGGCGATCCAGAGGTGACCCTCGGGGAACGCGCGGTACATGGCGTAGACGCCCGTCTTGGTCGTGTAGACACAGAGGAAGACGCTCGCCGCGATGTGGGGTCGGGGGTAGGTGTCGGGCAGCCAGGCGTGCAGACCGATGAACCCGACGTTGACGCCGATACCGATCGCCGCCAGAAGCTGTGGAACCGTCCCGACCACGCCGTCCGCGGCGGTAAAGAGGAAGGAGCCGACCTCGACGTAGTGCCACGCGATGGCCGCGAGGACGAGGCTGCCGCCGATACCGTGCAGGATGGCGTAGCGAAAGCCCGCCCGCACCGCTTTGCCGCCGTAGTCCCAGACGAGGATGGTGCTGGTGACGGCCATCAGCTCCCACCAGACGACCATCGTCAGCCAGTCGCCGGCGAAGACGGCGCCGAGGCTGGAGCCGACGTAGGTGAGCGCGTAGGCGGTCTGTTTGCTCTGGGCGCCCGTCGCCAACGAGTAGCCGACCGCGACGGTGGCGATGAAGGCAAAGACGAGGCCGACGATCCGCGAGAAGGGATCGACCGCGAAGAAGACGGCGTCGAAACCGAACAGCTCCCCCGCGAGATGCGTCCCGGCGGGGACGACCCAGAGCCAGACGGTCACGAGGGCGGTCACCGCCCCGCCGACGAGGTGGCCGAGGCGACGACGGGAGCCGGCGAGGCCGGCCGCGAGCGCGGCCGCGAGAACGACGATGCCCGGCGGGACCGCGGTGAGAACCATCAGACGCTCACCCCCGTCGCGGCCGCGACGATGACCTCGATCAGACGGAGGAAGATGGCCGTCCGCGGAATCACGCCGAGGACGACGGCGCCGGTCATGGCCGCGAGGATGGGGCCGAGCATGAACCACGTACTCTCGGCACCGCGCCAGCCGCGACGCTCCCAGCCGTCGGCTGGCGGGCCGCCGTGATGGTGGTCGTGGTCGTCGTCACCTCCACCTTCGTGTCCCCCGTCGGTCACGGGGTCCGATTTCGGTCCCGGCTCCTCCGGCCGGATCGATCGCTCGTCGCCGCCCAGCGGGAACTCCACCAGCGGCTTGGCGTCGGCGGCGTCCTCGCTCTCGAAGAAGGCCTGGTAGAAGACGGGCCAGAAGTACGCGATGTTGAGGATCCCCGAAAGCAGGAGGACGACGGCGAAGACGGTCTGCCCGGCGCTCACGCTCCCGATGAGGAGATACCACTTGCTGACGAAGCCGGCGACGAGAGGGATGCCGGCCATCCCGGCGGCGGCGACGCCGAACGCCAGCATCGTCAGCGGCATGCGCTTGCCGATGCCCGCCATCTCGCTGATGTCGTCGGTGTGTGTCTCGACGTGGATGGCGCCAGCAGTAAAGAAGAGGGTGAGCTTCATGAACGCGTGGGCGGGGATGTGCAACAGGCCGCCGACGATCGACGTCGGATCGAGGATGGCGATACCGAGGACGATGTAGGAGAGCTGACTCACCGTCGAGTAGGCGAGCCGGCGCTTGAGGTTGTCCTGGCGCAGCGCGATGACGCTGGCGAGCAGGAGGGTGGCGGCGGCGACGGCGGCCAGCGGGAGGCCCATGCCGAGCGATCCCGTGAGGTCGACGCCGAAGACGTCCAGCAGGACCCGCGCGACGCCGAAGACGCCGCTCTTGACGACGGCGACGGCGTGGAGCAGCCCGGAGACGGGCGTCGGCGCCACCATCGCGTCGGGGAGCCAGGAGTGTAGCGGCATGAGCGCCGCCTTGACTCCGAACCCGGAGACGAGGAGGACGAACGCCGCCCGCGCGAGGACGGGGTCGGCCTCGGCGAGGCCGGCGATGCCGCCGGGTGTGAACGTCGTCGTCCCGGTTAGGGTGGCGACGAGCACCGTGCCGGCGAGGACGGCCACGCCACCGCCGAAGGTGTACGCCAGGTACTTGCGGCCGGCGGCCCGCGCCTCGGCCGTTTCGTCGTGGGTGACGAGTGGGTACGTCGCCACCGTCAGCAGTTCGTAGAAGACGAAGATGGTAACGAGGTTGGCGGCGAAGGCGACGCCGAGGGCGGCGGCGACGGACGCCGCGAAGGACGCGAAGTAGCGGGTCTGGGCGTGTTCGTCCAGCCCGCGCATGTAGCCGATGCTGTAGAAGCTAGTGATCAGCCAGAGGAGGCTGGCGACGGTGCCAAAGAGGAGGCCGAGCGGGTCAGCCTGCAGGGAGAGTTCGACGCCGTCGACGAGCGTCCCGAGCGAGGAGACGTACGTCGTCCCCGAGAGGGCCGCGGGGAGCATGCTGGCGACGATGGTGAACGCGCCCACCGACGCGAGGAGCGTCCACCCCTCGCGGACGTTGGGTCGGCGGCCGGAGGCGAGGATCGGTACGACGGCGACCGCCGCGACGGCGACGGCCAGTGCCGGTCTGAGTGAGGCGACGTCTGTCATGGTGAGAGGAGCGTATCGAGGGTCGGTTCGAGAACGGTCTCGAGATCGGTCACGGCGAGTCCGAGGGCGACGGCGACGACGGCGGCGCCGACGACGAGCGCGATGGCGCCCAGCGGCGGCGTCGCCCGCCCCCCGAGTCGCTCGGAGCCGTCGTCACCGTACCCGCCGTCGGCGGCGGCCCGGACGCTCGACGACGCCGGCGCGACGAACATCCGCTCGACGAGGATGGCGAAGTATGCGAGCGTCAGCAGCGTCGACGCGAAGATGACGACCGCGACGGGCCAGGTGCCGGCGCGGACGGCCCCGAGCGCGATGTACCACTTGCCGGCAAAGCCCACCGCGGGGGGGACGCCGACCATCGCGAGCATGAGGACGGCGCTCGCCCCCCCGAGGACGGGGAAGCGGTCGGAGAGGCCCGCGTACTCGTCGACGGTCCGGGCGCCGATCAGGTCGTCGACCGTTCCGGCGGCGACGAACAGGCCGCCTTTCATGATCGCGTGCCCGACGAGGTGGACGATGGCGCCAAACACCGCCGCGCGGGTGCCGATGGCCAGCCCCACCACGACCAGCCCGTACTGCGACACCGACGAGTAGGCGAGCATCCGCTTCACCTCGGACTGGGCGACGGCGAGGGCGCTCCCGACGACGATGCTCACGCACGCGAAGGCGACGAGGGCGTCGCGAGCGACGGGCACGGCTTCGAAGAAGGCGGGCGTGTAGACGGTGTAGACGATCCGCAGGAGGGCGTAGGCCGCCACCGTCGAGACGAGCGCGGAGATGAGCGCGCTCACGCTGTCCGGCGAGTCGCTGTACGCGCCCGGCTGCCAGGTGTGCAGCGGAAAGAGTGCCGTCTTGGTCGCGAGGCCGACGACGACGAAGCCGAAGGAGGCGAGCACGAGCGGCGAGTCGTAGCCGACGTTCGCCAGTTCGACCGCGAGATCAGCCATGTTGAGCGTCCCCGTCGCGATCAGCGCGTAGCCGACGCCGAGCAGGTACAGGGAGGCCGCGACGGTGCCGAAGAGGAGGTACTTGAACGCCGACACCGCGGAGCGGCCATCGCCGGCACTCGCCACCAGAGCGTAGGTCGCCAGCCCCGAAATCTCGAGGAAGACGTAGAGGTTGAACACGTCGCCGGTGACGGTCATCCCGGACAGTCCGGTGACGAGGAGGAGATACTCGGTGTAGAAGGCCGCCCCGCCGGGGTCGTCCCGGACCGTGTAGACGAGGACCGCGAGCGAGACGACCGCAACGAGGGCGACTACGACCGCCGAGAGGCCGTCGACGACGAGTTCGATCCCGTAGGGTGCGACGAAGCCGCCGACCCCGTTCGACAGCGGTCCCTCCAAGACGGCTCGCGAGCCGATCCAGCCGGCGAGCCCCGTCTGCACGACGAGGACGGCGCCGGTGACGACGGCTGGCCCGCGTTCGGAGAGCAGCCCCGTCGCGACGACGAGCACCGCCCCGAACAGCGGCACCGCGACGAGGAGCGGAACGAGCGCGTCAGTCATCCGCCAGCACCTCCTCCAGCGTGGCCTCGTTGACCGTGCCGTAGCTCTCGTAGATCCGAACCACGAGGCCGAGCGCGACGGCCGTCAGGCTCACGCCGACGACGATGGCGGTCAGGATCAGGACGTGTGGGAGCGGCGAGACGAACGGGCCACCGCCGGACTGGACGACCGGCGACGCTCCGTCGGTGCGGAAGGCCGCCGAGATGAAGAACACGAAGATGCCGGTCTGGAACACGTTCATGCCGATGATCTTCTTCACGTAGTTGTCGCTCTCGATCATGACGTACGCGCCGATGGCGAGCAGCGCCACCACGACGAGATACGTGTACCTCGTCGTGACGAGGTCGATCATCTATCGATCCGCCTCCGAGTCGGAGTCACCGGGAACGGCTTCGACGCCCGTCCCGAGCAGGAAAAAGAGGCCGGTGATGACCCCGGAGACGACGACGCCGATCCCGACTTCGACGAGTTCGATGCTGTACTTGCTACCATGATGGAAGAGCGTCTCGTAGCCGGACACCTGGAGGAAGTTGCCGCCGACGGCGTAGCCACCGAAGCCGATGAGGAGGAAGGTCCCGACGCCGGAGAGAACGAGGACGGCGAGGTGTTCGTTGCGCAGATGGGCGGCGATTGGCTCGATGCCGAACGCGAACCCGAGCATGACGACGGTCGTCGCGGCGATGACGCCTCCCTGGAAGCCGCCGCCGGCCGAACTCGCGCCGTGGAACATCACGAAGATGCCGAGCGTCAGCACGAAGGGCGCGATCACCCGGACGGTCGTCATGATGATCGTGCTCTCGACGTACGGCGGGCGCTCGGCGCCGGGACGGGAGAGGCTGCCCTCCTGGGTCTCGCCGTCGGGGGCGGGAGTGTCGGCGGGTCCGGAGGTTTCGGCGTCCCCGGCGGGTCGGTCACGCTCGCTCATACGAACGCCTCCTGCCGGAGCACGAGCAACATCGCGATGCCGGCCGCGAAGACGACGGCCACCTCGCCGAGGGTGTCGAACCCACGGTAGCCGACGAGGACGGCCGTCACGACGTTGGTCACGCCGGTCTGGTCGTACGCGTTGGTCAGGTAGTACTGGCTCACGTCACCCGCGACGATGGGGCTCTCGGCGGCGCCGACCGGCGGGAGCGCCGGCACCGTCGCGCCGACGGTGACGACGATTGCGGCGACCGCCAGCCCGGAGCGGAGGCTGATCCCTTCGAGCCGGTCGGATCGCGAGATGGTGGTCCGGGCGATGGTGAGCAGAAACAGGACGGTCGTGATCCCGGCGCCGACGGCCGCCTCCGTCAGCGCCACGTCGGGGGCGCGCAGGAGCGCCCAGAGGACGGCGACGCCGAAGCTGTACCCCGCGAAGGCGACGATGCTCCCGAGGACGTCGCGCAGGACGGCGGCCGCGAGGGCGCTCCCGAGCATGAAGAGGAGAACCGCCGCGACGGGAAGCGAGAGGCTCATTCCTCCTCACCCTCCCACGATCCTTCGCCGACGGGGTCGACCTCCTGTTCTTTCGCGGCGCGGGCGATAGCGTGCGCGGCGGTCGGACTCGTCACGAACAGGAAGACAAGCAGGAAGACCAACTTCATCGACTCGGTAGTGAACCCGAGGACGATCGCTAGCCCGGCGAGCGACAGGATGGAGCCGAGCGTGTCGCTTTTCGACGCCGCGTGCAGGCGAGCGTAGAGGTCGGGCAGTCGGATGAGCCCCACCGTGGCGACGAGCCCGAAGAAGGTCCCGACGACGACGAAGACGGTGGCGACGATTTCGATCGGCGTCATATCACGCCACCCCACTCGACCGTGAATTTCGAGACGGCGATGCTCATGACGAAGTTGAGCAGTCCGTACACCAGCGCCACGTCGAGGTAGCCGTACTCGCCGAACGCGACGCTTACGAGGGCGATGACGATGACGGTGTTCGTCCCGACGACGTTGATGGCGACGATTCGGTCTTGGGTCGTCGGGCCCTTGACCACCCGGTAGAGGAGGACGACCGCAAAGAGGGTGAAAACGCCTGCTGCGGTCAGCAGGATCGTGGAGAACGTCGCGGAGACGCTCACGTCCGGGCCGCCGGAGGCCGCCAGGGGGACGAGGGCGGACGATCCGCTCGCGCTCACGGGTCACCACCCCCGCCGCCGTTCCCGGTCCCGGTCCCGTCGTCGATCCGCTCCCGCGGCGACGCGATGCGTGAGGACTCCCGGCCGTAGAAGACAAAGCGGACGAGGCGCTCTAGCTTCCCCTCGAGGAGGTCGTGCTCCGCGTCGGGGATCAGCGCGTGGACGAGGAAGTGCTGGCGGGCAACGTCGATCGTCAGCGTCCCGGGCGTCAGCGTGATCGAGTTGGCGAGCGTGGTGACGGGCATGTCGCCCCAGACCGCGGCGTCGAACTCGACGATCCGCGGGTCGATCGGGAGACGCGGGTGCAACACCACGTACGCGAGCGCGACGTTCGCCTTCGCGATCTCCCAGAGCAGTATCGGCGTGTACAGCGCCAGCCGACCGACCGTCGCCCCGACGAATCGGAGCCGCGGGAGGTCGCCTTTGAGCGCCACGCGGGCGAGGACGAGCGTGACGACGCCCGCCGTGACCGCGGCGGTCACCAGTTCGTACGGATCCGCGACGTGCCACCCGCCGAGCGCCAGGTAGAACAGGGCCGAGGCGGCGAAGACGAGGGCGAACTCCGGGAATCCGATGTCGGTGAACGGTAGCTGGCGTCGAGTACGGCGCGTGACTGGGGCTTCCAGCACGTCGAACCCTCGGCGGACGAGTTCTTCCTCGAACGACCGCAGGATCGGGGCGCTCCCGCCGGGACGGAAAGAGGGGTCGACGACGACGCGCTCAACCCCGTTCGCGTCGGCGTACTCGCCGACGACGTCGGCGTAGTCTCCGGGACTGAAGACGTACTCGCCGGTCCCGATGACGCTGGACGCGAAGTCGACGGGGCGGTCGTCGCCGTCGCCGTCGCCGTCGCCGTCGCCGTCGTCGCCGACCAGGTCGTCGAGGTCCTCCTCGGCCCAGGCGACGGTCCGTTCCAGTAGCGAACTCGCGGCGGTGGCCGCCGATCGGTCGGCCTCGAAGATGCGCCAGCGAGCGGGAAAGACGAAGTGGACCGTCGCCGACGTGCCGGACGCGGTGGCGGCCTCGTGGGCCTGCTCGACGGCGTACGTGACGGTCCGTCGAAGCGTCTCCGACTCGCCGACCGGGACCAACACGTCGCCTGCGTCAGCCACCATCAGGTAGCCGACCTCCGACGGTTCTAGCGGTGGCTCCCCTGTGCATTCTTGTCAAGTTGTAGCGTTCGGTTCCGGTTTGATAACTATTGCTATACGGCAGCCGTCGGCGCCGTGACACTCGCAGCGATCACTCGAACAACGCCGCGATTTCGTCGGCGACGCGGCCGCTGAGTCCGATTTTGGAGCCCGCGTACGTCTCGGTCGTCTCCCCGAACACGAACAGCGCACGGGTCTCGTCGGCGCCCATGACCCTCGCGTCGTTAGCGACGACGAAGGCGAGATCGACCCGGTCGCGCAACTGCCGCGCCCGCTCGATCATCGCGTCGTCGTCGGCGCCCGTCTCGGCCTTGAACCCGACCATCGTGAGGTCGGGGTTCGACTCCCTGACGGTGTCGAGGAGCTTCGGCGTCGGCTCCAGTTCGAGCGTCAGGGGCCCGCCCGACCGGATCTTCTCGGCCGCCGTCTCGACCGTGAAGTCGCCGATGGCGGCGGCGGAGACGAGGGCGTCGGCCGGGGATGTCCCGGCCTCGCCGCCGCCTTCGCCGGCGACGGCGGCCGACACGGCGTCGAGCATCTCGGCCGCGCTCTCGACGCAGCGCACGTCCGCGTAGGGTACCTCCGGGCCGTCGTGGACGAGCGTCACGTCGGCCCCGCGGACGTGACAGGCGCGGGCGATTTCACGCCCGGTGCGTCCGGACGCGCGGTTCGAGAGCGTCCGAATGGGATCGATCGACTCCGTCGTCGCCCCGGCCGTGACGACGACGTGGCGGTCCGCGAGCGTCGCCGGCGTCGTCGCCCGCGCCGCCGCGGTGACGATGGCGCCCTCGCTCGCCACCTTCGCTTTCCCCTCTTCGATCCGCGGATCGACGAAGTCGACGCCCCACGACTCGACGGCGGAGATGGCGTCGAGAACGCCCGGATGGTCGTACATGGGTTCGTGCATCGCGGGCGCGATCACGACAGGCACGCCGGCGCCGAGGGCGGTCGTTGCACACGTCGTCACGGGCGTGTCGTCGACGGCGGCGGCGATTTTCCCCACCGTGTTCGCCGTCGCGGGTGCGATCAGGAGGACGTCGGCCCACCCCTCGCGCCCACAGAGGCCCACGTGTTCGACCGCGCCCGTGATCTCCGTCACGGGGGGGCGATCGGTCGCGAACTCCAGCGCCCACGGGTGGAGGATGTCCTCGGCACTCGGCGTCGTGACGGCACGCACCCTCCCCCCCTGTCGACGGAGTTCGTGGGCGAGTTCCACCGTCTTCACCGCCGCGATGCTTCCGGTAACGCCGAGGGCGACGTTGGTGTCGGCAAGCATTCGTCTCCCCTTCCGTGGCGAGGGTCTTATAGGGTCCCCCGGGAGACGACCCGTCGTACGGCACTGCCGGCTGCCGTGGCTGAAGTCGCCGTCACAGCCACCGAAAGGGGTTTTCGACCGGCGGGCGTCTGCCCGACCATGACGCGGGGATCCGAACTGCTGCTCTATCTCCTGGTCGGGATTCCGGCCGCCGGTCTCGGCCTGTTGCTGCTGCTCGCGGGGCCGGTCGGCTGGTTTCTCGCCGCCTTCCTCGGTATCGCCGCCCTCGGCGTCGCGTCGGTGCTTCGCGACGATGGGACGGGCGGCGCTACCGACCGCGTGAACTGCCCGCACTGTGGGTCGCGCACGCCCCCCGACGGGAGCTGCGACTACTGCGGTGATCCGCTGTAGGGCGGCGTCGCCACGGTCACGGATGGGTTCGATCGAATAGACGGAACGGCACCGTCCACCGGCGCGGAACGCTTACGACCGTCGGGTCCAACGCACGCCCGTGGACCGCATCCACGTCAGCACCGTCGTCTGCCTCCCGCCGGAGGACGTGTACGAGTTCCTCGTCGACTTCCCGCGGTACGCCCGCTACTCGCAGTATCTGACGGACGTAACCGCGGACGGCGACGGGTCGCCGGGGACGCGGTACCGACTGCGGTTCGCGTGGTGGAAGCTCTCCTACAGCGTCCACACCGAGGTGACTGCGGTCGATCCGCCGTCGAGTCTGGACTGGCGGGTGGTCAAGGACATCGACGCCCGTGGCGGCTGGCGGGTGGAGCCGCTCGACTCGGTACCGGCGGATCTGCCCACCGCCAGCCCCAGCGATAGCGACAGCGACACCACCACCGACGACGCCTGTCGCGTCCACCTCGAAGTCGCGTTCGACCCGGACTCCGTGGGCGGCGTCGATCTGCCGCGATTCGTCTCGCTCGAGTGGGTGGTCGGGAAGGTGAAACCGCTTCTCGTCGAGGAGGCCGAACACGTCGTCGAGCGAATCGTCGCCGACATCGAGGGGCGACCCCGAGAGGTCGAACTCGTCGTCCACGAAGCGCCGGGTGGACTGTGAGCGAAATCGTGAAAACCGGGGCATCCACAGTGGGACGCATGAGCAGCGGGAGCGATCCGGCGTGCGCGTGATCATCGTCGGGGCCGGGCAGGTCGGATCGAGCATCGCGGCCGACCTCGCCGATACCCACGATATCGTGGTGGTGGATCGGGACGGCGACCGCATCGAGGAGATGACCTACTCACACGACGTCCTGGCGGTCCACGGCGACGGGACGTCGCTGTCGACGCTGGACGAGGTCGGCCTCGACGAGGCGGACATGGTCATCGCCAGCACGGACGACGACGAGACGAACATCGTCGTCTGTGCGACCGCCCGCGCCGTGAGCGACGCGTTCACCGTCGCCCGCGTGAAGAACACGGAGTATCTTCGGACGTGGGAACGGTCCGAGCGCGCGTTCGGCGTCGACTTCATGGTCTGTACGAACCTGCTGGCCGCGGAGTCGATCGTTCGGGTTGTCGGTATTCCGGCCGCCCGCGACGTCGACGCCTTCGCCGGCGGGACCGTCCGGATGGCGGAGTTCGAGATTCCACCGGGCAGCCCCGTGACGGCGCAGACCGTCGCCGAAGCCGACCGCTTCGACCAACTCACGTTCGCCGCCATCCTCCGCGACGACGAACTCGAACTCGCTCGCGGGGATTCGGTGCTTCACGAGCGCGACCGAGTAGTGGTGATCGGTGATCCCGGGGCAGTCGGTCGGTACGCGACCACCATCGCCCCGGACGAATCGCCGGGAACGGCCGAGGAGGTGGTAATCGTCGGCGGGAGCGAGGTCGGCTTCCACGTCGCCCGCCTGCTCGGCGATCGCGGCTTCAACTCACGGCTGATCGAGCGGGACGACGAGCGCGCGCGCCGACTCGCCGAGGATCTGCCGAACGCGGTCGTCATGGCGAACGACGCCACCGACGCCGATTTTCTGGAGCGCGAACACGTCGGCGACGCGGACTTCGTCGTCGCGGCGCTGGACTCCGACGAGAAGAACCTGCTCGTCTCCCTGCTCGCGCGCCGCCTCGGCGTCAACCGGACCGTCGCCGTCATCGACACGCCGGAGTACGTCGAACTGTTCGAGGCGGTCGGCGTCGACGTGGGCATCAATCCGCGAGAGGTGGTGGCCGAGGAGATCACCCGGTTCACCCGCGACGGCGGCGCGGAGAACGTCGCCATCATCGAGAGCGACCGCGCGGAAGTGTTGGAGGTGGAGGTCGACGCGGAGAGCGTCCTCGCGAACCGGCCGATCCACGAGTCGGTAGCCGACCTCCCGACGGGTGTCGTCATCGGCGCCATCACCCGCGGTAACGAGTTCGTCACTCCGCGTGGCGACACGGTGATCGAACCGCGCGATCACGTCGTCGTCTTCCTCGACGCGTGCGTGGTCGACGAGGTGACGCCGAAACTGTAGCGGCTGTCGACGACCTCGCCGTCCCGTCCCGGCGTCGCCGCCCGCGGACCGATTCGACGCTGGCTATCGAACCTTCGATCGACCGGAGCGTCGATTTCCCCCCGGCCACCGTCCGTCTACAATCAATACTGATAATCGGAGGGGTAATTTTATTCATCCCGCCGTTTCACGATCGGACAGCGATCCGACAACCCCTGCCGTCGGGTAGGAAGAATACGCCCGTCTCGATACGGCGGGGAAGCGGTACTGTGAGAGTCACACCCACACCATCCGCTCCGATTTTTATTCGCGGCAATTTAGATATAATATAAACGCCTTTTGCGGAACTGTCCGCCGGTTCACCCGCATGGTCGATCTGACTCGACGTAGTTTGATGGCAACGTCAGCGGCAACTGCGCTCGGAGCGAGCGTCTCGGGGGTCGCGAGTGCGAGCGACTCGGAGATTCCCGAGGGTGACACGCCCGGCGCACCGAGTGTCGAGGGCGAACTCAAGCGGCTCTCGACGACGGCGTTCGGAGCCGAGGTGACCGGACCGTTCGTCTTCGAGGACGGATCCCTCCTGTACAGCCTCCAGCACCCGGAGGAGAGCAATCCGGAGCCGTTCGGTCGGGCGGCGGTCGGCTACTTCAGCGGCTTCCAGTTCGACTTCGACGGCAACAACGACGACTTCGACGAAGTCGGGATCCCGGATACGGAGGAGAAACAGCGGCGAGTCCGTTCGGAGGTCGGCGACTACGAGGTGCTCGTTCAGGGACGCGAGCCGATCAACGGCGGGGAGGCGCGTCTGGGCGTGACCCAGACGCCCGACGGTGTCGACATCACGCAGGATACTCTCGCGGGGACGCAGTACGGCGGCGCCGCCACCAACCCCGACTGCAACCAGTTCGTCCCGACCGACGAGGCGGGCACCGAGGGGTACCTCTTCACCAACTGGGAGAACAGCCCCGGCTGCATCACTCGCGTGTTCCTCAGCCAGGACGAGGACGGCGAGTGGAGTGCCGATCCCGAGGACGCGATGAACCTGACGAACACCGACGCGTTCCGCGACATCGGTGGCACGCGGATCAACTGCTACGGTGACCTCAGCCCGTGGGAGACGATGATCTCCTCGGAGGAGAACTACGCACATCCGCGCGTGTCGCTGACGGCGACGGTTGGCGACGTCGTCGAGGCCGGCAGCGGGGAGGGGCTCCTCGGCGGCTGTCAGTTCTGGAATCGGCCGAATCCGAGCGAGATCTCGGGTGCCATCGACACCTACGCCGAGGAGGGCGCCATCGACACGAACTGGAGTCCGCAGGGCTACTGGGCGCTCACCGGCGTCGAGTTCCTCGCGTACTACCTCGGTGCGGACCGGTCTGATCAGAGCGGCGACACCAATCTGGCGACGACGCCGATCGACGACATCTACCCCAACCCGTATCGGTACGGCTACCACGTCGACATCCGGGAGCCGGCGGCCGCGGAGCCCACCCCGATCAAGTACTGGGTGATGGGACGGGCCTCGTGGGAGGCGCCGGACTTCCAGGGAGACCGGAAGACCGTCTACGGCTGTTCGGACGGCGACAGCAAGGGTATCTACAAGTTCGTCGCCGACGAGCCGATCCCGAGCTACGACGATCCGAGTGACGTCGCGGGGACACTCTACGCCCCGAAGATCACCAACGACGCGGCCAACGCCGCCGAGGCCGGTCAGCGGAACTCCCCGGCACAGACGCCGCTGGAGGTCGAGTGGCTCGAACTGGGCCACGCCACCAACGGCGAGGTCGAGTCCTGGATCGCCGAGTACGACGGGATCACCCAGGCCGATTACCTCGAAACCCACGCCGAGACGGACTGGCAAGCGGATCCGGCGGCGGCGATCCGCGAGGCCGACCTCGCGGTCATCGAGAACGGCAATCGAAACTACATCACGAACGAAGACATCGTCGAGTGGGCCGCCCAGTACGAGGCGAACGGCCCCGACGGCGTCGACGAGGAACTCCGACGGGTCCCCTTCCTGGAGACCCGCGCAGCCGCCAAGGAGATCGGTGCGACAATCGAGTTCAACAAGGCCGAGGGCGTCGACAGCGTCGACGACTCCGAACCCGGTGACTTCGTCTACTTCGGCATCTCCGAGTTCAACGACGACCTCGCGGACGAGACGGGTGACGTGCAGATGGACCGCGTCGACGGCGGTGTCGTCTACCGGGCCGAACTCGAGCCCAACTACAACGTCTCGCGGCTCGAACCGGTCATCACCGGACCCGACTTCACCGACGGCCCGCAGGCCGCCGACGACGCGCTCCGCAACATCGACAACGTCTACACGATGCGGGACGGGCGCGTCATCTGCTGTGAGGACGGCTTCGGCGGCCCCGCCCGCTCCTACCCCAACGACGGCCTCTACGTCTTCCAGCCGAACGTCTCGGTCGACGTCGACTCCATGGCCGTCGGCTACGGCCAGACGGGCGAGGCGGCGCTCACCGCCTCGGCCCTCCCGACCGGCTTCGCCGGCGCCGAGGTCACCGTCTCACTCACGAACCCCGAAATCGCCAGCATCACCGACGTCACGTTCTCCGAGGCGCTGGGCCTCACCGAGAGCTCGACGAGTAGCGACGGCTCGTCGGTGACGATCCGTGTCGCGGACACGGACCGCAACGTCGAGGCCGGCGGCCGGCACGTTCCGCTCGCCACGCTCACCGTCCGCGGCGACAACACCGGCACGACCGACCTGCAAGTCGATGTGAGTCGGATGGACGACGACGGCGGGAACGCCATCGACGCCGACGCCCGCGAGGGCGTTCTCGTCACCGGGCCGCCGACGGTCACGGGCGACTCGGCGCCGACCGATCCCGACGGCGACGGCCACTACGAGGATCTCAACGGCAACGGCCGCCTCGACTACGAGGACATCGAGATCCTGTTCAACAACTTCGACGCCGACAGCGTGACCCTGCACGACTCGGCGTACGACTTCAACGAGAACGGGCAGCTCGACTTCGACGACATCGTCGACCTCTACGAGGAGGTCAACTAGCGGTTCTCGGTCGGCCATTCGATCGGTTCACGCCCCACCCCACCACCCCATTATCACCATCCCACACACCATGACACGACCGACACGTTCGATTTCGATACTCACCGACGCCCGCCGTCGTGGCGCGGCACTCGCGGTCGCGCTGGCGGCACTCGCCCTCCTCGGGGCGGTGGCGGCGGCGGGAACGGTAACTGCACAGAGCGAGCAACCAACCGTCGCCGTCACGGACGGTTCGACGGCCGCAGACGGCACCACGACCGTCGGCGTCGTCCTCACGAGCGCCCCGGACGGCCTCTCGGGCTACTACCTCGATATCACCGTCGAGAACCCGGACGTGGCCCGCATCGACGCGGCCGGCTACCCCGACCGGTTCGGGCTGACGAGCGAACCGGAGATTGGGTCCGACGGGACGACCGCCACCCTCGAGGCCGCTGACATGGAAGACGCCATCGAACCCGGTGCGACCGACGTAACGCTGGCGACGGTGCAGGTCGCCGGCACCGCCCCGGGTGAGGTCGAACTCGGGATCGAGCCCCGGCAGTTCGACGCCGACGACGGCAGCGCCTTCAGCCCCCGCACGGAGGCGGGGACGGTGACCGTAACCGGAGACGGCACCGCCCCGTCGGCCGACGGGGCGACGGATACCAACTCCGACGCCGGGACCGACACCACGAGCGACGGCAGCGACGAGACTGCCGAAAGCGTCACCGCCGACGGCAGCGACGCCGACGGCAGCGACGGCGGAGCCGAATCCACATCGGGTGCCGGTCCGCTCTCGCCGGTCTTGGTCCTGCTCGCCGTTGGCCTCCTCGCCCTCGCCGGACTCCGCCGGCAGAACTGACGGCATCACCGTTCGACAACCAGTACCCCACCACACATGTCCCGTTCCGAACCCATCCACGACGAGACCATCTACCGCGAGTACATCCTCGACGTCTCCATCGTCGAGCGTAGCACCCCCGCCGGGACCGTCTATCGGTTCGAGGCTCCCCACCACGAGGGTATCGAGTTCGGGGACCCCGAGACGGCCGAACTGTACGCCGACGTCTACTTCGACGTGAACGGCTTCGACGAGGCGAAGGTCGGCGCCGAGGGCGTCCCGCCGGCGATCATCCAGGCCGGCCGGGACACGCTCGCCGCCTACTTCCACACCCAGTCGTACGGTGACATCAACTGGATCGCATCCTACTACGGGATCAAACCGGAGCGGGCCGAACGGCTGATCGAGCGGGTCCGCAAGCGAGCGGCGAACGTCCGTGCGGGGGCGGCGGAACGCGGCCTGGAGTGAGACGGACCGGCACCCGTCGCCGGCGACGACCGAGACGGGGGGACGACTGTCCACACGAGTCGTCGAGGGGTTCGAGTATCACCGCTGAGAACTCGGGGCGTAACGTTATGTCCGTCCCCCGCCCCGATCCGTGTGGGCGGCCCGATTCGACCCTGGACGACGTCCCGTTCGGGTAGGGACGCGGTGCGGTTCCGGGGGGAACGTGCCGCGGGTCGGATCGGGACGTCTCTCGCGTGTGACCCCGACTTCACCCCCTCCCAACTGTCGTAGATACGATGTCGCGTACCGGCGGGACGATCACTCGACGGCGCTCGCGGCGCGAACGACCGTCCGCTCCTCGAACGCGCCGCCGATCAGCTGGAGGCCGACCGGGAGGCCGTCTGCCTCGCCGGCGGGCACGGAGATGGCGGGGAGATTCGCCAGATTGACCGGGACCGTGTTGGCGTCGGCGAGGTACATCTGCAGCGGATCGTCGAGGCTCTCGCCGAGTTCGAACGGGAGGACGGGCATCGTCGGCGACGCCAGTACGTCCGCTTCGGAGAGCGCGTCGTCGAAGTCCCGTTTCAGCCACGCGCGGGCGTCCTGGGCTTTCGCGTAGTATTTGTCGTGATAGCCGGCCGAGAGGGCGTACGTGCCGAGGAGGACGCGCCGTTTCACCTCGTCGCCGAACCCCTCCTCGCGGACCCGCGCGAACGCCTCGTTCCAGTTGCCCTCGCTCTCGACGTCCGGCCCGTATCGCACGCCGTCGAAGCGCGCGAGGTTCGAGGACGCCTCGGACATGGCGATGACGTAGTACGCCTGCACGGCGCGTTCGACCGACGGGAGGCTCACCTCGTGGACCTCGGCGCCCTGCGCTTCGAGGTCGGCGAGGGCGTCCTCGAACGTCTCGACGACGCGCTCGTCGGCACCCTCGACCAGTTCGGTCGGGACACCGACCGAGAGCCCCTCGACGTCGCCGTCGGCGGCGTCGGCGTAGGCGGCGTCGGCTCCCCGGTCGCGCGTGGTGGCGTCGCGCTCGTCGGGGCCGGCGAGGACTTCGAGCGCCTCGGCCGCCGCCTCGACAGTCGGCGCCAGCGGCCCGATCTGTTCGAGCGAGTTGGCGTAGGCGACCAGCCCGTACCGGGAGACGAGGCCGTAGGTGGGCTTGATGCCGACGACGCCACAGAAGGCCGCGGGACACCGGATCGAGCCACCGGTGTCGCTCCCTAGCGCGAGGTCGGCCTCGCCGGCGGCGACGGCCGCCGCGCTCCCCCCAGAGGAGCCGCCCGGGACGCGGGATTCGTCGACCGGATTCGTCGTCGGCCCGAACGCCGACGTCTCGGTGGTCGTCCCCATCCCGAACTCGTCCATGTTGGTCTTGCCGACGACCGTCGCACCGGCCGCTTTCAGCCGCTCGACGACCGTCGCGTCGTACGGCGGCACGTAGTCCTCGAGCATCGCGGAGCCACAGGTGGTCCGGACACCCTCCGTGGAGATGTTGTCCTTGACGGCGACGGTCCGGCCCGCGAGCGGGCCGTCGTCGGCACCCTCGATGGTCGTCTCGGTGATGAACGCGTCGTGGCTCATGAGACGCTCGGCCCCTCGAAGTAGCCGTCCTCGGTCGACGGGGCGTTTCGGAGCGCCTCCTCCTGTGTCAGCCCCTCGCGTACTTCGTCTTCTCGCATGACGTTCACGAGGTCGGCCTCGGCCTCGACCTCGGGCACGTCGTCGAGAGCGTCGAAGTAAGAGAGGATGTCGGCGAACTGCACGGCGAAGCGGTCCACCTCGTCCTCGTTCAGGTCGATCCGGGCGAGGTCGGCCACGTGACGGACTTCCTCGGGATCGACGGGCGTCTCGCTCATACGTCACGGGACTTCCGGGCCGGCACTAAGGGTTTCGATCCGTCGAGGCTCACGACCGCTGCGGGAGAGACGGCAAGGGTTTAGACGCTCCGGTGAGCATCGATCGGCCATGTCAGACGGAGAGTTCGCCGGCTACGGTGGTCGGCACGTCCCAGAAGCGCTCGAAGAACCCCTCGCACAGCTCGCGGCCGCGTACGACGACGTGGCGACGACGGAGTCGTTCCGCGAGGAGCTCCGGTCGCTGCTCGAGACGTTCGCCGGGCGCCCGACGCCGCTGTTCCACGCCGAGACGCTGAGCGAGCGCTACGGCGCAGACATCTACCTGAAGCGGGAGGACCTCCTCCACGGCGGCGCCCACAAGATCAACAACACGCTCGGCCAGGCCCTCCTCGCGAAGCGCGCCGGGAAGTCCCGACTCATCGCGGAGACGGGCGCGGGCCAGCACGGCACCGCGACGGCGATGGTCGGCGCCCTCCTCGGTCTCGACACGGAAATCTACATGGGCAAAAAGGACGTCGAGCGCCAGAGGATGAACGTCTTCCGGATGCGGCTCATGGGCGCGACGGTCAACGAGGTGACCCGCGGTGGCGCGGGACTGGCCGACGCCGTCGACGCCGCCCTCGAGGACATGGCGGCGAACATCGACGACACGCACTACCTGGTCGGCAGCGTCGTCGGCCCGGATCCGTTCCCGCGGATGGTCCGTGACTTCCAGTCGGTCATCGGTGACGAGGCGCGCGAACAGATGCTCGACCGGATCGGCGAACTCCCCGACGCGGCGGTGGCCTGTGTCGGCGGCGGCTCCAACGCCATCGGCCTGTTCTATCCCTTCCGCGACGACGACGTCGCCTTCTACGGCGCCGAAGGCGGCGGCGAGGGCGAGGGCTCCGGGCGTCACGCCGCCCCCCTCGCCGAGGGCGAAGACGAGGTCATCCACGGAATGAAAACGCGCGTCATCGACGAGGACACCGAGGTCCACTCGGTGTCTGCGGGACTGGATTACCCCGGTGTCGGCCCCGAACACGCGATGTTCCGGGAGACGGGGCGAGCCGAGTACACGGCGGTCACCGACGACGAGGCCCTCGCCGCCTTTCGCGAACTCGCCGAGGCCGAAGGCATCATCCCGGCGCTCGAATCGAGTCACGGCATCGCCCTGGCGACACGACTCGCCGAGACGGGCGACCACGACACCATCCTCGTGAACCTCTCGGGCCGCGGCGACAAGGACATGCAGACGGCCGCGGAACACTTCGACCTGTAGAGTCGGCACTCACTCCTCGACCGCCGACCAGATCCGCTCGGCGGTCAGCGGCATGTCGATGGTGTCGACATCGAGTGGATCGAGGGCGTCGTGGACGGCGTTGACGACGGCCGGCGGGGCGGCGATGGCGCCCGCCTCGCCGACGCCTTTCACCCCCAACGGGTTGTGTGGACACGGCGTCACGGTCGAGTCCCACTCGACTGCCGGCACGTCCACGGCCTTCGGCATCGCGTAGTCCTGCAGGGAGCCCGTCAGCAGGTTGCCGTTGTCGTCGTAGACGGCCTCCTCCTGGAGCGCCTGCCCCACACCCTGAGCGACGCCGCCGTGGATCTGTCCCTCGATTATTTTTGGGTTGATCTGCTCGCCCACGTCGTCGACGGCGACGTACCGTTCGATATCGACCTCGCCCGTCGACGGCTCTACCCTCACGACGGCGATGTGGGTGCCGAACGGAAAGGTGTAGTTCGTGGGATCGAAGAACGTCGTCTCGTCGAGTCCCGGTTCCATTCCCGCCGGTAGCGCGTCGGCGCTTCCGTAGGCGACACTCGCAACCTCCCGGAAACTCATCGACCGCTCGGGTGCACCGGCGACGTAGAACTCGCCGTCGTCGAACGCGAGGTCGGCGTCGGCGACTTCGAGACGGTGGCTCGCGATCCGGCGGGCTTTCTCCATCACCTTCTCCGTGCTCCGCTTGACTGCGCTCCCCCCGACGGCCATCGCGCGGCTCCCGCCGGTGCCGTTGCCCTCCTCGATGTCGGCGGTGTCGCCCTCGCGCACCGCCACGTCCGCGGCCGGGACACCCAACTCGTCGGCGACGATCTGGGTGTAAGCGGTTCGGTGGCCGGTCCCGATCTCGGCGGTCCCGGTCGTGACGATCACCCGACCCGAGGGTTTGACGTGAACGGCTCCGTTCTCGTACATTCCGGGGGCGTTGCCGCAGGCTTCGACGTAACAGGAGAAGCCGATCCCGAGATACCGGTTCTCCTCGCGGGCGGCGGCCTGTCGCTCGCGGAAGTCCTCGTAGCCGATCATTTCCAAGGCACGGTCGAGCGTCCCGTCGTAGTCCCCGGAGTCGTATGTGCGCCCCAGGCCGGTCTCGAAGGGGAAGGCGTCCGCGGGGATGAAGTTCCGCCGACGGACGGCCACGGGATCCAAGTCGAGTTCGCGCGCCGCCTCGGCGACCAGGCGCTCGACGAAGTAGGTGGCCTCCGGACGGCCAGCCCCGCGGTAGGCCGACAGCGGCGCCGTGTTGGTGAACACGCCCGTCGTGTGAACGTGGGCCCCGGGGACGTCGTACTGCCCGTTGGCCATCAGGCCGAGGTTGGTCGGAACGCCGGATCCGGCGGGGACGAGGAAGCCGCCGACGGGAGCAGTCGTCTCGGCACGGAACCCCCGAAGTCGCCCGTCGTCGTCGACCCCCGCCTCGGCGTGGACGAGGTGGTGGCGCGCGTGGATCATCGACAGGAAGTCCTCGGTGCGGGGGGCGACCCACTTCACCGGTCGCTCGACGCGCATGGCACACCAGCCGGCGAGCAGGTAGCCGGTGTACGGGAAGAGCTTGGCGCCGAAACCCCCACCCACGTCTGGAGCGCGGACCCGGATTCGGTGGTCAGGGACGCCGAGGGTTTGCGAGAGGTCGCCCTGCATCCCGTGGGGCTTCTGCGTCGAGAGCGCGACGTCGAGGGCGTCCTCGGATGACCGGTAGCGCGCCACCGCGGCGCGCGGTTCCAACGCCGTCGGAATCACTCGGTTGATCTCGAGGTCCAGTTCGACGACGTTGTCCGCGGCGTCGAGTGCCGCGTCGGCGGCCGCCGCGTCGCCCGTCTCCCAGGTGAACGCGACGTTTTCCGGTGCGGCGTCGTGAACCGTCGGCGCGTCGTCGGTCGTCGCTTCCCGAGGATCGATCACCGCCTCGTGGCGGTCGTACGTCACGGCGATTCCATCGAGCGCGTCGTGTGCGCGGTAGCGGTCCTCGGCGACGACGGCCGCGACCGGCTGTCCCTGATAAACGACTCGGCCGTCGGCCAGCAACGGCTGATCCGGTGACGTCGCCCCTGTCTCGGCATCCGATTCGGTCGAGCCACCCTCGGGGTCGTCGGTCCGGACGTATCCCGGGGCTTCCGAAGCCTCGATGTCCGTCCACGTGAGGACGGCGAGGACACCGTCCATCGCCGCCGCCTCGCTCGTGTCGATGGACTCGACCGTGGCGTTGCCGTACTGGCTCCCGAGCAGCGCTAGATGTGTCTCGTCGGGATAGCCGATGTCGTCGGTGTACTCCGCGTCGCCGGTGAGGAGGTGTGGATCCTCCCGACGTTGCACCGCGGAGCCCAATAGGTCGGTCGGATCGACGTCGGCGGCGGCGGCCGTCTCGAAGCCCATCGTTCAGTATCCTCCCCGACTTGTCAGATGCCGTCGAAGCCTGTGGTGCATCGCTCTCGCTTCCCTCATTGGGGAAGGCAACCAAAAGTGATTCGTCGATTCCCCTCGAAGCGCCGATATACGGGAAGTACGTAACTACCAAAAGTTACATCCCTGTCGGTCGATGCGTCGGGCCCAGTGAGCGTGGCGACAGGCCGCCGAGCCGCGGTCCGCGACTCGATCGCCCCGACCGGACCGGGTCGGTCGCTCCCTCGCTCGGCCGTCGCGTCCCCCGGTACTCGTAAAATAAACACCATCAAAATTTTTTAGGCCCCCCTAATTCTTGCCGTAGCGGGCGCGAATCCGGATCCGCCAGCCGAACAATTTGTAATTGGTTTCATTTTACCGCCGTTCGTGTGGGCGCGTAACACCCGGCCGAACACGGGCGAACCCATATTCCTGATAAGAGGGACTCTTGCTGCTACTGAGAGGCTTTCATCCGCCCAAATCGGAGAAACTGATGTCGGGTTGGCGCACGACGGTGAGTCGGATGAGTAAAGGCAAATGCTTATCCCGGGCGAGACCAACCTCTTATGTGCATGGTTCAATCCATTACTCTCGACACTGCAAAGGAGTTGATCGACGCAGCCGAGCGGAAGGCCGACGAAATCGACAATCCGATGGTCATCGCCGTCACGAACGACGAGGGCAACCTCGTCGCACAGCGACGGATGGACGGCGCGTGGCTCGCGTCCGTCTCCATCTCGCGGAACAAGGCCTACACCTCGGCGGCGCTGGACATGCCGACCCACGAACTCGCCGAGCCCTCCGAGCCCGGCAACTCGCTGTACGGACTCCAGACGACCGACGAGGGTCGAATCGTCATCTTCGGTGGGGGCTATCCGCTGTTCGACGAGGACGGAAACGTCGTCGGCGCGCTCGGCGTCTCCGGTGGCGCGGTCGAACAGGACATGGAGGTCGCGGAGGCCGGCGTCGAGCACTGGGAGACGATCCGCGGTGACGCACACGTGGAGGCGAGCGACTGATGTCGATGAACGCCGTCGTCTACAAGGGCCCTCACGAGGTTGCGGTTGAGGAGGTCGACGAACCGGAGATCGAACATCCCAACGACGTCGTCATCGACATCACGACGACCTGTATCTGTGGCTCCGACCTCCACATGTACGAGGGGCGGACGGCCGCGGAACCGGGCATCGTCTTCGGTCACGAGAACATGGGCATCGTCACCGAGGTCGGTGACGCGGTGTCGAGCCTCGAGGAGGGCGACCGCGTCGTCGCCCCGTTCAACGTGGCCTGCGGCCACTGTGAGAACTGCGAAGAGGGCTACACCGGGTTCTGTACGAACGTCAACCCCGGCTTCGCCGGCGGCGCGTACGGCTACGTCGCCATGGGTCCGTACAAGGGCGGACAGGCGGAGAAGCTTCGTATCCCCTACGCCGACTTCAACGCGCTGAAACTCCCCGAGGGCGACGAACACGAGGACTCGTTCGCGCTCCTCGCGGACATCTTCCCCACCGGCTGGCACGGCACCGAACTCGCCAACCTCGAAGCCGGCGACTCGGTCGCCATCTACGGCGCCGGCCCGGTCGGCCTGATGGCCGCCTACAGCGCGAAGCTCAAGGGCGCCGCCGACATCTACGTCGTCGACCGCGTGCCGAGTCGACTCGAACTCGCCAAAGAACACTGCGACGCGACCGCGATCAACTTCGAGGAGGGGGATCCGGTCGAACAGATCAAGGACCTGCACGGCGGGGGCGTCGACAAGGGCGTCGACGCCGTCGGCTACCAGGCTGTCGACCCCGACAAGGAGGGTGACGGCGCCTACGATCCGGCCCGCGAGAACCCCGCGGTCGTCATCAACAACCTGATCCGAACGGTCAAGCCGACCGGTGAACTCGGAATTCCGGGGCTCTACGTGCCGGAAGATCCGGGCGCACCCGACGACATGGCCGCGCAGGGTCGACTCGGCATCGACTTCGGCCTCCTCTTCGAGAAGGGCCAGGCCCTCGGTACCGGCCAGTGTAACGTCAAGGAGTACAATCGCGAACTCCGCGACATGATCGTCGCCGGCCGTGCCGACCCCAGTTGGGTCGTCTCTCACCGCGTCGGCCTCGAGGACGCGCCGGAGATGTACGAGGCCTTCGACAACCGCGAGGAGGGCGTGACGAAGGTGCTGCTGGAGCCGTAACCCCCCGCGCACCCCGCCGCGACAGGCCTATTACAACACACCGAGTATCCACCCACATGTGCCAGTACTGTAGCTACCGACTCCACGACGGCTGGACACAGTTGCTCTCGTACGACGAAATTTACCAGACCTCGATGGCGACGGAGTCCGAGTCGACCTACGGCTTCCACGAGTCGTGGAACGACCTCCGCGACGACGTGGGTCTCGGCGCGTAGACGTCCGTCGCTATCGGGCTTCCCGCGGGAAGGGGTCGTCGGAAGCCGACACCGCCCGCTCGCCCTCGTTGGCCAGACAGCCGTCGAGAGCGGCCGTGATCGCGTCCGCGTCGAGGTTCCGACCGATGATCACGAGTCGCGTCGCGGGATCGTCGTCGCCCCACTCGCCGATCGGCCCCGCCTGCACGGCCGGACCGGCTTGGCTCACGCCGACGACCGCCTCCGGCCGGCTCGCGACCCACGCGAACCCTTTCAGCCGGACGACGTCGCCCTCCCACTCGTCGAGCCAGCCGTCGAACCGCTCGGGATGGAACGGTCGCTCCCGGCGATAGACGAATGATCCGACGCCGTGGGCGGCGGCCGGCGGCTGGTCGCCGTGGTCGTGTCCCTCCTCCCGTTCGGCCGCGGCGAGCGCCCGTTTCCATCCCTGCTGGCGTTTCGCCGATTCGAAATCGAAGCGCCCGGTCCCGAGGACGTCGCCCGGGTCGACGTCGGCGTTCGTCGTTCGGTAGAGCCGTGCCCGAGGCTGGAGTTCCCGAATCGACGCCTCGACGGCGTCGAGTTCGTCGTCCGGAACCATGTCGCATTTGTTCAACAGGAGGACGTCACAGAACTCGATCTGATCGACGAGGACCTCCGTCAGCGGTCGTTCGGGGGTCGGCGCGGCGTCGGGAAGGGACGCCGAGGGATCGAACGCCTTCCAGAAGCCGTAGGCGTCGACCACCGAGACGGTGGTATCGAGCCGGAATCGGTCGGGGAGTGTCCCCGCGTCCGTGCCGAGAGTCAGCGTCCGTGCGACGGGAATCGGCTCGCTGATGCCGGAGGCTTCGACGACGAGGTAGTCGAAGTCGCGCTCCGCGGCGAGTCGGGTCGCTTCGGTGACGAGGTCGTCCCCCAGGCGACAGCAGATACAGCCGTTCGAGAGGTCGACGATGCCGTTCTCCCCCTCCCGTTCCAGCAGTTCGGCGTCGACGTTCACCTCGCCCATGTCGTTGACGATGACGGCGATGCGTCTGCTCCCCGGATCGCGCAGGAGTCGGTTGACGAGCGTCGTCTTGCCGGCGCCGAGCGGACCGCTGACGAGTGTGATCGGAATCTCGTCGGACGTGTGAGTCATGCCGTCTTCGGCGACGGGACGTAGACGGATCAATCCCGTGTCGCGCCGGCCGTTGGCCGACCCGACAGGGCTCTCGACTCCGGCAGTTTTAAATGTCTTCGCTGATCTAGATACTGTATAGAGCCGTTTTGCTCACGATAACAACCAATGACCGATAGCGTACGCGGCTACACGACCGAGCGCGCACGCGCGCGCGACGAGGACGAGACGGAAAGTACCGAGGGGGACAACGAGCAGTTGCGCTGCCCCGAATGTGGCGGCCAGCTCGCCACGGACACGGAACACGGCGAGACGGTGTGTGCCGACTGCGGGCTCGTCGTCGAGGAGGACGAAATCGACCACGGCCCCGAGTGGCGCGCCTTCGACTCCAAGGAGAAAGACCAGAAATCGCGGGTGGGCGCACCGACCACCCAGATGATGCACGACAAGGGGCTGTCGACGAACATCGGCTGGCAGGACAAGGACGCCTACGGAAAGACGCTCTCCTCGCGCCAGCGCGAGAAGATGCAGCGGCTGCGCACCTGGAACGAGCGGTTCCGAACTCGGGACTCGAAAG
>Ga0207850_100034_pt1 | contig 145324 bp, 153 predicted proteins | sample 23E2SouthBayCA_FD_187746 | JGI IMG/M metagenome (GOLD analysis project Ga0207850, IMG submission 187746) | Aerobic enrichment media microbial communities from Eden Landing Ponds, California, USA - A23 E3 (3) (SPAdes) | ecosystem: Environmental > Aquatic > Marine > Unclassified | place...
GCGGTGGTGGAGGCGGTGGAGGCGGCGGTGGTGGAGGCGGTGGAGGCGGCGGTGGCGGAGGCGGTGGAAGCGGCGGCGGTGGCGGAGGCGGTGGAAGCGGCGGCGACCAGAGCAACTCCGCCGGGTACCGCGACGGGACCGACGACCCCGAGCCGGAACCGGAGCCCGAGTTCGCGGTCGGCGAGCTGAACGTCACGAACACCGACCTGCTCACCGGGCAGAACGCGACGTTCGCGGTCGGCGTCGCGAACACCGGGAACGCGTCCGGGACGACGAACGTGACGTTCACGCTCGACGGCGACGTGCTCGCGACGGAGACTGTCACCCTCGACGCGGGCGAGAACGCGACGGTCCGCGTCTCCCACCGCTTCGAGACGGCGGGCGCCTACGAGGTCACCGCGGAGCGCGCCGGTCGCGTCGAGGTGGACGTGACGCCCGCGGACCCACGGCTCGCCGTGACCGACGTTTCGGCGAGCGCGAGCGAAGTCGCGTCGGGCGACCGAGTCCACGTCAACGCCACGGTCCGCAACGACGGCGGGAGTGTCGGCTCGATGGCCGTCGAACTGGAGCTGTTCGGAGAGCTGGTCGCAGTCGAGAACGTGTCCGTGCCGCCGGGAGCGACGCGGACGGTCTCGTTCACGCGCCGGCTCGTCGAGCCCGGGACGTACACGGCGAGCGTCGCCGGGCAGAGCGTGACCGTCACCGTCACGGGCGACGGGGTGGCGACCACGACCGACGGCGAGGACGCACCGGCGACGGTCCCGGGGTTCACGCTCGAAGCCGCGCTGGTCGCGGCGCTGATCGCGCTCGCCGGTGTCGCGCTCGCGCGGCGCGAACGGTGACCGAGCCGAGCCCGCGGGTCGACGGCGTCGGGGCTGGGTCGACGCGCAGGCGCGGTTCGGGCCGGCGTAACGCCGGGATAGTCACGTCGTAACAATCCTCCAGTACGAGATTGGGGGAGTCGTGAGCAGACAGGACTCCCCCGGACTGCGGACGCTGCTCGTGGGGGTGGACGGCGCGTGTCTCCCGGTGGTCGAGCCGCTGGTGGACGCGGGCCGGCTCCCGGTGCTCGGCGACCTCCTCGAACGCGGGGCGTCGGGCCGCCTGGAGTCCCAGATTCCGCCCTGGACCCCGAGCGCGTGGCCCTCGATGTACACGGGCACGAACCCCGGCAAGCACGGCGTCTTCGACTTCCTCGCGTTCGACGGCTACGACTGGGACGTGGTGAACCGCACCCGCGTCCGCCGGCCCGCGCTCTGGGAGCTGCTCTCGGAGCGCGGGCTGACGAGCGTCGTCGTGAACGTCCCCGTGACAGCGCCGCCGACGGAGTTCGACGGTGCGCTCGTCCCGGGCTACGTCGCGCCGGAGTCGCCGCCGACGCACCCGGACGGACTCCTCGCGGACCTCCGCGAGGCACTCGGCGACTACCGGGTGTACGCGCCGGACGGCGTCGACGGCGACGAGCAGGTCGCGTGGTACGAGCGCCTCACCGAGATGCGGGGCGCGGCGTTCCGCCGCCTCGTCGACCGCTTCGACCCCGAGTTCGGCTTCCTCCAGTTCCAGCAGACGGACACCGTCATCCACGAGCGCCCCGACGACGGGGACGCGCTGCGCGCGGTCTACGAGGCCGTCGACGAGGAACTCGGCGCCGTCCTCGACGCCTGCGACCCGGACACCGTGGTGCTCGCCAGCGACCACGGCGTCGGCCCCTACGACCCCGCGGAGTTCCGCGTGAACGAGTACCTCCGGGAGACGGGGTTCGTGGAGGCCACGCGCGGCGAGGGCGGGATGCCCTCGTGGACGTCTCTGCACCGGGAGCGTGGCGGCGACGAGGACGGCGACGGTGACACGGACCGCGGGCCGTCGCTGGGCGAGCGCCTGGTCGCGAGTGCGGCCTCGGTCGGCCTGACGAGCCAGCGCATCGGCCGCGTCCTCTCGGCCCTCGGGCTCGACGACCTCGTGCTCCGGGTCGTCTCCACGGAGACGGTGCGAGCGGGCACCGAGCGCGTCGATTTCGCGGCCTCGACGGCCTACATGCGCTCGCGGACCGAACTCGGCGTCCGCATCAATCTCCGAGGCCGCGAGCCCGACGGGACGGTGCCGCGAGAGGACTACGACCAGGTCCGGGACGCCCTCGTCGCTGAACTCCGGGCGGCCCGGACGCCCGACGGCGAGCCGGTGTTCTCGGCAGTCGAACCCCGGGAAGCGGTCTTCGACGGCCCACACGTCGAGGACGCCGCCGACGTGCTCGTGGTCCCGGACGGCTTCGACACCTACCTCACGGCGTCGCTGCGCGGCGACACCTTCGGGCCGGCCTCGGAGCCCTGGAACCACAAGCGCCACGGCCTCGTCGCGGCGGCCGGCGACGCCGTGGACGCGGACGCCGACCTCACCGACGCTCACCTCTTCGACGTCGCGCCGACCGTGCTCTCGGCGCTCGGCGTCCCACCCAGCACCGAGATGGACGGCGACCCACTGCCCGTCGTCGACGCCGTGCCGCCCGCGGACTACGGCGACTACGACGACGGCCCGACCGAACGCACGGACGACCGGCGAGTCGAAGCCCGCCTCGCCAACCTCGGCTACCTCGACGACACATGAGCCTCGACATCCGCACCATCGACGACGACCAGTACAACGACATCGTGACTGCGGCGCCCGCGTCGACGCCGTTCCACCGCTCGGAAGCGCTCGACGTGTTCGCCGACTACGCCGGCGCCGACCTCCACCGGCTCGTCGGGTTCAAGGGTCAGGAACCGGTCGGCGCCCTCCCAGTCTTCGAGCTGACGAAGGGGCCGGCGACGGTGGCGGCCTCGCCGCCGCCCGGCCTGAAACTCCCGTACCTCGGCCCGGTGACGGTGAACACGGGGAAGCTCAAACGCCGGAAGCGCGACCGCCGCCACCGGCGGTTCGTCGACGCCGCCCTCGACTGGGTCGACCGCGAGCTGTCCCCGGGGCTGGTCAACATCCGGACGGCGGTCGGCTACGACGACGTCCGGCCGTACCAGTGGCGGGACTACGAGGTCGTCCCCCGGTACACGTACGTCGTCGACCTCGACACCACGCCCGACGACCTGCTGGCGCGGTTCAGCTCCGACCTCCGGAAGCGCGTCCGCGACGAGTACGACACCGGCTACGAGGTCGAAGAGGGCGGCCCCGAGGAGATCGACGACATCGTCGAACTCACGAGGGAGCGCCACCGCGAGCAGGGCGAGTCCTTCCCCATCGACGCGGCGTTCGTGCGCGACCTCGCCGACGCGCTCCCGCCGGGCGCAATCCGGCCGTACGTCTGCCGGGTCGACGGCGAGGTCGTCGGCGGGCTCGTCGACGTGGAGAGCGACGCCTGCGCCGGCGCGTGGATTGCCAACGGGAAGACCGACGCGCCGGTGCCCGTCAACGATCTCCTGGAGTGGCAGGTCTGCGTCGACGGCATCGACCGCGGGCTGGAGAGCCTCGACCTGATGGGTGCGAACCACGAGCGCATCTACACGTACAAGGCGAAGTTCGCGCCGGACCTCGTCCCGTACTTCACGGTGAAGAAGGGGTCGGTCGGGATGAACACCGTGGCGAGAGTCTACCAGAAGCTGCGGTGACGTGACCGCGACAGTAGCTCTTTGGCCCTGCCGTCCCTGGGTCGACGCGTGACAACTGTCTGGGCGCTCGGGGACCAGCTCTCGCGCCGGCGCGGCCCGCTCGCCGACGATCCCGACCGAGTCGTGATGGTCGAGGCCGCCGAGTTCGCGCGCCGCCGGCGCTACCACCCCCAGAAGCTCGTGCTCGTGTTCGCGGCGATGCGACACCTCCGGGACGACCTCCGGGCGGACGGCGTCGAGGTCGTCTACGAGCGCGCAGAGACGTTCGCGGAGGGACTGGACGCGTACTTCGACCGGTATCCCGGCGACGACCTCGTCGTCCAGCGGCCCGCGAGCCACGGCGCGGCCGACCGGCTCCGGACGCTCGTCGAGTCGCGGGGCGGCAGCCTCGACGTGGTCCCGAGCGGGAACTTCCTGTGCTCGTCCGCGCAGTTCGACGAGTGGCAGGGCACGGAGCCGCCGTTCGACCACGAGTCGTTCTACCGCGAGATGCGCCGGGAGACCGGCTACCTCCTCGACGAGGACGGAAATCCGGAAGGCGGCGAGTGGAACTACGACGACCAGAACCGGGAGACGCCGCCCAGCGACTACGAGTCGCCGCCCGTCCCCTCGTTCGAGTACGGGGACCACGTCCCCGCGGTCCGCGAGTGGGTCGCCGGCGAGTTCGACACCTGGGGCGACCCGAGCGGCTTCGGCTGGCCGGTCACTCGCGAGCAGGCCGAGCGCGCGCTCCGGGACTTCGTCGACCACCGGCTCCCGGCGTTCGGCCCCTACGAGGACGCGGTGCTCGCCGACGACTGGCACCTCGAACACAGCCTGCTCTCGTCGGCGCTGAACGTCGGGCTGCTCGACCCCGACGAGGTCGTCGAAGCCGCCACCGAGGCGTACCGGTCTCGCGACGACGTGCCCCTGAACTCCGTGGAGGGGTTCGCCCGTCAGGTCGTCGGCTGGCGGGAGTTCGTGCGCCACGTCTACCGCCACCAGATGCCCGGACTCGCGACGGCCAACCGGCTCGGCGCCGACCGCGAACTCCCGCCGCTGTACTGGGACGCCGACGCCACCGACATGGCGTGCCTGTCCTCCGCGGTCGGCCGGGTCTACGACCGCGGCTACGCTCACCACATCGAGCGCCTGATGCTGCTGTCGAACTTCGCGCTCACGTACGGCGCCAGCCCGCAGGCGCTCAACGACTGGTTCCACGGCGGGTTCGTCGACGCCTACCACTGGGTCGTCACGCCGAACGTCGTCGGCATGGGCGTCTTCGGCACGGACGCCTTCACCACGAAGCCGTACGCGTCGTCCGCGAACTACGTCGACCGCATGACCGACCACTGCAGCGGCTGCGCGTTCGACCCCGACGCCACCGTCAGCGAGCGCGCCTGTCCCTTCAACAGCCTCTACTGGGACTTCCTCGCCGCCCACGAGGACCGCCTCCGGTCGAACCACCGGATGGGGCTCGTCTACTCGCACCTCGACGACAAACGCGACGCCGGCGACCTCGCCGCCGTCCGAGAGCGCGCCCGCCGCGTCAGGCGACGAGCGGCCGCCGGCGACCTCTAAGTGGCGCTCCCAGGTCGGATTCGACGCCGGGCCGGAGCGTTACGCAGCTGTAACCGAGTAGCGTTAGGTAGCCTTAACACGACCGCGTCCCTACCTGGCGGCATGCCAGACACGGAGCGGCTGCCGGCCTGGTGTCCCGGTGACGGCTGGTGTTCCATCACGTCGACGGCGTCACTGGTCGGGAAGAAGTGGCACCCGGTCATCATCCACCGCCTCCTCAACGAGGGGGCGCTCGGGTTCAACGCCCTCCAGGAGGAGGTCGACGGCATCTCCAGCAAGGTGCTCTCCGAGAGCCTCGACGACCTCGAAGACAAGCGCATCGTCTCCCGCACTATCGTCAGCGAGAAGCCGGTGCGCGTCGAGTACGCGCTCACCGACCTCGGCGAGTCGCTGGAGCCGGTGGTGATGTCGATGGCGGAGTGGGGCCAGAAACACCTCGACCCCGTCGACGAAGAAGCCGCGTCGGTCGTCTGAATCGGGCCGCTAGTCGAGAACTGCTTCCGCTTCGGGCGCCTCGGCGTCGGCCTCGGTCTCGCTGTCCGTCTCCTCGACTTTCAGTCGGTAGAGGTTCTGCCGAGCGTCCGGGATGTAGATGTCCTTCTCGACCACGTCTGCCTCCTGGAGGCGGTCGAGGGCGTCACGCACGGTCCGCTGGGACAATCGGGAGTTCTCCACGATCTGTTTCTGCGTGAGCCCGCCGTTGTACTCCAGAACCTTCAGTACGAGCTTCGCGCTGGGCGGCAGGTCCTGGACGATGTCGTCGGTCGAGGTCATTCGTTCTTTGAAAGGGGCGCCGCCCCCTTAGGCACTCGGTAACGCGCGTGTGAGCGGGTTACTGCCGGGTAACCGGGTAGCGGCTGCCGCGGCACGCACGCGTCGAGCGCACCGCAGCGAGAAGAACCGAAACGTCAGGCGTCGGCCGATTCCGCGCTGTATCCCGCGAGTTCGACGCTCCGGAGGAGCTCCTCCGTGTCCGCGTCGCCCTCGATGGTTGCCTCGCCCGTTTCGTGGTCCGCTTCGACGTCCGAGACGCCGCTCACGTCGCTGAGCGCGCTCTCGACGATGTCCTCGCAGCCGTCACAGCCCATCCCGTCGATGGAGAGAGTCTTCGACATGCTACCGGCGCTACTCGGTCGATTGATTAGGGTCTTGCGGCTTCGCGTCGGCGTCCCACCGGGACACCCCCGTGACGGGACGGGACAAGGCACTTACAGACTCCGGGCCGACCGCCGATATGACAGCGACGTGGAAGCGTGGTGGGACGCGACGGCGGACTACTTCCAGGAGGAGATTGCGATTGGGGCCGGCGTCGACTGGACGGGACTGGGGTACGGCGACCTCGACCTGCTCGGGGACGTCGAGGGAGGGGACATTCTGGAACTCGGGTGTGGCGGCGGCCAGTGTTCTGTCGCACTCGCCGCAGACGGTGCAGACGTGACCGGGATAGACATCTCGAGCGAACAGCTCGCGCACGCTCGCCGCCTAGCGGCCGACCACGGTGTCGACGTCGAGTTCGCGCAGGGGGACGTCACCGACCTCGGGGCGTTCCCGGACGAGAGCTACGACGTCGGGTTCAATTCGTGGGTCTTCCAGTGGGTCGGCGACCTCGCCGCGTGCTTCGCGGAGACCCACCGGGTGCTTCGGCCGGGCGGCCGCTTCGTGTTCTCGATGCCGCATCCGGTGTACGAGCTCGCAGACGCCGAATCCCACCGGATCACGGACAGCTACTTCGACACCGGCCGGCAGGAGACCACCCACGACGAGGTCGACGTCGACCAGGTCACGTCCCGCCACACCGTCGGCGGCATCGTCACCGACCTCGTGCGAGCCGGCTTCGACGTCGAGCGGATGCACGAGCCCGGCACCCCGGACCCCTCCGACCACGAGCCGGGCCCCTGGGACGAGTTCACGCCCGAACTCATGAGCAAACTCCCCGCGGTGCTGGTCGTGGAAGCCCGAAAGCGACCGGAGCCGTCGGCGTGAGAGCGAGTCGTGAGACGGCTCACCAGCCGAACACCCCCAACCAGTACTGTCGATGCGAGTCTCGCTTCGAGGAGGGCGCGCGCAACGCCAGCGGAGCGGGTTCAGGGTAGCGCTTACTCCCGAGCGTCGCCCGTGTTGAGTCGATAGTAGGTCGTCGTCCCGTCCCCGGTCTCGACTGTCTTCTCAGCGACCATCTCCTCCGCAACGAGTTCGTCGAGCGCTTCGTCGACGTCGTCGACCACCATTCCGCTCGCGACAACGTCGCCAGCGAGGTCGACTAACTCGTCCTGAATCTCGGTGAGAACCTCTCGAATCGATTCCGGGCGTGCGTCGTCACCGAAGTCGACACCACGGACAATCTCGGTTCGGGTGTACGCGTTGTCGGCGTTCTCGGAGAGAAACGCGACGATCAGCTCCTTCTCGTCCTCGTAGTCTCCGACCGGGGTCGTCGCTGCCGTGTCTGTGGCGTCAGCCGTAGTACCACTGTCCCACTCAGTATCGGAAATCGGCATACGCGTCAATACTCGTGTCACCGTATCAACTTTCCTCTGTGGTGACAGACTCACTCGGCTCCCCGAAAACGAACCAACAGTCGATACTCCCCGGCCGGCGTGTATCGCCGGAAGACTGCGTCTCCCCTGGTGTCCGGCGCCTCGACTATCGACCGAACAGCCGGTAGTCCTCGTCGGGCGTGTACCTGCGGAACAGCAGGCTGTTCGTCAGCACGCTGACGCTCGAAATCGCCATCGCGCCGGCCGCGAGCACTGGTTGGAGGAGCCCCAGAGACGCCAGGGGAATCATCGCCGTGTTGTAGCCGAGCGCCCAGAAGAGGTTCTGCTTGATCTTCGCGAGCGTCCCCTCGCCGACGCGGACGGCCTTCACCACGTCGTAGGGGTCGTCGCGCATCAGGGTGACGTCGGCGGCCTCGATGGCGACGTCGGTGCCGGAGCCGATGGCGACGCCGACGTGGGCGGCGGCGAGCGCGGGCGCGTCGTTGACGCCGTCCCCGACCATCATCGCCTCGGCGCCGGACTGCTGGATGGCGTCGACGGCGTCGGCCTTCTCGTCGGGCAGGACGCCCGCGCGGACGTTCTCGGGGTCGACGCCGACAGCCTCGGCGACGGCGCGGGCGGTGCGCTCGTTGTCGCCGGTGATCATGTGAACCGCGAGGCCGCGCTCGCGGAGTTCGCTCACGGCGCGCTTCGCGGAGTCCTTGACGGTGTCCGCGTCCGCGACGACGCCGACGACCCGGCCGTCGACGGCGACCAGCATCGCGGTCTTCCCCTCGCGTTCCAGGCGCTCCATCGCGTCGGCCGCGGACGCCGGGTCGACGCCCTCGGCTTCGAGGAGCGCGCGGTTCCCGACGAGCACGTCGCGGCCGTCGACGGACGCTTGGATGCCCTTCCCGGGGACGTTCTCGAAGTCGTCGACTTCGGGGACGTCGAGGCCGCGGTCCTCGGCGCCCGCGACGATGGCTTCGCCGAGCGGGTGCTCGCTGTTGGACTCCGCGGCGGCAGCCAGCCGCAGGACGAACGACTCGTCGACGGCCTCCTGGACCGCCCCACCGTCCGCGACCGCGTCGGCGTCGACGACTTCGACGTCCGTGAGTTCCATCTCGCCGGTAGTCAGGGTCCCCGTCTTGTCGAAGACGACGGCGTCGACCTCGGTGACGCGTTCGAGGATGTCGCCGCCCTCGAACAGCACGCCGTTGTTCGCGCCGATGCTCGTGCCGACCATCGTCGCCGCGGGCGTCGCGAGCCCGAGGGCGCACGGGCAGGCGATGAGGACCGCGGACGCGAACACGACGATGGCGAACTCGAACGCGCCGACGGCCCCGGGGCCGCCGCCGACGAGCCCCCACAGCGGGATGGCTGCGACGACGTCAGCGAGCACGCCGGGCGCGAGGAACCAGACGACGCCCCAGAGGAGCGCGTTCGCGATGACCGCGGGGACGAAGTACGCGCTGATGCGGTCCGCGAGGTTCTGGATGTCGGGCTGCCGGGACTGGGCCTCCCGGACGGTGTCGACGATCTGCTGGATGGCGGTGTCGGCGCCGACTTTCGTCGCCTGCACGACGAGCACGCCGTTCTCGTTGATGGTGGAGCCGACGACCTCGTCGCCGGGCTCCTTCGAGACCGGGACGGACTCACCGGTCACCATCGACTCGTCGACGGCGGACTCGCCGGAGACGACGACGCCGTCGGTCGGAATCTGCTCACCGGGCTTGACCTTCAGGCGGTCGCCGACCGCGACCTCGGAGACCGAGACCTCGCGTTCCTCGCCGTCCGCGTCGACGATTCGGGCGGTGTCGGCCTCCATCTCCAGGAGCTCCCGGAGCGCGTCGCTGGCCTGGCCCTTCGAGCGCGCTTCGAGGTAGTTCCCGAGCGTGATGAACACGAGGATGAGCGCGGCCGTGTCGAAGTAGAGGCCGGCGTTCGGGAGGACGCCGAGGAGTGCGACGATGGAGTAGACGTAGGCGGTCGTCGACCCGAGCGCGATGAGCACGTCCATGTTCGCGGTCCGATTCCGGACGAGCGCCGTGTAGGAGTTCTGCAGGAAGACGCGTCCGAGCACGACGTAGACGGGCGTGGCGAGTGCGAACTCCACCCAGCCGAACGCGACCTCGACGCCGCCGAGCGCGAGCGTCTCCGGGACGGTGCTGCCGCCGAACAGGAATTTGTCGGCGACGAACAGCAGCATCGGCGCGGCGAGCAGCGCGCCGAACAGCGTGCGGTTGCGCTCCCGTCGGATGTCGGCCTGCCGGGCCTCGTCGGCGGCGCTCCGGTCGGCAACCCGGTCTTCGCCGCCCGTGTCCCGCACCGGCTCGTAGCCGGCGTCCTCGATGGCGTCGTAGGCCGCCTCGCGGTCGAAGGCCGCGGGGCTGTACGTCACGTGCGCCTCGTCGGTGGCGAAGTTCGCGGCCACGTCGACGACACCTGGGACGTCGGCGAGCGCGTCCTCGACCGTTCCCGAGCAGTTCGCACACGTCATCCCCTGGATGGGGATAGTTGTCTCGGCGGTCACCGGATCGTAGCCGGCGTCCTCGACCGCCCCGTAGATGGCGGCGAGGTCCGTCCGGTCGTGCTCGTAGGTGACCGACGCGCCGTCCGTCGCGTAGTTCGCGTCGGCGTCGCTGACGCCGTCGACACCGCGAACGGCGTCCTCGACGGTGCCCGCGCAGTTCGCACACGTCATCCCGCCGACGTCGATGCGGACTGTTCGCTCTGTCATTGTCTGTACGTAGGGCGTCCCCGTTCAAGCGGTTTCTCCCTTCGAACGTTCGGAAAACGGCATCCAGTACTTTGGAATCCGAAGCGTGTTTCGGGCTCGCTAGGCCATCACCGAGACGAACGCGACGACGACGCCGGTCAGCGTGACGAGGTTCAGTGCGACGGACTGCTTGTGGTACTGCGCGAACGCGTCCGAGCCCGCGGCCTCCATCTTCGGAACGAGCGCGTACCGGGCGTAGATGTTCGCCGCGGCCCCCAGGAAGACGCCGGCGTCGGCCGCGAGTGGCGGGTCGGCGGTGTCGAACGCCAGCGGCCCGACAATCCAGACGGCGAGCGCGAATGCGGCCATCGCGACCCCGAACACGTAGTACCGGGGGAAGACGACGTTGACCGCGTCACCCGCCCGTTCGCTGCCGAGTTCGGAGAACAGCGCCGGCGCGGCGACGAACGAGAAGAAGACGATGCTCCCGAGCCAGACTCCGAGCGCGCCCACGACGAGGGTGTCGGCGACGGTCACGGTCCAGCATTGGCGCGCTCCCCCGTCAACGTGCGGGGTTCTCGGCCGCCGACCGGGCGCTCGGCTGCGAGCGACAGCGGGCCGTCACTGTCACCCACGCCGCCAGCAGCAGCGAGCCGCCGACTTCCGGGAGCGCGAGGCCACTGACGCCGACTGCGGAGCCGGCGACCGCCCAGACGATCCACATCGTCAGGTGGCCGAGCGCCCCCCAGATGCCGGCGAGCGCTCGGCGCGCCGCCCCGGCGACCGCGGCGTCGCTCGCGTCGAGCGCGAGCGTGTACGTCAATCCGAGGTACGTGCCGGCCGCGACCGGGTAGTGGAGAGCGGTGTCGCTCGGGAACAGCCCGACGCCCGCCATGCAGGCGCCGGTGGCGGCGAACCCGACGGCAGTCAGCACGCCGACCCGTGAGGCCGCCGTGGCCGCCAGCCACCACGCGAACGGCAGTGCGAGCGCGCCGGCAGCGACCAGCGAGTAGTTGAACAGCCCGGCCGTGAGACCGCCCGCGACCCCGAGGTCCGAGAGTGCATTCGTCGTCCACGAGAACCAGGGCGCCGACGCGGCGGCTGCGAGGATACCCGCGAACGCGACCGCCACGGACGCCACGCCGGACGCTCGTGCGACCCGCGGTAGTGTGTCGCTCGTCACGACAGTCCCCTCGCGGAGTCACCCGAAAACCGTTCGGTTCCGCCGCCGTCCCGCCCACACTTATGTGCCTCCGGTTCGGACGGATTGACAGCGCCGGATTCTGTGTTCGGCGGGGGTTCAACATGCCGTACGACGTCACGGGAGTGCTACCGGACGCGCTCTGTCGGGAGTTCGACCACGGGACGAATCTCCTGTTGAGCGGGCCGGCAATGTCGGGCAAGCGCACCACGCTCCTCGACTTGGTCGCGCGCGGCGAGCGCGACTCGGAGGGGTCCGTGTTAGTGACGTCCAGGGACCCGGCCGAAGAGATAGTCAACGAGTACGAGCAGGCACTCGACGGTCCGAGTTCGTTCCTCCACGTCGTCGACTGCGTGAGCACGCAGTCCGGCTCCGCGACGGCCGCACAGGGCGTCCACCACGTCTCCTCGCCGGGCGACCTGACGGGCATCGGTATCGAGTTCTCGAGCGTCGCCGAGGCCGCTTCGGAGGCGGGCGTCGGTCGGCTCCGCGTGGGCTTCGACTCGCTGTCGCCGCTGTTGATGTACGTCGACATCCAGCGGCTGTTCCGGTTCCTGCACGTGTTCACGAGCCAGATACAGAGCCAGGGCTGGCTGGGCGTGTTCGCCGTCGACCCGGAGAGCCACGACGCCCAGACGGTCAACACCATCAGTCAGCTGTTCGACGGCGTCCTCGAGGTACGGATTCCGGACGGCGGCGGCCACGAGGCTCGGCTCCGTGGCGTCACCGACACGCCGACGGAGTGGGTGCCCCTGGAGGAGTAGCGTGAGCGGCATCGTCTTCTTCCGGACGGCGGCGCGGGACCGCGTCGTCGCGTTCTACCGCGAGCGCCTCGGCTTCGAGGCGTGGCTCGAACAGGACGGCGGCTGCACGATTCTCCGCCACGACGACCTCAAGCTCGGGTTCTGCGACGCGGCGAGCGCGGACGACGTCGACACTGACGGCATCGTCACCGTCTACTACGACACCCGCGAGGCCGTCGACGAGAAGCACGCTGACCTCGCGGACGTAGCGACCGGCGAGCCCCGGGAGAACGACGACTACGACATCTACCAGTTCTTCGCCGAGGACCCCGAGGGCCGCACCCTGGAGGTCCAGACGTTCCTGCACGACCTCCCGGAGTGAGGACTACCGGAGTTCGCGGCGGTGTGCGTCGGCGAGCAGCGACGCGAGCGAGTCCCGCTCTCTGGCGTACGCGAGGTGCGTCTCGCAGTCGCAGTCCGACGCGCCGAGGCCGGCGACCGGCGCAGCGTCGTCGGCGAGCCGGCGCGCCGTCTCGCACTCCACGTCCGCGTTCTCCGTGACGTAGACCGTCTCGACGCGCGACTCGGGGTGCCCGAGCAGGTAGTCGACGTGCCAGTGGCGGGCGTCGCGCTCGCCGGCAGCGAGGTCGCGGTGGCGCTCCACGCGCTTCAGGCCGCCCGCGCCGAACGCCGACCCCGTGTAAGCGTACCAGCCCGCGTCGAGGTCGTAGGAGCCGGCCGCGCCGAACTCGACGGTGGCGGACTCGGGCAGCGAGACGAGGAGTGTGTAGGTGCCCGGCTGCATGTCGGGGAGTGGTCGCGTGGCAGAAGTCGGTGTTTCGGTTCCGGAACTGACGGAATCCAAGTCAGGACCGGAGGTAGTCACCGAGGGCGTTCGAGAGGTTGTAGACGGTGTACAGTCCGTACAGCGTGATTCCGACCGCGACGACGAGCATCAGGGTCCACTCGACCTGCGCGTTCATGCAGCCCCCTTCGTGTCAGTCCGGAGTAAGCTTTCGGGCGGCTACTCGTGGCCGGAGACGGGCACCGGCTCGTAGGGTTCTTCGAGGTAGTCGATGTCCGAGTCGGAGAGGCTGAGTTCGAGCGCCTCGACGGCCTGTTCGAGGTGTTCGACGCTCGTCGTGCCGACGATGGGCGCGTCGACCGAGTCCTTGTGGAACAGCCACGAGAGCGCGATCTGCGCCATCTCCACGCCCTTCTCGGCGGCGAGTTCCTGGACGCGCTCGTTGATTTCCTGCCCGCCGCCCTCGGTGTACGGGTGGCGGTACATGTGTTCCTCCGTGTCGCCCCGCGTGGTCGCGTCGATGTCCTCGTGGGGCCGCGTGAGGTAGCCGCGCGCGAGCGGCGACCACGGGATGACGCCGACGCCCTCGTTCTGGCAGAGGGGGAGCATCTCGCGTTCCTCCTCCCGGTAGACGAGGTTGTAGTGGTTCTGCATCGTGGCGAAGCGCTCGTAGCCCTCGCGGTCGCTCGCGTGGAGCGCGTCGGCGAACTGGTGGGCCCACTGCGAGGACGTGCCGACGTACCGGACGTCGCCGCGGCGGACGGCGTCGGTGAGCGCCGACAGCGTCTCGTCGATCGGGGTGTCGTAGTCCCAGCGGTGGGTCTGGTAGAGGTCGATGGTGTCCATCCCGAGGCGGTCCAGGGAGTTCTGTAGCTCCTGCTCGATCGCCTTCCGGGAGAGCCCGCCCGAGTTCGGGTTGTCCTCGTCCATCTGGAAGTACCCCTTCGTGGCGACGACCTGCTCGTCGCGGTCGTAGTCCGCGAGGACGTTCCCGAGGACGCGCTCGCTCTCGCCGTCCGAGTACATGTTCGCGGTGTCGAAGAAGTTCACGCCCAGGTCGATGGCGCGCTCGATGATGGGCCGGGCCTCGTCCTCGTCGAGCACCCACGGCCGCCAGTCCGACGAGCCGAAGCTCATGCAGCCCAGACAGATCTTCGAGACCTCCATCCCGGTGTCGCCGAGTGTCGTGTACTCCATGCGGGAGCCGTCGGCCGCCGGCGCCATAGTCGTTGGCCAGCCGGCGGTCCGGTGGGGTGACCAGGTCCGGGAGCGAGCGGTCGGTCGGGGTGACGCAGGCTCGGAGAATCTCCGGAACGGTTTACGGTCGCGGCGCCGGCAGTCGAGAACGTGTCCCCGAGAATCAACATCGGCAACGGCGACTCTTCCCGCGGCGTCCTCGTGTTCCTCGTGATCAGCGTCGCAATCGCCGGGTACGGTGGCTACGACTACCTCCAGCAGTCCGAGGCAGTGCGTGACGCCGTCGAGGTCGACGCGACCGTCGTGGCGACGGGCGTCGAACAGGAGTCCGGGCGCCGCGGACGCGTCGACCACCGGCCGACGGCGACCTTCGAGTACAGCTACGAGGGCGAGACGTACACCGGGAACTCGGTGTTCCCGGGGTCGGTGACGCCGACCTACGACACCGAGTCGGCGGCCCGCGAGGTCGTCGCCGACTACGAGACCGGTGACACGGTGACGGCGTACGTCGACCCCGCGAGCCCCGGCAGCTCCTTCCTGAAGAACCAGCAGACGGACACGCCGGTGAAGCTCGTCGCAATCGGGCTCGTGGGCGTCCTTCTGACCGCCGTCAAGTACGTCCGGTCGTAGTCCGGGCCGAGCACAGCCGCCGGCGTGGCCCGTCAGTCCTCGCCGCCGCCCGCGAACCACCGGAGGCCGGCGTAGGAGACCCCGGCGGCCGCGAGCGTCGCGGCGAGCGTGAGCCACGTCAGCGTCGTGGCGCTGTCCACTGCGAGCCGCGCGACGAGGTTCTGCGGGCTCTGCGGGAGCAGGCTGGCGGCGCCGAACGCCCCGAGCGCGACGAACGAGTACAGCAGCTGTGCCTCCCGGCGCGCGCCGATGCGGAGCGCGAGCGCGGCGCCCCCGGCGACCAGCACGGCCGCGACGCCCGCCACGAGCGCGAGCACCGCGAGCGGGTTCGCGATGGCGGTGCCGTTGTACGACAGCAACGCGAGCCAGAGCGCGACCTGCGCGGGCGCCAGGCCGACGAGCGCGATGGCCTTCCCGTCGACGACGTCCCGCAGCGACAGCGGCGCGACCCGGAGCAGTTCGAGGGTGCCGCGTTCGGCCTCCTCGGCGAGCGAGTCCGCCATCACGCTCCCGGAGATGAACGCCGGCAGGAACGCCAGCAGCGGCAGCAAGACGGTGTAGGTGAACGAGAAGTAGGGGTTCGAGCGCTCCTCTGGCGGCAGGTCGAGCGGCTGGCGGTCGAGGCGCTGGGCGAAGGTGCCGCGCCGCTCGCGTTCGAGCGCGGACAGCGCGCTCTTCAGCTCCGAGACGACGAGCGTCGTGCGGAACGAGCCCTCGGGCGCCGTGGCCTCGACGAGGGTGCGGCCGCCGGGTTGGGTCGTCGCGTGTAACAGCGCGTCGACGTCGCCGCGCTGGAACGCCGCGCCGGCGTCGGACTGCGACTCGAACGGAACGACGCGGACGCCGTCGTCGGCGACCGTAGCGGCGATGTCGCCGCTGGCGTTCCCGGTGACGCCGACGTCGACCTCGATGGCGCCCTCCGTGGAACCGGGGTCGTACAGCGAGACGAGGCCGACGACGAGGAACGACGAGAACCCCGCGATGAACAGCTGGATGACGAGCGCGAGCACGATGGTCTTCTCCGAGCGCAGCGACCCGAGCGTGCGGCGCGCGAGAACGAGACGGCTACCCAAGGGAGACCACCACCACGGCGAGGTTGTACGCGACGTGTAAGACGATTGCGAGCGCGAGCGTTCCGAGGTACGCGAGCCGCGAGCGGGCCGCGCCGACCGCGGAGACGGCGGCCGTCACGACGTGCAGCGCCAGCGGCGCGACGAGCAGGAGGCCCGGCGACGCGCCGAGGAGTTCCGGGGAGAACGCCGCCTGCGCGACGTCGAGTTCGGGGAGCCCGACGAGTTGGGTGACGAGCAGGAGCTTCTCCGCGAGGAAGAAGCCGACTCCGGAGGCGGCGCCGACGACAAGCGCGTTCCGGACCGACCGGTCGTACTGGCCGCGCTCGAATCCGGCGAACACGTGGACGCTCTTGGCGATCTCCTCGATGACGGCGACGGCGCCCAGCAGCAGCGGGACCGAGACGGAGACCGGGGCGACGAACAGCACGGCGACGGCGAACAGTTCGCCGACGAAGACGAACGGCAGGAACAGCGCCGTCCAGAGGCCGGCCCGCCACTGGCTGGTGAGCGGCGCGGCGAGCGCGTCCAGGAACTTCGAGGGAATCGGGAGCTGCGTGAACATGTCCTCCTCGCGGTAGACGCCCGTGCCGAGCCCGAAGAGCACGAACGCCGCGAGCCCCGGCGGGACCATCGAGAGCACGAGCTGACCGGCAGTCACCCCGTCGCCCGTGATGGAGTCGACGACGACGGTGAGCGGCGAGATTGCGGCGATGGGGTGGACTTCCGCGAACACGGCGGGAACGAACGCGTACGCCGTGAGACCGACGCTGACGGTGACGGTGACGAACGTGAGCTCTTTGTACGACCGGGCGAGCATCGCGCCGAAGAACGTCGCCGCGAGGAACAGCGCGGCCAGCGGCGCGATGGCGAGCACGGAGAGCGCGCCGGCGCCCGTCGCGACCGCGATGACCGAGATGAGCGCGAGCGCGCCGAGGAGGTACGGCAGCGTCTTCCCGGCGACGATGTCACCCCGCGATATCGGCGCGACGAGCATCGGTTCTCCGCGGCGGTTGATGCGTTCGGCGAGCACGCTGGAGCCGTACGCCTGGATGACGACGTTCAGCGGCAGCAGGAACGCGAACGCGAACACGAGCGACTGCAGCGGGAACGGCGGCGAAATCGACGAGGGCGTGCCGGACTGGGCCTGTCCGAGCAGGCCGCTCAGTCCGCCGCCGGTCGTCGGCACGTCGCCGCCCGTCCCCGTTCCGGCACCGGTCTGGGGCTCCTGTCCGCCGGTCCCCGCGTCGCCGCCCGTACCAGTGTCGCCGCCGGTCTGCTGGCCGCCGTTCGCGGGCTGGCCCGTGACCGAGATGGACTGGGGGAGGTACGTCAGGGAGACGACCACCGGGAACGCTGCGGCCTGGTCGGGCTCCTGGCCCATCAGGAAGTCGTTGTACGACACCGTGGCGGACCGCAGCGTCGAGAGTGCGGCCCTGCCTTTCGGCGTGTCCCGGTAGGTGATACCTGTCTCGGTGACGACCACGTCGGCCTCGGCGCCTGGGTCGACGGCCGCGAGCTGGGCGTCGCTGGCGACGACGTCGGCGTACTGGCTGTCCTCGGAGACGCCGACGCGGTAGATGCCCTCGCCGGGCGTCGGCCCCATCGTGACGAGCGCGGGGACGATGGCGGCGAGCGCGACCAGCACGACGACGAACGCGACCGCGGTCTCGCGGTCGATGTCGCCGGCGCTCCGGGTGGTCTCCCAGCGCGCGATGCGGGCGACGTTGCGCGCCTTCATGTTCCGGTCACGTCGAGGAAGACGTCTTCGAGTGTCGACTCCTCGGTGCGGATGTCCACGACCTCGCCGCCGGCGTCGCCCGCTTCCGCCCGCAGCGCCTCCACGTCGGCCATCGAGTCGACTTCGGTGACGTGGCGGTCGCCCGCGGGCCCCGAGTCGGCCAGCGGAACGTCGGTGAACACGCGGTAGGACACGTCACCGTGCTCGTCGCGGATGTCGGCGAGCGTCCCGGTGGCGGCCAGCTCGCCGTCGCGCATGATGGCGACCCGGTCGCAGACGCTCTCGACGTGGTGGAGGTCGTGGGCGCTGAACACGATTGTCTTCCCGTCGTCGGCGAGCTCCCGCGTGAACTCCACGACCGTGTTCGTCGTCAAGGGGTCGAGGCCGCTCGCCGGCTCGTCGTAGACCAGCACGTCCGGGTCGTTCACGAGCGAGCGCGCGATGGCGACCTTCCGTTTCATGCCCTTCGAGAAGTCCCCGACCGGGCGGTCGCGGGCGTCGAGGTCGAGGCGGTCGAGGGCGGCCTCGATGCGCTCGTTCGCGGCCTCCCGGTCGACGTCGTAGAGGTCCGCGAAGAATCGCAGGTAGCCCCGGGGAGTCATCTCGTCGTACAGCGGCGACTCCTCCGGGAGGAAGCCCAGCGAGCGCCGCATCTCCGTCTCGCTGGCGTCGAAGCCGTTGACCGTGACGTCGCCCGCCGACGGCTCGACGAGCCCACAGAGCATCTTCAGCGTGGAGGTCTTCCCGGCGCCGTTCGGGCCGACGAGCCCGAACACCTCGCCCGCGTCGACCTCGAAGGAGACGCCGTCGACGGCGGTGACGTCCCCGTATCGTTTCTCCAGACCCCTGACCGAAATCATAGCCGGGTGGAAGGACGGCGGCGGCTTGAGGGTTTGGGAGCCGGTAGCGACCGGGCGGCTACTCGGGCAACGGGTCCGCGGCCGCACGCAGGTCCTCGTAGACGCTCTCGGCCCACGCGACGGCGTCCGGCGCGTCGTTTCGGACGAGGCCCGTGTGGCCGGTGTCGTCGTAGAACAGCGCGGCGGCGTACGTCGTCGCCGGCGTCTCCACCAGCATCAGGCTGTAGGCGAGTCCGTTCTCGACCTCTCGAAGCGCCATCCGACCAGTGTCGCGGGCGTCGGCGACGGCGTCCCCGTGGGAGCCGACGAGCACCGTCAGGACGTCCGAGCCGAGGAGGAGTTCCAACTCCAGGCCCGCCTCGACAACCTGGTCGCGGAGCGTCGGCACCGTGCTGTCCAGCAGCGTACTGGCGTACCCCCTGATGCGGGTGGCGTCGGCCGCGAGCGACCGGTAGGCTTCGGTCGCGCGCTGGGGTGCGACCGGCGACGCTTCCACGACTGTCGCGTCCCGGAACATGGCGGTGTCGACGCGCGCGTCGTCGGGAAGCGTCCCGAGCGCCGACGCCGCCGCATCCAGGCCGTCGAAGTCCGCCGCCAGGGTCTCGTAGCTGTCCAGCGCCAGCCGCCCCTGGAGTGTGAGCGAGACGCCGTCCGAGCGCTCGACGAACCCCTCGGCTTCGAGTTCGCGGACCGCGCGGTCGACCGTCGACCGCGACACCCCGAGTTCTTCGACGAGCCGTGGCTTCGAGCGCGGCTTCGCCCGGACCGCGCGGACCAGGTCGGCGCGGCGCGCGAGCACCTCGACGGCGGTCGAGGGAGGCCTCATTGTTCGCACAGTATCTGTCACGCACGAAGAAACCACCGACTTAAATGACCGATGCCCTTATATCCGTGCACCGATTTGCGGCCGGCTCCTCACGAGATAAGGTAATCTCGGCCCGCCTCGTCCCGGTAGTTGCTGGTGTACACACACCGGCTGTGCCTCTGACAGGCTCCGGGCGCGAAATTCTCCGCGCCCGGACCACTCGATTCGTCCCAGCCGCGCGCTCGCTCAGCGCGGCGACCCGGTGCCCCACTTCTCCAACGCCGTCGCCAGCTCGGGGTGGTCCTCGGCGTACGCCTCGGCGTCGACCCCGTCCCGGTAGGCGCCGATTGCCTGCTGGAGCGCGCGAGCGCCCGCCTCCGTGCCGTCCGGGTGGCCGTGGATGCCGCCACCGACCTGCACGACGATGTCCTGGCCGAGCGCGTCCAACAGCGGCGCGACGGTCCCGGGGTGGAGGCCGCCGGACGCCACCGGCAGCACGTCGCTGAGGCCGTAGAGGTCGCCGCTCAGCCACTCGTTGATGCCGGGCGTGTCCTCGTTCTCCAGTTTCCCGAGGCCGGCCGTGCCGGTGTGGATGTGGTCGACGCCCGCGAGCCGTGCGACCTGCGCGAGCACGCGCATCGAGACGCCGTGGTGGTCGAGTCGGTCGAACGCCGCGTGCATCGCGCGGTGAGCGTGGATGGCGAGCCCGTGTTTCTCGGCGTGCTCGCGGACGGTCTGGACCGCCGACCACCCGCAGGTGACGACGTCGACCATCACGAAGCCGCCGCCCTGCTCGGCGACGAGTTCGAGGCGGTCGAGCATCGTCTCCGTGTCCGCCGTGACGTTCACGAGGTAGTCCTTCCGGTCGCCGGTCTCGTCCTCGGCGCGGTCCCGCATCTCGAAGGACCGCTTGACGCGGTCCTCGAAGCGGTTGAACGACTGGTCCGTGAGGTTCTCGTCGTCCTTCAGGAGGTCGACGCCACCCACCCAGGCGTCGTAGCCGACCTGCGCGTGCTGTTCGGTCGAGAGACCGACCTTCGGCTTCGGCACCGTCGCCGTCGCCGGGCGTCCCTCGGCGTCCAGAATCTCGGTCTTCACGTCGCTGCCGTACTGGGGGCCGGGGAACGACGTCGCCAGCTCCGCGGGCCACTCGCAGTCCGCCAGCCGAATAGAGTCGACGGCCTTCATCCCCATGATGTTGCCGGCGATGCAGGACAGAATCTGGGGCATGTTGCCCGCCTCGAAGAGGTCCCCGGGGTACGCCACCGTCACCTCGCCGTCACCGATGTCGTAGGCAGTCGCGGATAGCTCCGTGACGCGGTCGGGGACGCTCAGCGCCGCCCACGTCCCGTTCGAGCTCTCCGAGGCCACCCGGCCGGCGGCGTCCACCATGCCCATTCCCTCACCCGGGTCGAGTACGAACTCACAGACGAGGTCCGTGTCCCGGGGCTCGTAGCCTTCGTCGACGAAGTCGGCGTACTCGATGCCGGTCATGCGCGTCTGGACGTTCACCGGCGGCCGTCAAGTGTGTTCGGCCGGTTCCGAGGTCACGGGACTTGCTCTACGAGGCCGGCGTGGTCGGTCGACGGGTCGTTGACCGCCGACGACACCGGCCACGCCTCGAGACCGAACTCGCGGGGCGCCAGCAGCTCCGTCGGGTCGTCCTCGGTCAGCCAGCGGTCGCCCAGTTCGGGGTCCAGCGGCACCGCCATCCGATGGTGGTAGTCCGCGAGGAAGTCGTTGGGCTCGGTGGTCACGACGGTGAACGACCGCACCGTCTCGGCCTCCCGCGTCGGCCCGCCCCCGCTCCCGAACTCGCCGAGCCCGGTCTGGGTCTGCTCGGGCGTCCACGTCTCCCAGAGCCCCGCGAGCAGGAACGGCCGGTCGTCCGCCCGGGAGACGAAGTACGGCGTCTTCCCGTCACCGTCGTCGACCCACTCGTAGAAGCCGTCGACTGGAACCAGACAGCGCCGCTGCTCGTAGGCCTCGCCGAAGTGGCGCTTCTCGGTCAGCGACTCCGCCCGAGCGTTGATGGGGTCCGGGTCCGCTCGCGGACCGTCAGACCACTCCGGCACCAGCCCCCAGCGAGCACTCGACAGCCGCTCGGGCGCGTCGTCCAGAATCACCGGGAGGTCCTGGCTCGGCGCGGCGTTGTACGTCGGCTCGAAGCCCGCCTCGTCGAGACCGAAGGCGTCCCGCAACTCGGACGGCTCGGAGAACAGCGCGTACCGGCCACACATACGCGACGGGAGGGGCTGCGGGCGCTTAGTCAGTCCGGTAGCGCCGCCTCCAGCTCCTCGACGACCGCGTCGTTACCGACGAACGTCGGCGTGCGCTCGTGGAGCCGCGTCGGCTCCAGGTCGAGCAGCGACCCGGTGCCGTCCGACGACGCGCCGCCGGCGGCCTCAACGACGTACGCCATCGGCATCGACTCGAAGTGCGCGCGCAGCTTCCCGTCGGGCGCGGACTCGAGTCCCGGGTACCCGAACGCGCCGCCGTAGACGAGCACCTGGTTCACGTCCGCTATCATCGCGCCGCCGTACCGGAGCTTGAGGTCGTCCTCGACGTCCCTGACGAACGACTCGAAGGCGTCGCTCCACTCGGGAACGCGGCCGCCGAAGCCGTAGACGGTCGGGTCGTCGGGGAGCTCGATTGTACCGAGGTCCGTGCGGCCGCCCTCGTCGACGAGGTACTCCCGGACCTCGCCGTCGCGCGCAACGACCATCGTCGTCGTCGGGCCGTACAGCACGAACCCCGCGGCGACGAGGCTCGACCCCGGCGCCGGCAGCGGCTGGTCGTAGACGCCGACGACGGTCCCGCAGGGGTTGTTCGACTTCACGTTCGAGGAGCCGTCCAGTGGGTCCAGCGCCACGGCGTACCCCTCGTCGGCGTCCCCCACGGTTACGACGGCGTCGCGCTCCTCGCTCGCGTACCAGTTCACGCCCTCGATGGCGTCCGCGCGGTCGAACAGCAGGTCGTCCGCCCACACGTCCGCCTCCAGTTGGGTGTCCCCGGAGACGTTCTCGTCGTCGCGCTTCGCGCGGCGCTCCGGGAGCCCCGCCCGAATCTCGGGGGCCGCGTCCGCGACGATGTCGAAGACTCGGTCGACGACGTCCGCCATCAGATTCGGGACAGCGCCTCCTCGACGCTGGTCTCCTCGTAGATGACGGCCTCCAGCCCGTCGAGGAACGCCGCCGGGTTCTCCCGCTGCCAGACGTTCCGGCCAACGGCGAGCCCCTTCGCGCCGGCGTCGACGGCGCCCTTCACCGTCTCCAGGAAGTCGCGGTCGCTGGTCTTCGACCCGCCGGACATCACGACCTCGGTCGGGCCCGCCATCTCGACGGCGTGAGCCATGGCGTCGTCGCTACCCGGGTACTTGACCTTCGCAATGTCGGCGCCCAACTCCAGCGCCTGCCGGGCGGCGTACGCGATGGTGTCGGGCTTCTTGTCGTTCTTCAGTCCCTGTCCGCGCGGGTACGACCACATCACCACGGGCAGGTCGTGCTCGCGGGCGGCCTCCTGGGCGTCCCGGAACTCCTCGGCCATCTCTACCTCGCTGTTCGACCCACCGTACATCGTGAACCCGACTGCGTCGGCGCCGACCTCGGCGGCGTAGTCGACCGTCCAGTTCACGGCCGAGTCCGGCTCGCCCATCCAGAGGTTCGACGTGCCGTTGAGCTTCGCGAGGAGGTTCACGTCGTCCTCGTAGGAGGGGTAGTACGCCTCCGCGATGCCCTTCTGGACGGCCATCGCGGACACGGCGTCGTGGGTCGCGACGTCCCAGACCGCCTCCGGGTCCTTGGTCTCGGGCACCGCCTCGAAGTCGACCGGGCCGTGTTCGAGGCCGTGGTCGTACGCGAGAATCAGTACCTTCCCGTCGCGAGAGATCGGTGAGTCCTCGAAGGGTCGCATCACCTCAAACTGCAACGGAGAGGGATAAGAGTCTAACCCTCTGCTCGGGCCGCAGCACCGCCCCTTCGGGCGTTTTGACTACGGACCGAGTAAACTACTGGACGTGTTCGCGGGCGGCGTCCCGGAGCGCTCGAACGCGGTCACTGGACACGCCCAGGGAGTCGGCGACCTGGTCGACGTGGGCGGTCGCGAGGCTCCGCACCGACGTGATGCCGGCCCGACTGAGCATCGCCGCCGCGTCCCCGTCGACGGCGTCGAGGGCCGTGACGGGCGTCGGCGCGGACGCCTCCCGCCACGCCGCCTCGTCGCGCTCGAAGGACTCGTCCACGCGGCCGTTCGGCCACGACCCCTCCCGCCACGCCGACTCCCCGTTCTCGCCGTCGGTCCGGTTCGACGGCTCGACTGCCACGGCCTCATCGCCGCCAGCGGCGGCGGCCTGCCAGTCGGCCTCCTCGGCGGTCGCGTCCCCGCTCCCGTCGGCCTCGGCGTCGTCGCCGTAGCTCGCAGCGACCCACTGGCGCTCGTCGTCTTGGAGGCCCCGAACCTGCTCGGCGCGCTGGTCGAGGTCCTCCCCGCCCTCGAAGGACCACTGCAGCGAGTGCTCGCGGCGGATGCGCGCCGCCACGCCGGGGTTGACGCCGTACTCGACGAGCTGCGCGTGGGAGACGCGTTTGCTCGTCACGTCCTCGCGCGTCACCTCCGCGGCCGCCAGCACGTCGGCGGTCTCCGGGCCGACGAACTGGAGGTCGCGGAGCGCGTCGTGGGCGTCGTCGGGTGCCACGGTTGCGTGAATGGTGCGACCGGAGCGGCTTCAGTGTTTCCACGTTTCCGGCACCCTTAGGTTCCGGCCCGTCCCAGCCGGAGGTATGCGAGACCTCGCAGACATCGAGACCGTCGGCGTCGTCGGCGCCGGCACGATGGGCGCCGGCATCGCGCAGGTCGCCGCGACCGAGGGCTACGACGTCGTGATGCGCGACATCGAGGAGGACTACGTGGAGTCCGGCTTCGACAGCATCGAGTCCTCCCTGGAGCGCTTCGTCGCGAAGGACGAACTCTCCGAGGACGAAGCCGACGCCGTCGTCGACCGTATCGCGGGGACGACGGACCTCTCTGACCTCGCGGGCTGCGACGTGGTCGTCGAGGCCGCCCTCGAGGACATGGACGTCAAGCAGGACATCTTCGCGGACCTCGACGACGCCGTCCCCGAAGACGTCGTCCTCGCGACGAACACGTCCACGCTCTCGATTACGACCATCGCGTCCGTGACTGACCGCGAGCAGCAGGTCGTCGGCCTGCACTTCATGAACCCCGTCCCGATCATGACCGGTGTCGAAGTCGTCGTCGGCGAGAAGACCGACGCGGACGTGGCCTCGTTCGCACACGAGTTCGCCGAGGCGCTCGGGAAGGAGACCTGGGAGTCCGACGACAAGCCCGGCTTCGTCACGAACCGCGTGCTGATGCCGTGGATCAACGAGGGCATCCGGGCGTTCGACGAGGGCGTCGCGACGAAAGAAGACCTCGACAAGGGGATGAAACTCGGCACGAACGTCCCGATGGGGCCCCTGGAGCTCGCCGACCACATCGGCCTCGACATCTGTCTGGACGCCAGCCAGACGCTCCACGAGGAGCTCGGCGACCGCTACAAGCCCGCCTACCTCCTCAAGCGGAAAGTCGACGCCGGCGACCTCGGGAAGAAGACCGGGACCGGCTTCTACGACTACGAGTAGCGTAGCTCGGGTTCGAGCAGACAGCACGCGTCCTCGTGGGCGGGTGTGCTGTACTCCCGTCTCGGCGCCGCCCACGCCGGTGTTCAGGTCACGGACCACTCTGGTCCCGTCCTCGGGTTTGAACGTTCGTGACCGGGGCGTCGTGGTCACTGCTGGCGGTGGGAGGGGACGGCGAGAAGTGAGCTGTCAGTCAGGACAGGTTGCCGGTCGCGATGCGTTCGCGTGCGGTGTCGATGGCGCTCCGGTCGAAGTCCCCGGCGACGAGCGCGAGCACGGCGTGGACCTCCTCCCGGTCGACTTTGACGTCGCCCTCGCGGACCACGTCCTGTGGCCGGTCGCCGAGTTCGCGCATCGTGCCGACCGCGAGCAGGAACGGCACGGTCCACGCAGCGAGCGTGTTCCCCTGGCTGGTCGGCATCACTTCCAGCCAGCGCTGTGCTCCGTCGACGTAGCCTCTGGCGCGGTCGGTGACGCGTTCGACGACCGACCCGACGCGGGTCGCGTTCTCGGGGTCCGCGACCTCGTCGGGGTCGAGGTCGTGGTCGTCGAGCCACGCCTGTGGGAGGTAGACGTTGTTCTCCTCCTCGTAGTCCGGGCGCACGTCCTTCGCGACGTTCACGAGCTGGAGGAGCAACGCGAACGAGCGGGCGTTCTCCCGCATCGCGTCGGCCGCGTCCGGCGTGGCGTCGTGGGCGAGCAGTTCGGTGACGAGTTCACCGACGGTGCCCGCGACGTACCAGCAGTACTCCTCGAGTTCGGTCGCCGACTGGATGCGGAGCCCGCCGGCGTCGGCGTACCGCTCGACGAACGACGCCATCCCGGTCGCCATCTCGCGGACGGTCGGTCGGATGGCCTCTCTGGCGTCCTCGTCGAGGCCCTCGAACGCGGCGACGACGCGGGGAGCCTCGGCGACGACGCGCCAGTCGGCGTTCGGGTCGTCGGGGACGTACTCGGCGACGTCGGTCTCGAAGTCTCCGACCGTCGTCTCGTCGCCGGTGTCGAGGACGGCGTCGTACGTCTCCAGGAGCGCGCGCTGCTCGCCCGGCGGAATCGACGTGGCGTCCTCGACGGTGTCGGCGACCCGACAGAGGAGGTAGCCGACGCAGATGCGCGTCGCCATCGGCTCTTCGAGGGCGTCGATGGTCAGCGCGAACGTCCGGGAGACGTCCTGTACCGCGTCGTGGCACCACTCGCGGTCCGACATTGTCGGCGGCTGGGACTGACGGCCGTCCATTACTCGTCGCCAATTATGGTGGGGGAATACAAAAGGGATTGGGGCGCTGGCCGGGACCGCGGGCTGTCACCGGCACGGCGAGACCCGGAGGCGGGAACCGGGATGGGAACAGTAAAGGACTGACCGACGAAGCGTTGCACATGGACTTCACGCGCTCCGCAGAGCACAGCCAGATCACGGACATGGTCGCGGAGTTCGTCGACGAGGAAGTGAAACCGCGGGCCGCCGAGATAGACAAGGAAGACGAGTTCCCGTGGGACCTCGTCGAGGAGATGAGCGAACTCGGCCTGATGGGGATGCCGTTCCCCGAGAAGTACGACGGCGCCGGCCTCGACTACCACGCGTACGCCAGCGCCCTGGAGGAGGTCGCTCGCGGGAGCGGCGGGCTCGGCACCATCGTCGCGGCGCACACGAGCCTCGCCGGGAACATGCTCTACCAGTACGGCGACGAGGACCAGAAGCAGGAGTACCTCGCGGCGCTGAACCGCGGCGACGACATCGGCGCGTTCGCGCTCTCGGAGGCGGGCGCCGGCTCCGACGTGCCCGCGATGGGGACGACCGCCGAGAAGGACGGCGACGAGTACGTAATCAACGGCGACAAGCTATGGATTTCCAACGGCAGCGTCGCCGACACCGTGACCGTGTTCGCGAAGACCGACCCCGACGCGGGCCACCGCGGCATCTCGTCGTTCGTCGTGCGTCCCGAGGAGGACGACGGGTTCATCGTCGAGGGCACGGAGGACAAGCTCGGCGACAAGGGCTGTCCGACCGCCGAACTCCGCTTCGACGACATGCGCATCCCCGCGGACCGCATCCTCGGCGAGGAGGGCGACGGCTTCCGGCACGCCCTGGAGACGCTGAACGGCGGCCGCATCACTATCGCGGCGCGCTCCATCGGCCTGGCGCGAGCGGCGCTGGAGGACTCCCTGGAGTACGCCCAGGACCGCGAGCAGTTCGACCAACCCATCAGTGACTTCCAGACCATCCAGCACAAGCTCGCCGACATGGACACGAAAGTCGAGTCGGCGGAGCTGCTGATGCACAAGGCCGCGGACAAGAAGATGCGCGGCGAGCGCTTCATCAAGGAGGCGGCGCAGGCGAAGCTGTACGCCTCCGAGATTTCCCGGGAGGTCGCCAACGAGGGCATCCAGATTCACGGCGGCTACGGCTACACGAAGGATTTCGACGTCGAGCGGTACTACCGGGACGCGAAGCTCAACGAGATCTACGAGGGCACCTCGGAGATTCTCCGGAACACCATCGCGAACGAACTGCTGGACTGACGCGGCTCGGGCGTCCGTTCTCGCGGTCGCGGCTCGCAGGTGGCTACTTGTGTGTCGACCGCGAACCCCCGGTATGAGTCAGGGCGAGGTGCTCGTCCCACTGGACGGGTCGCCGTTAGCCGACGAGGCGCTCCGGGAGGCGCTGGCGCTGTTCGACGCTCCCGTCACCGTGTTGAACGTGGTGACGCCGCTGGACAGCGGGATGAGCGAGGGCGGCGTCCTCGAACGCGACGAGCAGCGGGAGGCGGCGGCGATGGAGCGCGCGGACTCGCTGGTCGCGCGGGCGAGCGACCGGGCCGCCAACCGGGGGCGAACCGTGGAGACAGTCGTGGAGACGGGAGACCCGGCGGATGCGATTCTCGCGTACGTCGAGGCCAACGAGGTCGCCCACGTCGTGATGGGCGGTCACGGCGGCCCGGACGCCGGGCTGGCCGAACGCCTGCTGGGGACGGTCGCGACGAAGGTCGTGACCGAGGCGCCGACCTCGGTCACGGTCGTTCGGTGAGCGTCACTGGCCGAGGACCGCAGCGAGCCCCCTGTAGGCCCCGAATCCGACGAGCACGGACCCGACGAGCGTGACGACCCAGAAGGTGACCGTCGTGACGATCTTGCCACGGGAGACGCCGGCCGACCCCCCGGCGAGCCCGCCGCCGATGACGCCGGAGATGATGATGTTGTTGAACGAGATGGGGATGCCGAGGAAGATGGCGGCCTGCGCGATGACGAACCCCGGCACGAGCGCGGCGATGGACCGACGGACGCCGAGCTGGGCGTACTCGCGGGAGGTCGCCTGGAGGAGGCGGGGCGCGCCCATCCACGCGCCGCCGAGGATGCCGGCCGCGCCGAGCGCGAGCAGGACGAGACTCGGGAGCCCGAGTTCGGCGCTGTAGAGGTTCTCGAGGGGCCCGGTCGCCAGTCCGACCTGGCTGCCGCCGCTGGAGAACGCGACGATGCTGCCGAGCACGAGCAGGAACGTCTTCACGCCGGCCTCGACGGACTGCTTGGTTCGTGCTCGGACGAACTGGAAACCGAGCGCCGCGAACACCAGAGAGACCGCAACGGTGGCGGCGTCGACGCCGGCCACGCTCGGTGCGTCGACGGTTCGGGCGAACGCGCCCGCGAGCGAGCCCTGGCTGGCGCCCGGCGGCGACGGCAGCACGCTCAGCCGGACGTTCGCGACGACGCCGGCGACCAGCGCCGCGAGCAGGGGGATGGAGACCGTCTCCGGGACGTCGTCGCGGCGGAGCAGCGTCGCGGTGCCGTACGCGAGCCCGCCCGAGACCGGTGGGACGAGCGCCCAGAACAGCGCAATCTGCTGGTACGTGGCGACGGCCGGGTCGCCGCCGAGCGAGAGACCCACGCCGATCATCGCGCCCGTGGTGGCGAACGCCGCGGGCACGGGGTAGCCGGTGTAGATGCCGAACGCCATGAAGCTGGTCGCGGTGAGCAGGCCGGCCGTCGCCGCCAGCGACGTGATGGCGACGCCGTCGACGAGGCCGGCGCCGACCGTCTCCGAGATGGCACCGCCCTGGGTGAGCGCGCCCGCGGCGGCCAGGATGCCGACGAGGAACGCCGCCCGCATCGTCGACACGGCGTTCGCACCGATGGCGGGGGCGAACGGCGGCGAGTTGCTGTTCGCGCCGAGCGTCCACGCCGTCCCGAGGCTGGTCGCGGTGGCGACGGCGACCAGCGCCCAGAAGACGGCGTCAGCCATTCGGTGCAGGCCCCGGGGTCATGGTGTGGCCTTCGTCGGTGGGTGACATATACGTTCCCGCGGACGGAGCCGCCGCGTTTTTGCCCGCGCCGACCGAATTTCCGCCGATGACCGAGGAGACCGCGGAGGCCGACGGTATCACTGCCCGGTACTACGAGACGGAGACCGAGCGCGTCCTGGAGTTCTCCAGCGACACGGGGACGGCGGCGGTCGCGCAGAACGTCGAGGGGTACGCGATGCTGAAGGTGCGGCCGTCCGCGGACGGCGACGAACTGGAGCGGTACTACGGCTTCGACATGGCGCTGGACCACGCCGCCGAACTGCTGGGGGTCAGCGAGTACGACCTCCCGGTGCCCGAGGCCGCGTCGGACATGGGGATGTAGCCGCCGCCGAGTCGGCGACTTCGTCCCCGGTTCCGCACACCTTTTGAACCCGCTTCCAGTACGGACGTACATGACAGATGCACGCGTGGCCGGCGTGGGGCTGACGCACTTCGGCGTCCACCCGGAGCGGACGAGCCGCGACCTGTTCGCGGAGGCGGGGCTCGCCGCACTCGACGACTCGGGAGTCGACCGCGGGGACGTCGAGGCCGTCCACTACGGGAACTTCATGGGAGAGCTGAGCGAACACCAGGGCCACCAGGGGCCGCTGGCGGCCGAAGCCCTGGGCCTCGACGTGCCGGCGACGCGCTACGAGTCGGCGTGCGCGTCCAGCGGCGTGGCGCTCCGGCAGGCCGTCCGGGACGTCCGGAACGGCGAAGCCGACGTGGTCGTGGTCGGCGGCAGCGAGCGCATGAACAACCTCAGCACCGCGGAGTCGACGGAGGCGCTGGCCATCGCGGCCGACGACCTCTACGAGGTGCGGGCGGGAATGACGTTCCCCGGCGCGTACGCGCTGATGGCGGCGGCGTACTTCGAGGAGTTCGACGGCTCCCGTGAGGACCTCGCGCACATCGCGGTGAAGAACCACGCGAACGCGCTGGGCAACGACCACGCCCAGTACCAGCGCGAGATTACCGTGGAGGACGCACTGGACTCGCCACCGGTGGCCGAACCGCTGCACCTCTACGACGCCTGCCCCGTCACCGACGGTGCGAGCGCGGTCGTGCTGGTCAGCGAGGCGTACGCGACCGAGCACGACATCGCTACCGAGGTGGCTGTCACGGGCACGGGCCAGGGCGGCGACAACATGGCGCTCCAGGACCGCGACGACATGGCGACCTCGCCGGCAGCCACGGACGCCGCCGAGGAGGCGTACGCGGACGCCGGCGTCTCGGCGAGCGACGTGGACCTGGCGGAGGTCCACGACTGCTTCACCATCGCGGAGGTCCTGGCGACCGAGTCCCTGGGCTTCTTCGAGCACGGCGAGGGCGTCACGGCCGCCCGCGAGGGAATCACAACGCGTGACGGCGACCTTCCGGTGAATCTCTCTGGCGGCCTGAAAGCGAAGGGGCACCCCGTGGGCGCCACCGGCACCAGTCAGGTCGCCGAGCTGACGAAGCTGCTGCGGGGCGACCACGTGAACAGCGAGCACGTCGCCGACGCGTCCACGGCCGTCGCACACAACGCGGGCGGAACGGTCGCGAGCGCGGTGGTACACGTGCTCGAAGCCGTCGACGACGAGGAGGTGGAAGCATGAGCGAGGACGTCCGTGACGCCGGCTACGACGACTTCGTGGACGCGCTCGCGGCCGGTGACGGCTACTATCTGGAGTGCAGCGAGGGTCACGGTAGCCTGCCGCCGCGGCTGGCGTGCCCGCAGTGCGGCGACCGCGACCTCGCCGAGACGCCGCTGCCCGAGGCGGGGACCGTCGACTCGTGTTCGACCCTCCACGTGGCGACGCCGGCGTTCGCCGACGACGCGCCCTACGTCGTCGCCGTGGTGGACTTCGGTGCGGTGCGGCTCACCGGCCAGGTGCGTGCGGACCCCGACGACGTCGACATCGGGACCGAGGTCACCGCGAGTGTCGGCGAGACGGAGACGACCGGCGAGCGCCTAGTGACGTTCGAGCGCCGGTAGCTCGTCGCGCACCGCTTCGAGGAAGGAGTCGGGCTGTTCTGCGTGCGGGAGCAGGCTGGTGTCGTCGAGGACGACCAGCCGGACGTCCGCGTCGTCCGCGAGGTCGTGGCCCTCCGACAGCGGCGTGATTTTCGCCTCCCGGCCCCAGACGAGCGTGACGGGCGCGTCGACGTCGGCGAGCGTGTCCGCGAGGTCGACGTTCGGGTCGAGGAAGCTGCCGGCGAACGACGCGGGCGCGAACCGCGCGCCGGGCTGGTGGCTCGTCGCGTACTGGTAGTCCACGAGGCCTTCGGGGACGTTCTCGGTCCGGTAGAAGGCGTCGCGGTCGTTGAACCACTGGAGGCCGCGCCGGCTGACGAGCGCGTTGAACAGCCCGGAGCCGACGACTGGCGTCCGGAGCAGGCGACGCAGCGCCGGCCGGCGCTGCCCGGTGTCGGCGGTCGGACAGACCAGCACGAGCCCGGAGAGGTCGGCCTCCTCGGCGGCCATCGCGGCCCACGAGCCGGTCAGTGAGGACGCGACGACGACCGCGTCTTCGGCGGTGTCCGTGACGAAGTCCGCGACGAACTGCTCGTAGAGTTTCGACGTGTACGCGACCGGTGGGCGGTCGCTGCGACCGAAGCCCGGGAGGTCGGGCGCGAGCACGTGGTAGTCCTCGGCGAGCGCCGCGAAGACCTCGCCGAACTCGCGGCCGGACGCGGCGGCGTTCACGCCGTGCAGGAGCACCACGTCCGGGTGCTCGGGGTCGCCGGCCTCGGTGTAGGCGATGTCGAAGCCGCGCCAGTGGTACGTCCCCTGGTCGCCGTCGAGGGCGGGGTCGAGGTCGCCGACGCGGGCTCGGAGGAGGCGGTTCGCGCCCGCCGTGGCGGCGACGCCGGCGGCGGCACCAGCGAGGAGTCTGCGGAGTCGCATGAGAGAACCGAGAACTGCCAGGTGTTTAGCCGTTGTGTCGGGTCAGTCGCCGAGGGCGTCCCGGACCGGTGCGACCACGTCGTCGGCGACCTCGTAGGGCGTGGTCTCGCCGGCGTCGATGCGCGCGACGAGTTCGTCGATGCCGCCGCGGGCGTCGAGTTCGGCTTCGAGGAGTTCGCTGGCGTCCTCCCGGAGGAGGTTCCGGAGCTCTTCGGCGTACCGGGTGTGGCGTTTCTCCTCGCGGCGGCCGGACTCGTCGAGCCAGTCGGTGTGGGCCTCGAAGACGTCCAGCAGTTCGGGGACGCCGGTGCCGTCTTTCGCGATGGTTTCGGCGATTTCGGGGTCCCAGTCGCCCTCCTCGGCGTCGCGGAGGTCGAGCATGTTCCGGAGTTCGGTGACCGTCTTGTTCGCGCCCTCGAGGTCCGCCTTGTTGACGACGAACACGTCCCCGATTTCGAGGATGCCGGCCTTCAGCATCTGGACGTCGTCACCGGAGGACGGCGGCACGAGCACGGCCACCGTGTCGGCCGTCTTCACGACGTCGACCTCGTTCTGGCCGGCGCCGACGGTTTCGATGATTATCTTGTCCTTGCCGAACGCGTCGAGGGCTTTCACGGCGTCGGCCGTGGCAGTCGAGAGTCCGCCGAGGCTGCCGCGGGCGGACATCGACCGGAAGAACACGTCCATGTCCGTCGCCGTCGCCGCCATGCGGATGCGGTCGCCGAGGACGGCGCCGCCCGTGAACGGGCTCGAGGGGTCGACGGCGATGACGCCGACGGTCAAACCCTGGTCGCGGTACGCCTTCGCGAGCTTGTCGACGAGCGTCGACTTCCCGGAGCCCGGACTCCCCGTGATACCGATGACGTCGGCGTCCCCCGTGTGCGGGTAGAGCGCGGAGACGACCTCCCGGTAGCCCGGGGTCCGGTTCTCGATTTTCGTGATGGCGCGGGCGAGCGCCTGGTGTTTGCCGTCGAGGAGCTCCGAGACGAGTTCGGGCTGGTCTGTCGCCATCTCAGTCACGCTGCGGGACGTTGGCCTCGATGAACTCGATGGTCTCGGCCATCGGCGTCCCCGGCCCGAAGATAGCGTCGACGCCCGCGTCCTCGAGTTCGGGGCGGTCCTCGTCGGGGATGATGCCGCCGACGATGACCAGCGTGTCGTCGAAGGCGTCGTACTCCTCGAGCCCCTCGATTATCTTCGGGACGAGCGTGTTGTGGGCGCCCGACAGGATGGAGATGCCGAGCACGTCGACGTCCTCCTGGACGGCGGCCTGCACGATTTCCTCGGGCGCCTTGTGGAGCCCCGAGTAGATGACTTCGAAGCCGGCGTCCCTGAACGCCCGCGTGATGACGTGGGCGCCCCGGTCGTGGCCGTCGAGCCCGACCTTCGCCACGAGACACCGGACGTTCCGCTGAGTTTCCTCGCTCATGGGCGAAGAATTGCCGCATGACCGTTTCACTCTAACGGACTTGTATTACAGTTACGGTTGCACTACTCCAATTCGGCTTGAAGCGAAAACGGGTTCCCCGACCCGTCCTAACGGCCGGACATGGCAACGGCCGACGCCCCTGGATACGCGAAGACGCACCCGAGACGCGTCACGGTAGTGCTCTCGGTAATCGGGTACGCGCTCGTCATCGGCGCCTTCGAGGGACTCATCCCCATCTTCCCGGACCTCTCCAAGGAGACCGTGTTACTGTTCTCCGACGCCATCGCCGTGGTGAACACGCTGGCGCTCACGAGCATCCTGGCGGGCGTCGCGTTCATCAAGCGCGGCGACCTCCAGAGACACCGGGCGGCGATGCTCACCGCGTTCACGCTCATCTGTCTGTTCCTCGTGCTGTACCTCTGGAAGGTCGGCGGCGGCTTCGAGAAGTCCATCGTCATCCGGGAGGGGATGTTCCTCGGGCAGTACGCCGGCACCGTCGAAATCGCCTACCTCCTGATGCTCGCGATCCACATCTTCCTCTCCGTCGTCGCGGTCCCGGTCGTGCTGTACGCCGTGATTCTCGGCCTCACGCACGCCCCCGCGGAACTCCGTGAGACCAGCCACGCGAAGTACGGCCGCATCGCCGTCGCCTCCTGGTCCGTGTCGCTGTTCCTCGGCGTCGTCACGTACCTCATGCTGAACCACGTCTACACCTGGGTGCCCAGGTAGCGGCGACAGCACCCCCTGGCATCGACACCTATTTGCTCGCCGCACCGAGACCTCCGGACAGTATGGCGGTCGAACCGGTGGACAGCGAGCGAGACGGCACCGACGGCGGCGACGACGCCGACGTCTGGCGCTGCAAGGACTGCGGCGCGGTCCAGCGCGACCCGGACCCGCCCTGCGAGTCCTGCTGGGGGACGACGTTCGTCTCCGGCCAGGGCGCCGACGGCGCCGCCGGCCCCGGCACCCGCCTCGCGGGCCTCTCGAACACGCCCGCCTCGGGCGCGGACCTCACCGCCACTCGCGTCGAACACGTCAAGTCCGCCTCGGCCCGCACCACGCTGCTCGCCACCGGCTGTACAGCGGTCGTCGCGGCCGCGAGCTACGCACTCCCGTCGACGTTCTTCCTCGCCGCAGTCCTGTACGGTGCTGCGCTCCTGCTCGGCGGGTTCACGCTCCTCGCGCTCGTCGTCTCGGTGCTCGCACACGTCGTCGACGCGCTCGGGGTCGCCACCGACTCGTAGCCCGCGAGCCGCGAGCAGTTGTCCGTTACTCCGTCCAGGGGATGAGCGCAGCGCCGACCGCGAACGCCACGACGGCGAGCGCCAGCGTCACCGCTGCGTTCGTCGCCACGACGCCCGACGACCCCGCAGCCTCGATTGCCTCCGGGAACGTCGCTGCGCGCACGCCCCGCGAGAAGTAGACGAGCGGCGAGAACTCCAGCAGCGGCTGGAACCACTCGGGGAACAGCGCGGGCTGGACGAACGTCTCCGAGAGAAAGAGCAGGGGGAGCGCGATGCCGTTGCTCGCCGCGATGGCACCGTCCTGGCCCTCCGCGAGGCTGCCGAGCATCGCGCCGACGCCACAGAACAACACGGACGAGGCGGGGACGAAGAACACCAGCCACGGCGACAGCTCGAAGGTCGCGCCCGTCAACAGGAGCGCGACGACCAGCAGCGCGGACGCCGCGACGATGAGCGCGACGTTCACCAGCGCGTGCGCGGCGAGCCACTCCGCTCGCGTCAGCGGCGTGGTCGCCAGCTTCTCGAAGCGGTTGTCCTCGCGGTGGCGGGCCACCTCGCTGCCGACCCGGGACAGCGGCGTGAACAACACGACGGTCGCGAGATACGCCGGCAGGTAGTAGCCCGTCGGTTTCGAGAACAGTCCCGCGCCACCGCTGCCCTGCGTGCGCACGAGGCCGGCGAAGATGACGATGAGCACGACAGGGAAGAGGAACGTGAAGAACACCGCCGTGCGGCGGCGGAGGAACGTCCGCATCGCGCCCGTGGCCTCCGCGCGAATCCGGGCGAGGCGGCTCATCGGGTCACCTCCCCGCGCTCGGCACCGCCAGCTAGCGTCATGTAGGCGTCCTCCAGGGTCGGTTCGCGCCACGACAGCGCGCCGAACGCCGCGTCCGCGTCGTCGAGCGCGGTCGCAATCTCCCCGACGCTCTCGGGGGCGACGCCGTGGAAGACGAGCCCCTCCCCGGTACGCTCGGGCTCCCAGCCCGGCAGCTCGGGGTCCGCGTCCGTGTCGACGACGAGGCGCGCGTCGCCGGCGTACTCCGCGACGAGTTCCGCCGGCGTGCCTGTCGCTGCGACTTCGCCCGCCCCGAGCAGCGCGACGCGGTCGGCGAGCCGCGCGGCCTCGGCCATGTCGTGCGTGGTGAGGAGAATGGTGGTGCCGGCGTCCGCCAGCGACTCGAACAGCGACCAGAGGGCGCGCCGACCGGCCGGGTCGACGCCCGTCGTCGGCTCGTCGAGGAACAACACGTCCGGGTCGTTGACGAGCGCGGCGGCGACGCACGCCCGGCGCTGCTGGCCCCCGGAGAGGTCCCCGTACCAGGTGTCCTCGGCGGGGTCGAGTCCGACTTCGTCGAGGACGGCCGCCGGGTCGCGGGCGTCGCCGTAGAGCCCCGCGTAGTAGCTGACGAGTTCGTTCGCGGTGAGGCGCTCGGGCGGCGAGAACGCCTGCGGGAGCAAGCCGACGCGCTGCTTGCGCGCGTCCCGTGGCGACTCGCCGAGCAGTTCGACAGAGCCACCGTCCGCCCGCGCGGTGCCGGTGAGACACCGCACGAGCGTCGTCTTCCCCGCGCCGTTCGGACCCACGAGTGCGAACACCTCGCCGGCGTCGACCGACAGCGAGACGCCCGCGAGCGCTGCGGTGTCCCCGTACGACTTCCGCACGTCGTCGGCGACGAGTACCGAGTCCATGTCTCTGGGTGGGTGGCGTGTCGAATAAAGGACTGCGGAACGCGGCTACCGGGACGGTCGCCAGACGAGCAGGAGGACCGACGAGACGAAGACGACCGTGGACAGCGCGTACGGCTGGCTCTCGGCGACGACGACCGCCGTCGACGCGCTCCCGAACAGCCCCGCCGCCAGCGTCGCGACGACCGGCCACGTGCAGCTCACACAGGAGAGCAATCCGAGGAGTCCGGCGAGACCCGTCCGTGCGGTGTCGACGACGGTCACGGCGACGAGGTACGCGAGCGCCGCGTACCCACCGACTTTGAACGGCAGCAGGCTGACAGTGAGCGCCGACCCGCTGTAGATGAACGCCGGACCCCAGCCGGGGGACAGCCACGCGACCCGCGTCCCGAGGTCGTTACCGTGGAACATGTAGAGGCCGCCGACACCGCCGAGCAACAGGAAGTACGCGACGCCGATAGCGCCGGCTGCGAGCCACTGGCGTCGAGTCGCGTCGGGAACGCCCACACGGCTGACGCCCCAGGCGGCGACGTTCAGCCAGACGAACGGGTAGGCGAGCCAGAGGACGCCGCTGGGCGTCGACGACGACAGCGCGAAGTACAACAACACGAGGACGAGTTCGCCGTTCAACACGGCCGCCCACGTCAGCAGCGTGTCGCGGTCCGGTACGACCCCCTCGGTGGAGACGGTCCGCGTCCCCATCTACACCACCATCGCGTCCAGCACGACGGCCACGAGCAGACACCCAAGGTAGGCGTTCGACGCGTGGAACGACCGCATCGCGGCCGACCGGTCGCGTTCGCGGTGGAGGCGCACCACGAAGTAGAGGAACACCGCACCGAGAACGACGGTGGTGCCTGCGAACAGCGCGCCGAGGTCGGTGAGCGCGGCGAGCACGACGGCCGAAATCAGGGTCGCGCCGAGGTAGTAGACGATGTGCCGGCGCGTCTTCGCCTCGCCCTCGACGACCGGCATCAGGGGGAAGCCGCCGCGCTCGTAGTCGTCCTTGTAGGCGAGCGCGAGGTTGTAGAAGTGCGCGGGCGTCCACAGGAAGATGACGGCCGCGAGCGCGATGCCCGCGACGCCGACCTCGCCGGTCACGGCTGCCCAGCCGATGAGCGCCGGCAGCGCGCCCGCCGCGCCACCGATGACGGTGCTCTGGCGAGTGTTCGGCTTCAACACGAGCGTGTAGACGACCGAGTAGAACACGATTGCCGTCAGCCCCAGGAACGCCGTCAGGAGGTTCACGGCGGCGAACGACGCCAGCGACGCGGCGGCCAGCACCAGGCCGAACGCGAGCGCGTTCCGCGGCGGGATGCGGTCGGTGGCGAGCGGGCGGTCGTCGGTGCGCGCCATCTTCTTGTCTTTCTCGCGTTCGAGGACGTGGTTGAACGTCCCGGACGCGCCGATCGACAGTACACCGCCACCGAGCGTCAACGCGACCGTCTCGGTAGCCAACTCCGTGCCGCCCGCCAGCGCCATCCCGGCGCCCGCGACCAGACACAGCAGCCACATCAGCCGCGGCTTCGTCAGCCGCAGGTACGCCTTCGCGGTCGCCATCGGACCAGTCCCCGGGCCGGTCGACTCGCTCTCGTCGTGTCGGGGCTCGCCCTCCCACTCCGCGGACGCCAGGTGGCCGGTCTGGGCGTCGAGCGTCCACGCGAGCGCCAGCACGAGCGCGGCGAAGATGCCGACGGCGAGCGCGAGGTGGCCGCCGGCGAGTGCGCTCGACTCGGGCGTGGTCGCAGTGTACGCGCCGACCGCTATCTGGACGGGGTAGAGCGCGAGTGCGGCCGTGACCGCCGCCCGCACGCGCCGCGACTCACCGCGACGCCACGCGAGGACGACCGCGGCGACGACGACGACACCAGTCAGTACAGCCGCGGTCCGGTGCCCCCAGACGACCGCGAGGTCCAGGGAGCCGAGCGCGAACCACTGACCGCCACATGCCGGCCAGGACGTGCAGGCGTCGGCAGCACCCGTCAGGGCGGTGGTGGCGCCGAGCACGAGCAGCGTGTAGACGCCCATCGCGGCGGCGGCGAGCACGGCGACGAACCGGTCGGGTGTGTTTCCGTTCACGGGCCTCTCTCGTCTCGGAGTTACGACCCGGACCACTTAGCCTGTCCGACTCCGACCGACGACCATTCAGCACCTATTTATGGAGCCACTCCTAACTCTGGACCAGCATGAGAGGAAAGCGGCTCGCACCCGTTCTCGTCGCCGTCGTCGGGTTCCTCGCTGCCTTCGTCGACCCGGTGGCCGCCTCCGGCTACCAGTCGATCACCGAGCAGTACATCCGCGACCTCAACTCCATGATGCTCGCGGCCGCGCTGCCGATTACGCTGCTCGTCGAGGGCATCCTGATCTACACGGTCTGGAAGTTCCGGAACAACGACGAGGCGAAACCCACGAAGGAGAACCGCCGTCTGGAAATCACGTGGACGGTCGCCACCGCGGTCGTCCTCCTGTTCGTCGGCGTCGCCGCCTACGGCGTCATGGGGCAGACTGCCGTCACCGCGACCGGCCAGGACGCCCAGGCCGCGATGGCCGGGGACGACACCGTCACTGTCACCGCCGAAGGCAACCAGTGGTACTGGGACTTCGAGTACCCCGCCCAGAACCTGACCACGAGCTCCGGCGCCGGGGGCGATGGCGTCCCCGGTGACCAGCCGCTCGTGTTACCGGCCGACACGAAAGTCGTGATACAGACCGAGTCCGCGGACGTCATCCACGCCTTCCACGCCCCGGAGGTGGGCCTGAAGGCGGACGCGATTCCCGGACAGCAGAACCAAATCGTCACTGACGAACTCGACGAGGGGACCTACCAGCTGTACTGCGCCGAGTTCTGTGGTGTCGGCCACTCACAGATGCTCGCCGATATCGAGGTCGTCGACCGGGATACCTACGAGAACTACGTCGAGGATCCCGAGAATACGTCGGTCTAAGTCCGCCGTAACCGCCGACACTCTCCTTCCTGCACTTCGACTCGCCGCTCGCCAGTGTCGACGACGAGCGCGCCTCGGTCCGTGACCGACACCGCCTCGCCGACTACGGTGTCGGCGTCGCGGCGCGTCACTTCGACGTGCTCGCCGAGCGTGGCGCTGCGGTCGCGGAACGCATCGACCGCGTCCGCGAACCCGTCGTCGGACTCGGCGCGCGCCGTCCAGTCCAGCAGGCGGTCGTGGAGCGTCGCCGCGACCTCGGTCGGGTCAACGGCTCCCACCTCTTCGCGGAGGGTCGTCACCGTGCGCTCGCCGACGTCCAGGTCGCCGGGGTCGAGACTCGCGTTGACGCCGATGCCGAGCACCGCGAACGAGAGGGCCGCGGTCTCGGGGTCGGTTCCGGGGAGCACGTCGTCGACCGGCTTCCCGGCGACCGGTACCTCGTCGACGACGGCTTCGGTGAGGACGCCACAGAGCTTCGCTCGCGTGCCGTCGTCCCGGTCGACGACCACGTCGTTGGGCCACTTCAGACGCGCGTCCACCCCGAACGCTTCGACAGCCTCCGCGGCCGCGAGACCACCGGCGAACGTGAGCCGGCCGACGTGACTCGCCGCGAAGTCGGGTCGAACGAGCGTACTCGACCAGACGCCTCCGGGCGGACTCGCCCAGACGTTCCCGGTGCGGCCGCGGCCAGCGGTCTGCTCGTCGGCGATCACGAACGTGCCGTGGGCGGCGCCGTCCCGGCCCTCGGCGCGCGCGATGTCGTTCGTACTCGGACACGTCTCGCGGTGGACGAGCGGCGCGTCGAGACGCGCGCGCAGCTCGTCGGGGTCGACTGCCATACCGGCGCTTCGCAGCGTCGGCGAAAAAAGCCCGCGTTTAGACGACGGCGCCCGCGTACAGCACGACGACGAGGAAGATCCAGACGGCGTCAACGAAGTGCCAGTACATCGAGACGGTGCTGACGGAGGTGTGCCGGTCGGCGGTGTACTGTCCCTTCAGCGCCCGCGCGGTGACGATGCCGATGAGGACCGCGCCCAGCGTGACGTGGAGGCCGTGGAGGCCGGTCAGCCCGAAGAACGCGCTCTCGAAGAGGCCACCCGAGAACGACAGCCCCTCGTGGACGATGAACTCGTAGTACTCGTACACCTGGCCGGCGATGAACACGACGCCCAGGACGAGCGTGGTGGCCAGCAGGCCGAGGAAGCGACTACGGTTGCCCTTCCGGAGCGCGACGTGCGCGAAGTGCAGCGTGAAACTGGAGACGACCAGGATGACGGTGTTCGCGAGGACCAGCGCGCCGAGGAAGCCCTCGGGGACGGCGGAGACCGCGTCCGCCCACTGGCTGCCCGCGCGGATGAAGAAGTAGTACGTGAACCCGGCGCCGAACGTCGCGATTTCGGTGCCGAGGAACAGTATCATCCCCCACCGAAGCGCGGTCGAGCCGTGCCCGTCGTCGCTCCAGTACGCCTTCACGAAGGCGTGGTACACCCAGCCGTACAGGCCGGTGAGGAACCCGAACGCGCTCGCCACGAAGACGGCGGGGCCGACCATCGGCCCGACGAGTGCGTTGTCTCCGCGGCCCAGCACGTAGAGGGCTGCGCCGATGTAGAAGCCGGCAGCCCCGATTGCGGTGATGAAGGGCCACCAGCTGGCCTCTCCGAAGCCCTTCGGCCAGTCCTCCACGGCCGGCAGGTGGTGGCCGTGGTCGTCAGTCGAGTCGTCCGCTACGCTCATACAACCGGGTTGCGCAGCGAGTACTAAAAACCCACTCAACTGCGGTGACCGGCAGACCGCAACCCTCAGGGGTGGGCCACTCCAACCGCCGGCCATGCTCCGCCGCCTCGCACACTCCCTGGGTGCCGGACTCGGCGTCGCGGCGGTCTGCGGGGTGGCCGTCGCCCACGGCGGCAGTCTGCGCGGTGCGTCCGGCTCGTCGCTGGCCGTGCCGACGTGGCTGTTCCTCTCGACCGGCGGTGCGGTCGTCGGCGCCTCCTTCCTGCTGGCGAGTTTCGTCACCGACCGCCAGTTCGTCGCGGACGTCCACGGCTGGCGGCGCGCGCTCCCCGCACCCCGGCGTCTGCTCGCGTGGGCAGGGCAGGCTCTCGGCGTCGCGGCGTTCGTCGTGCTGGTCGTCGCCGGGTTCTTCGGCCCCGCCGACCCGCTCCGGAACGCGGCCATCGTCCTCGTCTGGGTGGCGTGGTGGGCTGGCCTCGTGATGGCGACGTACCTCGTCGGGAACGCGTGGCCCGCACTCGACCCGTTCCGCACGCTCACTCGGCCGCTCGCGTGGGTGACCGACGGCGTCCGCGACCTCAACGCCGACCGGGCGGCGTGGGCGAGTACGGCGTTCCTGCTCGCGCTCGTCTGGGTCGAAGTTGTGAGTCCGCTCGCGGACGCCCCGCGGCTGCTCGCCGCCGCCGCCCTCGGCTACCTCGCGCTCGCGGCGGTCGGCGTGGTCATCGTCGGCCACGACACCTGGTTCGGGGAGGTCGACCCGGTCTCGCGCCTGTTCCGGGCGTACGGCGCCGTCGCCCCCGTCGAGCGCACCGGCGACGGCATATCGCTGCGCGTCCCCGCCGCCCGTCTCACCGAGCGCGTCGTCGACACCAGTGGCGGCGTGGCGTTCGTCGTCGCAGTGCTCTGGGGGACGACTTACGACGGCCTCGTCGGCACGCCCGCGTGGGCGACGGTCGCGCGCGCCGTCGTGGACGCCGGTGTCCCACCCGTCGCCCTCTACCCGGCGGCGCTCCTCGTCGGGTTCGTCGCGTTCCACCAGCTCTACTGGTGGGCGGCCCGGAAAGCCCGCGAGACCGCGCCGACGTACACCGACGCCGCGACGCTCGCGGTGCGGTTCGCGCCGTCGCTGCTCGCAATCGCTGCCGGCTACCACCTCGCGCACTACCTCGTCTACTTCCTCAGCCTCTCGCCGGCGCTCGTCAGCGCGGTTCTCGCTCCGCTCGACCCCCCGACGGCGATGCGGCTCGTGCTCCCCGCGTGGCTGTCCGGCGTCGGCGTCGCCGCCGTGCTGGTCGGCCACTTGCTCGCCATCTGGGTCGCCCACGGCATCGCCTTCGACGAGCTCCCGGGGCGCCTCCAGGCCGTCCGCAGCCAGTACGCGCTCACCGCCGTCATGGTGTTCTACACGATGAGCAGCATGTGGATCGTCAGCCAGCCAGCCGGCAGCCCGCCATTCCTATGACCGACGGAGCCAGCGACGTGACCGGGGACGACGCCACCTGCGAGCGCTGCGGCGAGCGGTTCCCGAGCGAGCGCCTCCGAGACCTCCACAGGGGACTCGAACACTACCGCGACCTGACCGACGCCGAACGCGCGGCCTACGAGGCCGCCTACGAGTCCGAGACCGAGGACCTCCAGTCGTTCCGGCTGCGCGCGCTCGCCGCGCTCGTGCTGCTGTACTTCGGGTTCCTGATGACGTACGCCGTCGTGGCGCTGTGACCGAACCGGTGGGTTTCTAACGTCGCCGACCCAACCCGGTGACATGGCCGAACGAACCGAGCAGGGACTCAGCGACCAGTACACGAGCGCCAGCCCGTGGCCGATTCCGCTCGTCATCGGGCTCGTCGTCGCCGAACTCGGTCTCGTCTTCGAGGGACTGCTGCCGGTCGCGGTCGGCGGCATGCTGTTGCTCGCGGCGAGCATCGTCGGAATCACCCGCGAGTCCGAGTTCGCAGCCACGCTCTGGCGGCCGACGCTCGCCGTCGCCGTCGCCTTCGCCGCCATCGGCGCCGCCATCCACCAGGGGACTGCCGCCACCGAGCGGGGGCTCGCGATGCTCGGCACGAGCGTCGTGGTCGCCGCGGCGAGCGCCGCCGCGTTCCTCTACGAGACGGAACGGCTCTGAATCCTCAAACTATATCTGTCCCACCCATCCTACTCCAGACAATGAGTTCCGGTATCTTCGACAAGGACACGATGCTCGACCTGACGGTGAACATCGTCCCGCTGGCCATCCTCGGATTCTTCCTCGTAGCCTTCCTGATGCTGAATCCGTGGGGCGGCGGTATCACGCTCGAACGCGGCCTCCAGTTCGTACTGGTCGGCTGGATGTTCGTCGGACTCGCGGTCCTCACGTACGTGGCGGCGGTCAAAATCGAGGGCGGCGAGTAGTCCGCGGAGTTCGGCCACTCGGACGCCACAGTCGCGCCGCGGAGAATCGACTCGTGGTTCTGCGGGCAGTTTTACTCCCCGGTCGTAGTCGCCAATCGACACGTCCGTGTCCGGGACGAGACGGCGACCAATCCTAAGCTTTCTTTACGGTCCAATCCTGACTAGCGTGCATGGCTCCGGCTACGTCATCACTTGTGCTAACCGTGCTGATGGGCGTGCTGCTCGTCGGCGTGGTCGCCGTCCTCAGCCGTCTCGAGGACTGGCGGTCCTACACGCCCCTCAGCGACGTGGGCGGTGCGCTCGGGGAGCGCACCGGCTACGGCCACGAGGAGAAACCTGGTGGGTTGATTCGCTGGTTCACGACCGTGGACCACAAGGACATCGGCATACTGTACGGAATCTACGGCGTCGTCGCGTTCGCGTGGGGGGGCGTCTCGGTCCTCCTGATGCGGACCGAACTCGCCGCACCAGCCGAGAACATCATCAGCCCGTCGCTGTACAACGGGCTGCTGACCAGTCACGGCATCACCATGCTGTTCCTGTTCGGGACGCCGATGATCGCAGCCTTCGGGAACTACTTCATCCCGCTGCTCATCGGCGCCGACGACATGGCGTTCCCGCGCATCAACGCCATCGCGTTCTGGCTGCTGCCGCCGGGCGCCATCCTCATCTGGGCTGGCTTCCTCATCCCGAGCATCGCCACCGCGCAGACCGCGTGGACGATGTACACGCCGCTGTCCATTCAGATGTCGTCGGCGGCCGTCGACACGATGCTGCTCGGCCTCCACTTGACCGGCGTCTCCGCGACGATGGGCGCCATCAACTTCATCGCGACCATCTTCACGGAGCGCGGTGACGACGTCGGCTGGCCGAACCTGGACATCTTCTCCTGGACGATGCTCACTCAGTCCGGGCTCATCCTGTTCGCGTTCCCGCTGCTCGGCAGCGCGCTCATCATGCTGCTGCTCGACCGGAATTTCGGCACGACGTTCTTCACGGTCGCGGGCGGCGACCCAATCCTCTGGCAGCACCTCTTCTGGTTCTTCGGACACCCGGAGGTGTACATACTCGTGTTGCCACCGATGGGGCTGGTCAGTCTCATCCTCCCGAAGTTCTCGGGACGGAAGCTGTTCGGGTTCAAGTTCGTCGTCTACTCGACGCTCGCCATCGGCGTGCTGAGCTTCGGCGTCTGGGCCCACCACATGTTCACGACGGGCATCGACCCCCGGCTACGGGCTAGCTTCATGGCCGTCTCACTCGCAATTGCGATACCGTCCGCGGTGAAGGTCTTCAACTGGATAACGACGATGTGGAACGGCAAGCTCCGGCTCACGGCGCCGATGCTGTTCTGCATCGGCTTCGTCCAGAACTTCATCATCGGCGGCGTCACCGGCATCTTCCTCGCCGCCATCCCCGTCGACCTCATCCTGCACGACACCTACTACGTCGTGGGTCACTTCCACTTCATCGTCTACGGCGCCATCGGGTTCGCGCTGTTCGCGGGCACCTACTACTGGTTCCCGATGGTCACCGGCCGCATGTACCAGAAGAAGCTGGCACACGCCCACTTCTGGACGGCGCTGGTCGGCTCGAATCTGACGTTCCTCGCGATGCTGTGGCTCGGCTACGGCGGGATGCCGCGCCGGTACGCGACGTACCTCCCGCAGTTCGCGAACGCCCACCAGCTCGCGACGGCGGGCGCGTTCCTCATCGGCATCTCCACGCTGTTCTGGCTGTGGAACATGGTGACCTCCTGGAGCGAGGGCCGCCGGGTCGATTCGACGGACCCGTGGAACCTCGAGGAGACCGACCAGTTCACGAAGGAGTGGGCGTGGTTCCGCTCCGAGCAGGAAACTGACGTCCTCCCCGACGGCGGCGACGAGGAGGAGGCGGTGACGGACGGCGGCGTCGACGAGAAGTAGCGGACGCGGCGGTTTTTCTGCGGTTTTCCGGATTCAGGCGAGTACGAGGACGAATCCGGTTACGAACATCAGGACGGCGACGGCGGCCAGAACGAGCATCAGTATCTCCTTGTCCTCCATGGCCGCGAGTTGGGAGTGACACCGCAAAAGGCTACTCACTCCGGCGCCAACCGTCGGTCGTGAGTGACAGCGAGACCGCGGGGCGACGCGTCGTGCTGTGGATGTACCTGGGTGCCGTCGCGACTGCGGGCGTGTTCGGGTACGTCCTCGGCGTCATCGTCTACGGGGGGTCGGGCGGTCCGAGCGGGCCGCTGGTAGAGGGCGGGACGCCCGAGATGGGGAGCGTCGGACCGGTGGTCTTCGAGTTGACCCCCGTGAACCTCGGGCTGTTCGGGCTGGTGTCCGTCGGCGTGCTGCTCGGCGTCGGGCTGGCGGCAATCGTTCTGGTGTCGGACCGGGCGGACGCGGCGTGAGTGTCGGCGCGACTAACTATATGTGCGGGGCCGTGCAACAGTCTAGCATGGAGGTCCGAGAAGCCACACCTGCGGACGGGGAGGAGATTCGGAGCGTCGCCACGGCGTCACTGCGGGAGACGTACGCGGACCCGCTCGGCGAGGACATCGTCGAGCACGCCGCGGACGAGTGGTACACGCCGGGGCGGCTGGACGACCGCTTCGCCGACGAAGCGGTCGCGTATCTGGTCGCGGACACCGACGACGGTGTCGTCGGGTTCTCCGAGAGCGAACTGGACGGGGACGCGGCGGCGGCCATCCAGTGGCTGCACGTCCACCCGGACGCCCGCGGCGACGGCATCGGCGTCGAGCTGCTGGAGTACACGGATGCGGCGCTCCGGGAGCGCGGTGCCGCCCGCGTCGAGGGGCGCGTGCTCGCGGCGAACGACGTGGGCAACGAGTTCTACCGGGACCACGGGTTCTCGCGGACCGGGGACGTGGAACTCGACGTCGGCGGCGAGACGCACACCGAACACCGGTACGTGAAGCTGCCGACGGGCGGCACGGAACTCACCGAACGGCGGGAGACCGACGACCGCGCACTGTGGGTGGCGTTCGACGAGCGCGAGCGCGGCTCGGAAGCGCCGTTCTACGCCGCGTACGGCAGCGAGGAGCGAACAGACCGGTACGGCTTCTACTGCGCGAACTGCGAGTCCGCGAACACCGCCATGAACACGATGGGACGGGTCACGTGCAACAACTGCGGGAACGAGCGGCGCGCGACCCGCTGGGACGCCGCGTACCTCTGACCGGCCGGTGACCGCGGGTCAGGCTGCCGCGGCGGTCTCCTGGTAGCCGCCGAACTCGTCCTCGAAGACGGCCATGATCTCGCCCATCGTCGCGTACGCCTTCACGGCGTCGACGATGTAGGGGATGGTGTTCTCGTCGGCGTGGATGGCGTCGCGGAGCGCGTCGAGGGTCGTTTCGACCTCGTCGTCGTCGCGCTCCTCCTTGACGTCCTCGAGGCGGCCGAGCTGGCGTTCCCGGGTCTCGTCCTCGTCGACGTGCAGGAGGTCGGGGCTGGTGTCCTCCTCGACCTCGTACTCGTTGACGCCGACGACCGTCTCCTCGCCGGCGTCGACGCGGGACTGGTACTCGTAGGCGGACTCCTGAATCTCGCGGTGGAAGTAGCCGTCCGAAACGCCCTGGAGCACGCCGTCGCGCACCGACCCGTCGCCCATCTCTCTGATCTCCTCGATGTACGCCATGGCTTCCTCCTCGACCTCGTCGGTGAGGGATTCCACGGCGAAGCTGCCACCGAGCGGGTCGACGATGTCCGCGGCGCCGGACTCGTCGGCGATGATCTGCTGGGTGCGGAGCGCGACCCGCACGGCCTCCTCGCTGGGGAGCGCGAGCGCCTCGTCGAAGGAGTTCGTGTGGATGCTCTGGGAGCCGCCGAGCACCGCTGCGAGCGCCTGGAGGGTGACGCGTGCGATGTTGTTCTTCGGCTGCTGGGCGGTCAGACTCTGGCCGGCGGTCTGGGTGTGGAACTTCAGCTGCTTCGAGGCGTCTTTCTCGGCGTCGTACCACTCGTCCATGACGTTCGCGTAGATGCGGCGGGCGGCCCGGAACTTCGCGACCTCCTCGAAGATGGAGTTGTGGGAGTTGAAGAAGAACGAGAGGGTGGGCGCGAACTCGTCGACGTCGAGGCCGCGCTCCACGGCGTCCTCGACGTACGCGAAGCCGTCGGCGAGCGTGAACGCGAGCTCCTGAACGGCCGTCGAGCCGGCCTCCCGGATGTGGTACCCGGAGATGGAGATGGGGTGGAACTTCGGCGTGTGCTCCGCGCAGTACTCCACGACGTCTGTCACGAGGTCGAGGCTGGGCTGCGGCGGAACGACCCACTCCTTCTGCGCGATGAACTCCTTCAGCATGTCGTTCTGGAGCGTCCCGCGGACCTCCTCTCGGGGGACGCCCTGCTGGTCCGCGAGCGCGAGGTACATCGCGTAGATGACTGGCGCGCTCGGGTTGATAGTGAAGCTCGTGGAGACCTCGTCCAACTCGATGCCGTCGAAGAGAATCTCCATGTCCCGCAGGGTGTCGACGGCGACGCCCTCCTTGCCGACTTCGCCGAGGCTCATCGGGTCGTCGGAGTCCAGCCCCATCAGCGAGGGCATGTCGAAGGCCGTCGACAGCCCGGTCTGGCCGTTCTCGATGAGGTAGTGGAAGCGCTCGTTGGTCTCCTCGGCGGTGCCGAAGCCCGCGAACTGCCGCATCGTCCACGTCCGGCCGCGGTAGCCGGTCGGGTAGACGCCCCGCGTGTACGGGAACTCGCCCGGGAAGCCGAGGTCGTCCTCGAAGTCGGTGTCGGCGACGTCCTCGGGCGTGTAGAGGCGGTCGACCTCCATGTTCGAGACCGTCGCGAAGCGGTCCTGGCGCTCGCCGTAGGCGTCGAGGACCGGGTCGAGTGTCTCTTCCTCCCAGTCCTCGCGGGCCTCGCGGATGTCCGCGAGGTCGTCGTCGTCGTACATGTGCGTGTAATCTTTGCCGGCAGATTCATCAAGGATTCGGTGAACCGGCCGGTCCGAGGCGCGAATCGCTCCGCGAGTGCGAGCGTCTGTGGCCGCTCGGGGCTGCGGGTCGTTTCAGTAGTGGCCCATGACGCCCTCGCGGCGCGCCCAGCGCTGGCAGTACGTGAACGCCGCGTACCCGGCCACGAGGTAGGCGACTGCAGTCGCCACGAGCACGCCGAGTTCACTAGCCGGAAGCGCCCAGAGCGCGACGCCGTCCCGCATCGCGGTCTGGAGGAGCTGGCTGCCCTGCGCCAGCGGCAGCCACTTCAACAGCGGGTACTGGGAGACGGGCGCGGCGATGAGGCCGATGAACACGAACTGCACGAGCTGGAAGGCGCTCTCGATTCGCTTGAAGCGGATGGCGAGCCCGCCGAACGCGAACCCGACGCCGACGGCCGGCGCGAGCGCGAGTACGCCCAGGGGAATCACCGTCAAGGGGTCGACGGACAGCCAGCGTCCAGTCACGACCATCATGACCAGCAGCGTCACGGCGCCCCAGAGGAACGACTCGAGGACGTTCACGACCGTCTTGACGACCATCACCGGTCCGAATCCGAACGGCGACATGAACAGCTGTTCGAGGGTTCCCCACTGTGCCTCTCGAGTGACACCCCAGGACAGCCCGGAGTACGCGGTGATGGACATGCTCCACAGGAGGTAGCCGACGATGATTCCCTCGATGCTGTCCGAGATGGCAGTGGGCGCCACGGCGCGGCCGCCGTAGAACACCACCCCGAACACGAGGAAGATAGTCCCGACCTGAGAGATGGTGTTCACGGGGTACCGGACGAGCAACAGCAGCCGCTTCCGGAACGCCGCGATGAAGAACCGAGCGAACGCCCGGGCCCCGGTGTCGGTGTCCACGCCGGGCTCTCCGTCGGTGGCCGCGGCGCCGCTCACTGGCCGTCACCTCCCCCGGCGCGACCAGTGATGTCGAGGAACACGTCCTCCAGGTCGGGTTCGAGCCCGCCGACGTCGAGGAGGTCGTAGCCGGCGTCGTCGAGCACACCGAGGACGGCGTGGAGGCCGTCGTCGTCGCCGAGCGTGACGTCGAACCGCGTGCGGTCGGCCAACACCTCGACGTTCTCCAGGTGGTAGTCCGCGACCAGCCGGGACCGGAGGTCGCCGGGGAGCTGGCCGTCGACGACGACGCGGTACGCTTGCGTCTCGAAGACGCCGACGAGCTCCTCGACTGCGTCGTCGGCGATGACGCGGCCGTCCGAGAGGATGACGACGCGGTCACAGACGTCCTCGACGACGTCCATGTCGTGGCTGGAGAGGACCACGGTGATGTCGTCTTCCTCGACGAGCCGGCGGAGCTCCCGACGCAGTTCCAGGGATGCCTCCACGTCGAGGCCGAGCGTCGGTTCGTCGAGGAACACGACGTCGGTGCCGCGGGCGAGCGTCGCCGCCAGGCTGACTTTCTGCTTCTGCCCCCGGGAGAGGTCGTTGACCGTCTCGTCGGCCTTCTCCGCGAGCCCGAACTGGTCGAGGAGGCGTTCCTGGCGTTCGCGGGCGGCGTCGGGGTTGTTGCCGCCGAGCGCCGCGAAGTACGAGAGGTTCTCGCGCACGGTGAGCCGCCAGTAGGTGTTCCGGGCGCCCTCGAGCATCGCGCCGACGTGTCGGTAGACGCCGCGTGGGTCGGTGTCGGCGTCCACACCGGAGATTTCGACGGAGCCCGAGGACGGGACGACGAGCCCGAGAATGGACTTGATGGTCGTGGTCTTCCCGGCGCCGTTCGGTCCGAGGACGCCGACGACTTCGCCGCGGCCGACGTCGAGTGAGACGCCGTCGACGGCCGTGACGGCGTCCTCGCCGTCGCCGTAGGTCTTCCGGAGGTCCTCGACCGCGAGCACTGTCTCCGTCTCGGGCGGGGCCGTCGACGACGCGTCGTCGTCGGCTCGCTGGGGGCGGTCTGTCGTCTGACTCATACACCACTGGAGGGCAGAACTCACATTAACGGTTTGGAGAACGAGGATTCTGTTCGCTCGCTCCCAGAACGGCTGTTCTGTTCTCTATTCGACACGAAGGAGTTTTGTCGTCCGTCGACGACACCCGGACATGACCAGCGACGAGGCCGCCGCCGACGCGTTCGGCGTGCTCTCGGACCCCTCCCGAGTGGCTATCCTCCGAGAGCTCGCCGACCGAAACAACGGCCCAGAGGAGGCTCCCACCGAGTTCGCCGAACTCCGGCGCGCCGTCGGCTTCGACGACGCCGGCCGGTTCAACTACCACCTGGGGGAGCTCACCCCCGACTTCGCCGTGAAACGCGACGGCGGATACGTCCCGACCGCCGTCGGCCTAAAGGCCATCGGCTCCATCGAAGCCGGCACCTACACCGACGACACCGAATCGATGGCCGGTGTCGTCGACCACGACTGCCCCAGCTGCGGGGCGCCGCTGGAAGCGACCTACGAGGACCAGGTCGTGACCGTCCAGTGCCCTGACCACGATACCTTCGTTCAGACGTCGGTACCGCCCGCGGCGGCCGAAGGCGCGTCCGTCACGGACCTCGTCTCGTTCGTCGTCGGCGACATGCAGCGAGACCTCGAAGCGCTCGTCGACGGCACCTGTCCAGTCTGCTCGGGGCGCGTCGAACGCGTCGACCACGAACGCACCGACGCAGGACTGCTCACTGTTCACCTCACCTGCCAGAACTGCTGGGTGGAGACCGAACTCCCGGTCGGCGTCGCGGCGCTCCGCCATCCCGCCGTCGTGTCGCTGTACCACGACCACGGCGTCGACGTCCGCGACCGGTTCGTCACCGACCTCGAGTTCGTCGGGGCTTCGGACCCCGCCGAGCTGGTCTCCGACGACCCCTTCGAAGCGGAGGTCGTCGTCTCGGTCGGCGGCGACAGCGTCGTCCTGCGCGTCGACGAGAATCTGGCCGTCAGCGAGCCGTGACCGGTCCCGACTACTGCAGGCGCTCGATCGTCTCCACGAGCGGGTGGCGCGCGTAATCCACGACGTCGATGTCCTCGATCGAGTCGAGGTCTTCTTTCTCCGCGGTCCGCGCCATCCCGAGGTCCACGGCGCGTTCGAGGACGATGACGTAGGCGTCCATCTCCTCGACCCCCGCGCGCTCGGACGCCATCACGCGGTGGTGGCCGTCCGCCAGCAGGAGACTGCCGTCGTCGCCCGTGCTCCCGTTGTCGATGACGACGAGCGGTTCGGCCAGCCCGTGTTCGAGTTCGTAGCGGCGCCCCTCGAGTTCGTCGGCGTACACCTTCCCCTGGGTCGGCACCAGTTCGTCGAGGTCGACCGTGCGGCGCTCCTCGCTCGCGTCCACGCCGTGAATCGTCTCGAGTGTGCGTTTGAGCTTCCCCACCTTCTCCGGAGTCGCGCGTTCGATCTGGGAGCGGATGACGTCCGCGTTCGAGATGATGCCGACGAGGTTGCCCGCGTCGTCGACGACCGGGAGCTTCTGGATGCCCGACCGCAGGATGACGCGAGCCGCGTCGGTCACCTTCATGTCCGGGTGCGCGACCACCAAGTCCTCGGTCATCACCTTGAACAACAGCTCCTGGGGGTCAGCCAGCAGGAGGTCACGAGCGGAGACGAACCCCTCGACGTGCCGGCCCTCCGTCACCGGGAAGCCGTTGTGTTCGCTCTCCGAGATGCGTCGCGCCACGTCCTCGACAGTGTCGTCCGGGGACACGGTCGCCACGTCCCGGGTCATGTACTCCCCGACGACGGGCTTGTCGCCGTTGTGCTCCAGCGCCTCGTCCATCACCCGACCCTACGTCACCGACCGGGAAATAGCTCACCCAGCGCGAACGGCGTCGAAGAACCGCGTCGCGACCACGTCCTCGACCATCTCCGTCAACGTCGCCTCCGCCTCCCCGCCGACCTCGTCGAACAACCCGAGCGGCAACTGCGCGCCCGCCATGTCGGCGTGTCCGCCAGCAGAGCCGAGTTCACCGAACGCCGACCGCAACACCTCACCGAGGTCCACGTCGCTCCCCCGGGAGCGCGCGGACACGTAGATGGTGCCCTCGGTGTAGCCGTAGACGAACGTCACCGTCACGCCACGCATCGCCAACAGGCGGTCGGCGGCCTGCGCGAGCGTGTCCCGGTCCGCAATCTGCCCGACGCAGGACGCCAACACCGACCCGTCGAGCTCGCGACTGCGGATGGCGCGCGCGATGGTGTCGAACGTGTCCGCGCTCATCGACGGGCTCTCGATGCGTTCGAGGACGTCCGTGTCGGCCTGCGGGAGCAGCCACGCCCCCGCCTCGAAGTCCTGTGTGGTGATTTCGCGCGCGAAATCCTTCGTGTCGATGCGGATGCCGTACAGCAGCGCCGTCGCCACGTTCGTCTCCAGGTCGATGCCGTACCCACGGAGGTACTCGACCAGGATGGTGCTGGCCGCGCCCATCTCTTCGCGGATGTCCACGAAGTCCGCGTCCACGTCCGCCTTCGGTGGATGGTGGTCGACTACGATTGAGACGTCCGTGTCGGGGTCGAGTTGGTCGTTCACGCCCGGCCCGGAGTGGTCGACGAGCGCGATCGCGTCGAAGTCGAACTCCTCGTCCGGCTCGAGGTTCCGCACGTCCACCTCGAGGAGGTTCACGAACGCCCGGTTCTCCTGGTGGGAAATCTCCCCGAAGTAACACGCCTCGCTCTCCACGCCGACGTCCTCCGCGATGCGCTGGAGACCGACCGCCGCGGCGATGGCGTCCGGGTCCGGGTTGTCGTGCATGAACACGCCCAGCGTGCCGTCGATATCGCTCAGCGTCGCTCGCAGCGCCTGCAGGCGCTCGGACGCCCCGGAGGCCGTGATCTCCTCGACGTGGTCGAGCAGCGCCGCCCCCGGGTCGACGACTCGGTCGGCGCGCTCCGCCACGACCGCACGGTCGTCGGCCGTCGCCTCGAATCCGAGGTAGACGACGAGTTCCGCGTCCGGGTACACCTCGCGGGCCGCCTCGGCCGCACGCCGATTCTGGCTCGCGACGTTGCCCCCGACGACGACCACGTCGACGTCCATGTCGAGACGCTCGATGGCCGCCGGGTCGGTGACGTCCCGGACCTCCGCGGCGACCTTCTCGTTGCGCAGGCTCTCCACCCGGCTCTCGTCGGCGTCCAGGACGAACAGCTCGCCGCGGCGGTCGGCCAACGCGTCCACCACCGCGTGTCCGGTCGTTCCACAGCCGAGTACGAGCCGAGAAACCATTCGTCGTAACGGTATCGACCGCGGCGGTTAAAAGCTACCGTCCGGCCGGTTTCAGCCGAACAGGACGCCCGCGGCGTGGTTCGCGGTCTGCGCGACCGGGTCGAACGCGACCAGGAGCGCGACGGTGCCGACCGCAGCAGCCAGCACAGCCACGTAGAGACCGGTCGGCTGCCCCTCCAGCGAGAGATCGCCGTTCGGCTCCTCGATCCAGATGGCCTTCACGACCCGCGAGTAGTAGAACAGCGACAGCGCGCTGTTGATGGCCGCGACCGCCGCGAGCCACGCGAACCCGGACTGGACCGCGCCCGCGAACAGCACGTACTTCGAGAGGAAGCCGCCGCCCACCGGCAGGCCGGCGAGGCTGAACATGAACACGGTCATCGCGACGCACGCGACCGGCGCTCGCTCCGCGAGGCCGTTGTAGTCCTCGAAGGTGCGGCCGACGCCCCAGTACTCCGCCAGGGCGACGAACAGGAACGCGCCCGTGTTCATGAAGCCGTAGACGAGGAGGTGCATCATCGACGCGCCGAGCACGAAGGAGTTCTCCGCGCCCGCGCCGCTCTGCACGGCGGCGAGGCCGATGAGCACGTAGCCCGCGTGCCCGATGCTGGAGTACGCGAGCATCCGCTTGACGTTGTCTTGGGTCGCCGCGGCGAAGTTCCCGAGGGTCATCGTGACCACCGCGAGCACCGCGAACAGCAGCGACCAGTCGACGACGGTTCCCGTGATGACCTCCAGCGGGAACGCGGTCGTGAACACGCGGAACAGCACGGCGAACCCGGCGGCCTTCGACGCCGACGAGATGAACGCCGAGATGGGCGCGGGTGCGCCCTCGTAGGCCTCCGGCGCCCAGAAGTGGAACGGCACGGAGGCAGTCTTGAACGCGAAGCCGCCGACCAGCATCACGACGCCGAGACCGAGCACGCCAGTGAACTCGACGCCGTTCCCGAAGCTCTCGGCGATCGGCTGCAGCCCCATCACGCCCGTGGAGGCGTACACGAGACTGATGCCGTACACCATGATAGCCGAGGACAGCGCGCCGACGAGGAAGTACTTCAGCCCCGCCTCGACGCTGCCGCGGTCCGTCTTCAGGTAGGAGACGAGCACGTACGACGGGATGCTCGCCAGTTCGAGACTGATGAACACCGTGACGAGGCTGTTGGCCGACGCCATCAGCGTCATCCCGGTCGCCGCGAGCAGTATCAGGGAGTAGAACTCCGCGACGTGCTCTTGGTCCTCCAGGTAGTCGTGGCTCGCGACCACGACGAGCGTGGCGACGGTCCCGACGACGAACGCGAAGAACAGCGACAGCGCGTCCACGACGAGCGCGCCGTCGAACTGCACGAACTGGAAGTCGCCGGTACCCGCCGACAGGAACCACGCCGCGACGCCCGCGGTCAGCAGCGTTCCGGCAGCGCTGATGCCAGCCAGCAGCGTGTTACTCCGCGAGTCCGGAGTCAGCGTGTCGACACCGAGCACGAGCAGGGCCGCCCCCGCGAGTACGAACTGCGGCGTCAGTGGTGGAAGTTCCGTCACAGTAGCTCACCTCCGAAGAGCGGAACGACTGCAGACGCCATCGCGTCCACCATCGGCGTCACGGCGTCCTGAATCATGTCGTAGAACACGTCAGGCACCGTGCCGAGCACGACCACGAGCACGACCAGGGTCACGATCGGCACGGTGTCGTGAACCGCAGCGGGCACGATGTCGTAGTCCGTGTCCGCGTCGAACGGCCCGAACAGGACGCGCTGCATCGCGAACAGCAGGTAGCCCGCGACGATGACGATGCCGAACATCGCCAGCGCCGTGAACAGCTGCGCGTACGCGAACTCGGCGGTGAAGCCGCCGAGGAAGATGAACAGCTCACCGGCGAAGCCGGCCATCAGCGGCAGGCCCATGTAGCCGAACGCGGCCGCGACGAACACCGCCGCCGTCACCGGCATCTTGTCCGCGATGCCGGAGAGGTCGCCGACCATGCGCGTGTGCGCCGTGTTGTAGATGACGCCGACGCACATGAACATCAGCCCGGAGATGAGGCCGTGGGCGACCATCTGGAAGGTCGCGCCGCCGAGCCCGTAGACGTTGTACGCTACGAGCCCGAGAATCACGTACCCCATCGACGACACCGAGGAGTACGCGACGATGCGCTTGAGGTCCTGCTGGGCGAGCGCCAGCATCGCCCCGTAGATGACCGACACCACGGCGAGCGCGGCGATGAACACCGCGTAGTCCGAGGCGACGCCGGGCAGCATCGTGAAGTTGAACCGCAGCAGCGCGTACGTCCCCATCTTCAGGAGGACCCCCGCCAGCATGACCGAGGCCGGCGTCGGGGCCTGCACGTGGGCGTCCGGCAGCCACGTGTGTAGGGGAACCGTCGGCACCTTCACCGCGAACCCGAAGAACATCGCGAAGAACGCGACGGTCTTCAGTCCCGTCTCACCGAGGCCGTAGGTCGTGTCGAAGCTCCCTGCCGCGATGGCCTGTGCGATGGCCGGCATGTCCATCGTGTTCACGGACAGGCCGAACACGAGCGCCATGAACCCGATGAACATCACCAGGCTCGCGACGTTCGTGTACACGAAGAACTTGATCGCGGCGTACTTCCGCCGCGGGCCGCCCCAGATACCGATGAGGAAGTACATCGGCACCAGCACGAACTCCCAGAACACGAACCAGACGAAGAAGTCCAGTGCCGTGAACACGCCAAGGAGGCTGGCCTCCATGAGCAACATCAGCGCGTAGAACTGGCTCTCGCGCTTGTCGATAGGTGTCCACGCGCTCATGATGGCGAGCGTCGTCAGGATCGTCGACAGGACGACCAGCGGCATGCTGATGCCGTCGATGCCGACGTGCCAGTTGAGCGTGTAGGGACCGACCGTGATCCAGCGAGCCATCGTCTCGAACGCGAGCGACCCGCCCTCGAAGAGCGCGTTGCCGCTCCCGTCGAACTGTGCGTACATCCAGACGCTCCCCGCGACGGGAAGCAGACTGAGGCCGGCTGCGAGTTTGCCCGCGACCTTGTCGGGTGCGAGCATCACCGCGAACGCCGACAGCAGCGTGACGCCGATTAGCGCTTCTATCATCATCTAGAACCACCCCCCTGCGACACCGAAGACGACGAGTAACGCGACCAGCCCGAGCGTGAGCATCGCCGCGTAGTGCGTGACCACGCCGTCCTGGACGCGCTTGATGCGGCTACCCGAGAACAGGCTGACACTGCTGACCGCGTTGACGACGCCGTCGATGACACCCTGGTCGAAGGTGTCGGCGGCGCGCGCCAGCGGCAGCGTCACGCCGTTGGCGAGCCACACCTGGTACTCGTCCTGGTAGTAGTTGTTGTACAGCACCGTCTTCGCACCGCCGAGCTTCTCCGTGTGCTTGGTCGGCTCGTCCACGTTGTACAGCACCCACGCGAGACCGGCGCCGCCGAGGGCGAGCGCCAGCGAGACGGCGGCCGGCACGAACGGCGCGATGTCCGCGGCGTGGTAGCCGGCGAAGTCCTCGAGCAGGTGGTGGTAGTGCTCGTAGCCGAGACCCGAGAGCGCGGTGCCCTGGGTTCCCGCGAGCCAGTCGTGGAGGAACTCGATGTGTGCACCCGTGAACTCCGCAACCGGCGTCATGTTCACGAGCCCGACCGTCGCCGCGAGAATCCCGAGCACGACGAGCGGGAACTTGACGTTCCAGCCGACGCCGTGGGGGTTCTCGGCGGTGTCGCTCCGGGACTCACCGTGGAAGGTGAGGAACACCATCCGGAACGTGTAGAACCCGGTGAAGAACACCGCGAGCAGCCCCATCGCGTACGCGACGAGGAGAATCGGGCTGTCACCTGCGCCGTAGATGAGCGCCTCGTAGAGAATCTCGTCTTTCGACCAGAAGCCCGCGAACGGCACGATGCCGGCGAGCGCGAGGCTGCCGGAGAGGAACGTGTAGTAGGTCACGGGCATCTTCTCCTTGAGGCCGCCCATGTCCCACATGTTCTCGTTGTGGTGCATCGCGATGATGACCGACCCGGCCCCCAGGAACAGCAGCGCCTTGAAGAACGCGTGGGTCATCAGGTGGAAGGTCGCCGCGATGTAGCCGCCGGTGCCCAGCCCCAGCATCATGTAGCCGTACTGGCTGATGGTGGAGTACGCGAGCACCTGCTTGAGTTCGTCTTTGACGACGCCCATCGTCGCGGCGAACAGCGCGGTGAACCCGCCGACCAGCGCGATGATCGCGAGGACGGTCGGGAGCAGCGCGTAGAAGCCGTACATGCGCGCGACGAGGTAGACGCCGGCCGCCACCATCGTCGCGGCGTGGATGAGCGCGGAGACCGGCGTCGGGCCCTCCATCGCGTCGGGCAGCCACGTGTGCAGCGGGAACTGCGCGGACTTCCCGACGACGCCGCCCAGCACGAGGAGGCCGACGACGCTGAACCAGTCGCGGGCGCTCATGCCGACCACGTCGAGGAAGTGCGCGACGTGCTCGGGCATCGCTCCCTCACCGCTCACGGCGGCGAGCGCCTGCTCGGCCATGTGCGGGAAGGCGTGGGCACCCTCACCGGTGGCGACGAACCGCGCCGTACCGAACGTCGCGAAGATAGCGACGACGCCGATGAGGAAGAAGTAGTCACCGAAGCGGGTGACCAGGAACGCCTTCTTCGCCGCGCTCGGCGGGCCGGGCTCCCGGAAGTGGAATCCGATGAGCAGGAACGAACAGAGGCCCACGAGCTCGAAGAACATGAACGCCATCAGGAGGTTGTCCGCGACGACGAACGAGAGCATCGAGAACGTGAACAGGCCGAGGCCGGCGTAGTACCGGGGGAGACCCGTCTCGCCCTCGTCGTTCATGTATCCGAGGCTGAACACGTGGACGAGGAACGCCACGAGGGACACGATGATGAGCATCATCGCCGACAGCGGGTCGACGAGGACGCCGAAGTGGAGACTGAACGTCCCCTGGCCGACAACCCACGTGTAGAGGCTCTCTGCGTAGTAATCTCCCTGGCTCACCGCGAAGAACGCCAACACAGACATGACGAGCGAGCCAGCGGTCGCTACGATGCCGGGAATCGCACCGCCCTTCGGGAGCAGCCGGGGAGCGAAGTAGCCCACCAGCAGCGCGACGAAGAACGACGCGAGCGGCAGCAACGGAATCGCCGGAGTGAACTCGAGTGCACCTACCATCTTACCACCTCATCGTCGTCGCGTTAGTCACGTCGATATCGTCGAAGTTGCGGTACAGCGTCAGGATGATGCCGATACCGACCGCCACCTCGGCGGCCGCAAGCGCCATCACGAACAGCGTGAACGCCTGCCCGGAGAGGTTCCCGTGGAACCACGAGAACGCCACCAGGTTCACGCTCGCCGCGTTCAGCATCAGTTCCACGGACATCAGGAACATCAGCGCGCTCCGGCGCGTCAGCACGCCGAAGACGCCGATACAGAAGACGGCCGCGGACAGCAGGAGGTAGTACTCCATCGGCACCATCACCGGTCACCTCCACGGTCCCCGCGGTCCGCGAGGAAGACGGCGCCCGCCAGCGCCGCCACCAACACGATGTCGATGGTCTCGAACGCGGCGAGGAACCCCGGCGTCGCCTCCGCGAGCGACGTGCCGTTGAGGTCCATGAGTACGTAGCCGAGGCTCGCCGTGACGGAGACGTCCGCCGGGAACCCGGCGGTCGCCGACTCGAAGCCCGCACCGACGAACACGACGGCCATGACAGCGAACAGCGCGACTGCGGCCAACCCAGAAACGAAGTTCAGGTCGTCCGCGAACTCAGGGCGCGACGTCATGACGCCACCCCCTGTTGTTTCTTCGTGAGCATCACGGCGAACGTGATGAGGATGAGCACTCCGCCGACGTACACGAGGACCTGCATCGCCATGAGGAACGGCGCCTGCAGCATCACGTAGTGGACGCCGATGCTGAGCAACGCGACGCCCAGCAACAGCGCGGAGTGCCACACGTCCCGCACGAGAACGACACCGAGGCTGCTCGCTATCGTGACGACGGCGAACAGCGCGAACGCGAGTGTCTCGTATGGCATTGGTTTGGTCACCTGATGGATTGATGGAGCGCCCTTTGTAGGTTTCGAGACGCTCTCTACTGGTAGTCGACCTCGCCCTCGCCTTCGCCGATCCAGGCGCCCCGGTCGGGTTCGCGGGAAGCGAGCGGGTCGATGTCTTTGTACCACGGTACGTTCTTCAGCTGCTCTTTGTTGAACACGAGGTCGTGTTTCGTGTCTCCGGTGAACTCGAAGTTCTCCGTGAGCAGAATCGCGTCGACGGGGCAGACCTCCTCGCAGAGCCGGCAGTAGATGCACTGGCCGACGTGGAGGTTGTACTGCTCGCCGTTGCGCTGCTTGTCAGTGACGATCTGGATGGTGTCGTTCGGGCAGACGTTCTCGCACTGCCGACACCAGATGCAGCGCTCCTGGCTGAACTTGTGGATGCCCCGGAAGCGCGCCGACACTTCCGGCGTCTCCTCGGGGTACTCGACGGTGAACGTGTTCCCGTCGAGTGCGTGTTTCATCGTCGTTGCCATCGATTTGAGTACGCCGATCATAGTCCAGTCACTCCGAGGATTGCCGCGGTGAGCACGAGGTTAGCGAACGACAGCACCAGCATGCCCTTCCAGCCGATGCCGATGAGTTGGTCGATGCGCACGCGCGGAATCGCCGACCGGCACCACTGGGTGAAGATGTACACCGCCCAGATCTTGATCGTGAACCAGACGAAGCCCGGGAGGAACGGCCCAGCGGGACCGCCGAGGAACAGCGTGGCGATGATGGCGCCGCCCAGGAAGATGTGCACGAACTCGCCGAGGTAGAACAGCACGAAGTACGCCGACGAGTACTCGGTCTGGTAGCCGGCGACAATCTCCGTCGGGGCTTCCGGCGTGTCGAACGGGTTGCGGCCGACTTCAGCGAGGTTCGCCACCACGAACAGCACGAACGCGAACGGGTTCACGAACGCGAACCACGCCGGGATGCGGATGCCGGCGATCGTCGCGAGCGTCGTGCTCTGCTGGATGGCGACGATTTCGCTCATCTGGAGCGTCCCCGTGAACAGCACCACGGAGGCCGCCGTGAGGACGAGCGGAATCTCGTACGCGATGTTCTGTGCGACGGCGCGCAGGCCGCCGAGCAGGCTGAACTTGTTGTTCGACGCGTAGCCACCCATCAGCAGGCCGAGGCTCGCGATAGACGCCATGGCGAACACGAACACCAGCCCGACTTCGGGGTCGGCGAGCTGGATGCCGTTGCCCATCGGGATGACGGCGAACGCGAACAGCGCGGACCCCGCGAGCACGATGGGTGCGAAGTCGTAGGCGGGCCGGTCGGCTCCCTCCGGGATGATGAGCTCCTTCGAGAGCAGTCGGACTGCGTCGACGATGATGGTCCCGAGCCCCCACGGACCGATTCGGTTGACGGAGATGCGGTCCGTGAACGACGCCGTGAGCTTCCGCTTCGCCCACGGCCCCGCGAACGCGGTCATCGTCAGCATGATAGTGCCGACGAGCGCGGCCGCCAGCAGCATCGAGAGGGCTTCGCCGAAGAAGCCCCCGACGCCGAGGAGGTCCGCGATGGTGTCCGGCAGCGGTGTCTCGGTCATCTATCGGTCCACCTCCCCGAGAATCACGTCGAGGCTGCCGAGGGTGGCGACCAGGTCCGGGATGTACTCCCCGGTCGACATCTCCTTGAGCGCCGAGAGGTTGCTGAAGCAGGGACTCCGGATCTTGAAGCGGCCGGGCTTGTCCGTGCCGTCGGCGCGGATGTAGACGCCGAGTTCGCCCTTCGCGCCCTCGACGGTCTTGTAGACCTCCTTACCGGCTTCCGGCTTGAGGGTGCGGGGGACGTTCGCCTGGATGTTCCGCTCGTCTTCCGGCCAGTCCTCCAGGAGGTCGACGCACTGCTCGATGATGCGCGCGGACTGTTCGACCTCGCGCATCCGCACGAGCAGCCGCGAGTAGTTGTCGCCGCCGTCGTCCGTGACGACGTCCCAGTCGAGCTCTTCGTAGTAGCCGTAGGGGTCGTCGCGGCGGACGTCGTAGTCGACGCCGGACCCGCGAGCGACCGGACCCGTGACGCCGTAGTCCTTCGCAGTCTCGGGGTCGATGTAGCCGGTGTCGACGGTCCGGGCCTGGAAGATCTCGTTGGACGTGATGAGGTCGTGGTACTCGTCGAGTCGCTCCGGGAGCTCGTCGAGGAAGTCCCGGACGTTCTCGAAGTACTCCTCGCGGGGCTCCGGGACATCCCAGACGACGCCGCCCAGCCGGAGGTAGTTGAGCATCATCCGCTGTCCGGTGAGGTCCTCGATGAGGTTCTGGACGACTTCGCGGTCCCGCATCGCGTACATGAAGATGGCGGTGAAGTCGCCGTAGATGTCCAGACAGAACGTCCCGAGCGCGAGCATGTGACACGCGATGCGACACAGCTCCGCGCTGAAGGTACGAAGCACCTGTGCGTACTCGGGGACCTCGATGTCCGCGAGGTCCTCGGCTGCGCGCGCGTACGCCCACTCGTTGAGGACGCCACCGGGGCCGTAGTCCCAGCGGTCGGGGTACGGCATGATCTGGTGGCGGTACGTCCCGTTCTGGGCCATCTGCTCCTCGCAGCGGTGGAGGTAGCCGATGTCGGGGTTGACGTCGGCGACCTGCTCGCCGTCGAGGACCGTCTCGACGTGGAGGACGCCGTGCGTGGCCGGGTGGTGGGGTCCGATGTTGAGGAACATCGTGTCGCCCTCGCCGTCCCCGCGGTGGTCCTCTTCGAGGGGGTTGCGGTTCTCGTCGAACGTGACGATCTGGGGTTTCTCCTGGTTGTAGTCCCGGCCGAGCGGGTGGCCGACCCAGGTGTCGGGCAGCAGGATTCGCTCGAGGTTCGGGTGGTCGTCGTACTGGACGCCCACGAGGTCGTAGGCCTCCCGCTCGTGCCAGTCCGCCGTCCGGAACACCGACTCCGCGGACTCGCTGACCGGTTCGTCGCGGCTCGTCGGGACGATGATCGAGAGTTCGTCAGTCGGGTCGTCGTACTTCCGCAGGTGGTAGATACTCTCGAACCGGTCCTCGTGTTCCTCGGCCGTGACACAGGAGAGGTGGTCGTAGCCCGCGCGGTCCTTGAGCGCGCCGAGGACGTCCTGAACTGCGTCGGCACGGATGACGAAGCCGGGCGCGTTCAGGTGGTCCTCGCGCTCGAGGACGTGGTCGCCGATGAGAGATTCGATCTCGTCGACATCGACGCCCTCGTCGACCGTGGCCGGCGTCTCGGGTTCTTCTTTCTGCGTGCTCATGGCGAATCAGCCCAGTTGTACCGCATGACGAGTGTCTCTTCGTCGATGTCCTCTGCGAGCTTGTCGACGAGCTCGTCGCGGTCGAGGTCGCCGAACTGCTGGAGCTCGTAGGGCTTGACCGTGACCGGCGACGACTCGCCGTTCGCGATGCGTTCCTGGAGCTTCGCGACGCCGTAGACCAGGGCTTCGGGGCGCGGCGGGCAGCCCGGGATGTGGATGTCGACCGGGATGACCTCCTCGGCGCCCTTCACGACGTTGTACCCCTCCTGGAACGGGCCGCCAGACGCCGTGCAGTTCCCCATACCGACGACGAACTTCGGCTCCGGCATCTGGTCGTAGACGCGCTTCATGCGCGGCGCGAACTTCGAGACGATGGTACCGGGCACGATAATCACGTCGGCCTGCCGGGGCGAGGCCCGCGGGACGCCGGCGTGGAATCGGTCGAGGTCGTGCTTGACCGAGTACGTGTGCATCATCTCGATGCTGCAGCACGCGATACCGAACTGCAGCATGAACATGCTCGACCCGCGCACCCAGTTCATGAACTTGTCGAACTTCGTGAGGATGAACGGGGTGGAGCCGAACGCTTCGCGCAGTCGGGAGTTGAACCGGTTGTCGACACCCTCGCCCATGCGGGCCTCCCGGGTCGACGTCAGTGGGTCGCTCGATTCCGTAATGCTGTCTCTTGGTTGGTCACTACTCATGTGTGGTCCTCCGTTCGTGTGCCGGGGTCCGCATCCACTGCACGACGCCCTTGCGCCAGGCCCAGGCGAGGCCGACGACGAGGATGCCGATGAAGACGAGCATCGGCGCGAGAACCTCGACGAGGCCGACGCCTTCCATCGCGAGTGCGTCGCGGTAGATGACGGTCCACGGGAAGATGAGAACGGTCTCGATGTCGAACACGAGGAACAACAGCGCAACCATGTAGTACTGCGTGTTGAACTGGAGGCGCGCGTCCCCTGTCGGCACCTCACCGCTCTCGTACGTGGCTCGTTTTCCCTGCTCGGGTACACTAGGCCGTATCAGTGCCGAGACGGCGATCATCCCGGCCGGAATGAGGACAGATACGAGCGCCAGCGCACCGATGGCGATCCATGGATTCATAGGATTATCTCCGTGACGGACGGTGGTTCGAACCGCACACTCATAAACGTTGATTTATGCCCTTTCGGGCGGAGAAGCGCGTTCTCTGGGGTTTCAAGCCCACTCGCGGAAGCGGCCGTTCGCTGGGGTCAGTCTCGGTCCGTCCGGAAGCGTTCGGTTCCGCGTGTGTGCAGCGCGGACGAGACGTCGGCGACACCGTCGCGGCGGTCGGCGTGGAGGTCGCGGAGTCGGTCGGCGAGTTCGGGGTCGTCCGTGGCGAGGAACTGGGCGGCCGACAGGCCGGCGTTGTAGGACTTGCCGGCGTCGACGGCCGTCAGGGGAGCGCCGGTGGGCATCCCGATGACCGAGTCGACGGATTTCTCCTGGACGGGGACGCCGACGACCGGGACGGGGTACGCGAGCGACGCCGTCATGTTCGGGAGGTCGGCTGACTTCCCGCCGGCACCCGCGATGACGACGTCGAGGCCGCGGTCGACGGCCGTCTCGGCGTACGCGTACATGAGGTCGGGCGTCCGGTGGGCGGAGACGACCCAGGACTCGAAGGTGTACCCCGAGGGGGCGTCGTCGTAGTCCGTGACCTCGGTGAAGCCGAGGTCGGTGAGGGCGTCGTGGGCGCCCGCCATCACGTCGAGGTCGCTGTCGCTGCCCATGATGACGCCGACGTCCGGCGTCTCCTCGCTGGGCCGGTCGCTCGCTGCCTCCGATTCGAACAGGTCGACGAGGTCGGCTACGGTGGTCATGATTGGGTGCTGTGGTCTGCAGGTCCGCGCGCTGGCTCGGTTCCCGCTCGGAAGGAGAGTGCGTCTCGCGCGTCCCTCGCGCGGTCGAGCAAGCTGTCGCGGTCGTCGCCGACGACCGTGACGTGCCCGAGCTTCCGGAGCGGCCGGACTTCCCGCTTGCCGTACCAGTGGAAGGCCAGCCGCGCCTCGGCGAGAACCTCCGGGACGCCGTCCAGAACAGCCGGACGGGTCTCCGCGTCGGGCGCCCCGAGGACGTTCGCCATCACGGTCGGGGCACGGAGCGTCGTGTCCCCGAGCGGAAGCCCGAGGACGGCGCGGGCGTACTGCTCGAACTGGGACGTGTGACAGCCCTCGATAGTGTAGTGGCCGGAGTTGTGGGGCCGGGGAGCGATTTCGTTCACGAACACGTCGCCGTCGACTTCGAACAACTCGATGCCGAAGACCCCTCTCCCCTTGAGCGCGCCGAGAACGTCCTCCGCGACGGCCGTCGCCCGTTCGCGGACAGACTCACTCGTGCGGGCGGGAACGACAGATTCGCGGAGGACCTCGGTCTCGTGGACGTTCTCGGCGACGGGGAAGGTCGCCGTCTCCTCGTCGCCCCGGGCGGCGATGACGGAGAGCTCGCGCTCGAAGTCGACGAGTTCCTCGGCGACGAAGCCGTCGAGGTCGCCGAACTCCTCGCGAGCGTCGGCGACCGACGCGACGGGGGCGTTCCCGCGGCCGTCGTAGCCGCCGGTGCGGCGCTTCAACATCAGGGGGCTGCCCAGGGAGTCGAAGGCCGCGCGGAGGTCGTCGGCGCCGCCGACGGCCTCGAAGTCGGGCACCGGGACGCCGGCGTCGGCGAGCGCCCGGTTCTGGACGAGTTTGTCCCGAATCGTGCGCAGCGTGTCGGGCGTCGGGTGGACCTCGACGTCGAAGTCGGCGGCGACCGATTCGAGCGCGTCGGGGTCGGCGAGCTCGATTTCGTACGTGAGCACGTCCGCGCGCTCGGCGAGGTCGCGGACGGCCGCCCGGTCGTCGAAGTCCGCGACAATCTGGTCGGCCGCAGGCGGGACGGCGGGGCAGTCCGGCGTCGGGTCGAGTGCGACGACGTCGACGCCGAGCGGGCTGGCGGCCTCGGCGAACATCCGGCCGAGCTGGCCGCCGCCGACGACGCCGACGGTGGCTCCGGGGACGCGTTCCATCACCCCGGTCTTCCGCCTACTCCTGCATAAGAATTGCCGAACGTGCCAAGAAAGTACCCACGAACGTGTGTGCTTTGCGGGGTGCCCGGCGGGTACTCAGCGCGGTTCGTAGCCCGCGGCGTTCGCGTCGACGAAGACGACGATGATGGTGTTCGTGGACGTGAGTTCGTACGTCCGACTCACGTAGCCGCGCTCGGTGAGCGACGGCGCGAGGTCAGCGTAGTGGTCGGCTTTCGAGACGACGACCGGCGCGTCGCACAGCGCCGGGCCGCTGCTCGTCGCGTTCGCCGGACACTCCGTGATCGCGCTCCGGACGCGGGTCGACGCCACGGTGGCGTTCCCGCGTTCGAGGTACCAGTTCAGCGGCAGCCTGTGGAACCAGTTCGTGCCCGCGACGCTCGCGGGGTCACCCGGGTCGATGTCCTTCGAGACGTGGAAGTGGTCTCCGAAGAACACCGCGTCGGGGTCACCGTCGTGGGCCCTCGTGACGGACTCGACAGTCGCCAGGGTGTCGCTCATGTCGCTGCCGGGCTGTCCGAACTGCACGAGGTCGTTCTCCTCCTCCTGGGGCATCACGAACGACGTCTCGGCGGTGACAACGCCCACCTGCGCGACGAGTGCGACCACCACGAGCGCGGCGAGCGCGACCCCGGCCTTGTCGTCGGATTCGAGCGACCGCCGGCCCAAGTGGACGACGTAGCCGACGCCGACGGCGGCCGGAATCGCCAGCGGCACGACTGCGTGAGTCACCGACCAGACGCCCGAGATGTCGGTGATGACGGGGTAGACGACGACCGACGCGAACGCCCAGTAGCCCGCGAACAGCACGAAGTCCCGGGGGTCGTCGGCGGCGTACCGTTCGGCGAGGAACCCGAGGACGCCGACGACAGAGACGACGAGCGCCGTCGACCCCATCGTCTGCACGGTGTCCGCGAGGAACGCGACGTAGCTGTGGTCGCGGCTCGCCGATCCGCTGACCCCCCAGACGCCCCAGAGCTCTTCGGTCGCGCCGAGCGTCCCCGCGGCGAGCGTGCCCGGGAGCTTCGAGGGGTTCGAGAGCGCCTGATAGAACGCCGGTCGGGGCGCGTAGAAGACGGTGAAGACGAGGAGGAAGGCGACCGCAGCGCCGGCCAGCGAGCGCCGCCAGTCCCAGAGGCCGCGGCCGACCGAAGCGACGGTATCTCGCGCCGCGGACCGCCACGAGTCGCCGCGTTCGCGGGCGGTGAACAGTCGCGCGTCGAACAGCAGCGCCGTCGCGCCGGCGAACATGCCGACGTAGACGAGCGCGTTCTCCTTCGCGGTGAACGCGAGCGCGAGCAGCGCACCGGCCGCGACGACGTTCCGGCGACGACCGGTGTCGATTGCGCGCACGGCGAAGCCGAGCGCAGCGAGGCTGAACGCCGCGACGAGCACGTCGTTGCGCATGAACCGCGAGTAGTAGACGAGAACTGGGTTGAGCGCGAGCAGCCCCGCGAGCGCGACGACCTCGGCGTCGTCGAGGCGGGAGCGGAACAGCCACGCGACGCCGGGCAGGAGACCGCCGACGAGCGCGACCGGCGCTCGCGCGACCGCGTTCGAGTCGCCGAGCACCCCGAAGAGGAGTTCGTTCACCTGGAAGAGGAACGGCCCGTGGACGATGGCGCGGTACGACCAGTCGCCGGTCGCCTGGTACTGGAGTATCCAGTAGCCGACGCGGGCCTCGTCCCAGTGGAACACCCGGTCGCCGAGCGCGACGAACCGGACGACGAGTGCGACGGCGGCGACCACGGCGACGAGGACGGCTGTACGGCGGCGGCCCGACGAGTCCATATCGTTCGCTCAACGGAACGGCCGCCATACAAGTTTTCCGTGTCGGCGCGCGGGAACGGTAGGCATTAGTCGCGGCCCGGCGACGGTCAGACTATGACACGGCTCGGGCTGGTCGTTGCGGAGTTCAACCGCAGCGTCACCGAACAGATGGAGGCGGCGGCGCGGGAGGCAGCCACGGATTCCGACGCCGAACTCGTCGAGACCGTCCACGTGCCGGGGGCGTACGACTCGCCGCTGGCGGCCGACCGACTGGCGCGCCGCGACGACGTGGACGCCGTCGCCGTGGTCGGCACCATTGTCACCGGTGACACGAACCACGACGAGGTCATCGCGCAGGCGACCGCGGAGAAGCTCACGGACGTGAGCCTGGACCGCGACACGCCCGTGACCTTCGGTGTCACCGGTCCGGGGATGTCCGGCGCGGAGGCCCGAGAGCGTGTGGAGAAAGGCGCGGACGCAGTGGAGAGCGCGGTCAGTCTGACGGAGGCACTCTAAGATGCAATTCAGTGACAGAGTCACGAGCGTCGAGCCGAGTGCGACCCTCGCGGTGAGCAACCTCGCGAGTGAACTGGAAGCCGACGGCGTGGACGTCGTCGACCTCTCGGTCGGCGAGCCCGACTTCGCCACGCCCGAGAACGTCGTCGAGGCCGGCAAGGACGCGATGGACACCGGGCACACGGGGTACGCGCCGTCGAACGGCGTGCCCGAACTCCGGGCCGCCATCGCCGAGAAGCTGCAGGGCGACGGCCTCGACTACGAGTCGGACAACGTCATCGTGACGCCGGGCGCGAAGCAGGCCCTCTACGAGACGTTCCAGACAGTCGTCGACGAGGGCGACGAGGTCGTGTTGCTGGACCCTGCGTGGGTGTCCTACGAGGCGATGGCGAAGCTCGCCGGCGGCGAGCTCTCGCGGGTCGACCTCGCGCCCCACGACTTCCAGCTCGAACCCGCCCTCGACGACCTCGCCGAGACGGTCTCGGACGACACCGAGTTGCTGGTCGTGAACTCTCCGAGCAACCCGACGGGCGCGGTGTACTCGCGGGCGGCGATGGAGGGCGTCCGCGACCTCGCCGTCGACCACGACGTGACGGTCATCTCGGACGAGATCTACCAGCACATCAACTACGGCAGCGAGCACGTCAGTCTCGCCGGCCTCGACGGCATGTTCGAGCGCACGGTCACGGTCAACGGCTTCTCGAAGGCGTACTCGATGACCGGCTGGCGGCTCGGCTACCTCGCGGCGCCCGAGGACCTCGTCTCCCAGGCCGGGAAGGTCCACTCGCACTCGGTCTCGTCGGCGGCGAACTTCGTGCAGCGCGCGGGCGTCGAGGCGCTCCGGAACACCGACGACGCCATCGGCGAGATGGTCGACGCCTTCGAGTCGCGGCGCGACCTGCTCGTCGACCGCTTCGAGGAGCACGGCAAGGACGTCTCGGTGCCCGACGGCGCGTTCTACCTGATGCTCCCGGTCGCCGACGACGACCAGACGTGGTGTCAGGACGCCCTGAAGGACGCGCACGTCGCGACCGTCCCCGGGTCGGCGTTCGGCGCGCCCGGCTACGCGCGGCTCTCCTACGCCGCGAGCACCGAGCGGCTCGAAGCAGCGGTCGACCGGCTCGCGGCCGAAGGCTACCTGTAGCGACCCGCCCCGCTGTTCTCCCGGTTATCGGTCGCTCGCAGCGACGCCCGCGAACGCAGCGACGCCGAGTTCGACGCCGGTGCCGGCGCTCTGTGCGACGAGCGCGGCCGTGACGACGGCGGCGGCTGTACGCATGACTCTGTGCGGGGTCGTCGTTGCGAAAGAAGGTGGTCGGTGCGGCCGTTCTCAGGGCCAGCTGCCGCTGCCCTCGTAGGCGTCGACGACGCGCTGGACGGCGACGACGTAGGCGGCGGTGCGGAGGTTCGGCGTGCCGGCGTCCTCGTAGGCGCCGGTCATCGCGTCGAAGGCGTCCGTGATGACGGCTTCGAGCTCCTCGTTGACGCGCTCCTCGGTCCACTGGAAGCGCTGGCGGTTCTGCACCCACTCGAAGTACGAGACGGTGACGCCGCCAGCGTTCGCGAGGATGTCCGGGACGACGGTGATGCCGCGCTCGGAGAGCACGTCGTCGGCGTCCGGCGTGAGCGGGCCGTTGGCGGCCTCGACGACGACGTCGGCGTCGACGTCGCGGGCGAGGTCCTCGTCGATTGCGTTCTCGAGCGCCGCGGGCACGAGCAGGTCGACGTCCAGCGTCAGCAGGTCGTCGTTCGAGAACTCCGCCGTGGCCTCGTCGTAGCCGGAGACGCTACCGGTCTCGGTCTTGAACTCCTTGACCGCGCGGGCGTCGAAGCCGTCGGGGTTGTGGATGGCGCCCGAGGAGTCGGAGACGGCGACGACGTCGGCGCCCTGGTCCTCGATGAGTTTCGCGGCGACGCTGCCGGCGTTCCCGTAGCCCTGAACGGCGACGGTCGCGCCTTCGAGGTCGCGGTCGAGGTAGTCGAAGACTTCGCGGGCCGCGAACATCGTGGAGCGGCCGGTCGCTTCGACGCGGCCCTCGCTCCCGCCGTTCTCCAGGGCCTTCCCCGTGATGACACCGGGCGCGGTGGTGTTCTCGAGGGTCTCGTACGTGTCTTTGATCCAGTTCATCTCCCGCTGGCCGGTGTTGACGTCCGGCGCGGGAACGTCCTTGTTCTCGCCGATGAACGGCCGGAGTTCCGTGGCGAACGCTCGGGTGATGCGTTCGAGTTCGGTGTCGGAGTACTCGCTCGGGTCGATGACGATGCCGCCCTTCCCGCCGCCGTACGGGATGTCGACGACCGAGGTCTTGTACACCATCCAGCCGGAGAGCGCCTTCACTTCGTCGCGGGAGACGCCCGGGTGGTAGCGGATGCCGCCCTTGTAGGGGCCGCGGTCGCCGTTGAACTGCGAGCGGAAGGCTTTGAACGTCTCGATGGACCCGTCGTCCATCTCGACGGAGAGCGTCGTCTCGAGGACGCGCTCGGGGTGTTTGAGGCGTTCGAGCACGTCGTCACCGACGTCGAGGAACTCGCCGGCGTCCCCGATCTGTTCCTGGAGGCTCTCGAATGGGTTGGCTTCCGGCATACTAGGGCGGAACCACCAGCCGACGAATAAGCATGACGGATTGTGTATGATAATACGTGATTTAAGGTGTATTAGGTGTCGGCCGCCTCCGCCCGTTCGAGGACGCGCTCGGCCTGCGCAATCAGTGGCGCGTCTATCATCTCGCCGTCCACCCGGAACACGCCCCGGCCCTCCGCGTCGGCCTGCGCTTTCGCTTCGAGGACGCGTTCGGCCCACTCGACGTCCGCCGGTGCTGGCGTGTACGCGTCGTTGATGGGCTCGACCTGCGCGGGGTGGATGGCCATCTTCCCGTCGAAACCCAGGCCGGCCGCGAACCGCGTCTCATCGGCCAGCCCGTCGGTGTCCTCGATGTCCGTGTAGACGGTGTCGATGGCGTCCACGCCCGCCGCGCTCGCCGCGAGGACCACGTGTTCGCGGGCGTGCAGGACCTCGGTTCCCTCGTCGGTTCGCGTCGCGCCGATGTCCGCGGAGAGGTCCTCGGCACCGAACACGAGGGCGTCCGTCGGCCCGGCGACGGCAATCGCCTGTGCGTTCAGCACGCCCCGGGCGGACTCCACGAGCGCGAGCACGGGCGCCTCGGCGTCGGCTTCGGCGAGTAGGCGGCCGAGCGTCTCCACGTCCTCGCTGTCCTCGACCTTCGGGAGCATCACGGCGTCGGCCGAGCTCCCGCCCGCGAGCACCGCGTCCACGTCGGCGCCGGCCCCGGAACCGACGGGATTGACGCGCACGCAGACCTCGCAGCCCGGGTCGAACTCGGGGTCGGAGAGGACGGCGCGCACCGCCTGCCGGGCCCCGTCTTTCTGCCCGGGCGCGACGGCGTCTTCCAGGTCGAAGACCACGACGTCCGCCCCCGCGCTCGGGGCCTTCCGCATCAGGTCGGGCTGGTCGCCGGGCGAGAACAGGACACTGCGTCGAACCATGTACGGGCGGACGGTGGCCCTCGCCTTGTACGTTTCCGGAGCGACTTTGACGGCCGGCGTCCACCACCCGGGCATGACAGGCCGCTACTACGAGGGGTTCGAGGTCGGCGAGACCATCGAGCACGCCACCCGACGCACCGTCTCGGAGTCTGACAACCAGGACTTCTGCGACATGACGATGAACCAGCAGCCGCTGCACCTCGACGCCGACTTCGCCGCGGACACCCAGTTCGGAGAGCGCATCGTCAACGGCCTCTACACGATGAGTCTCGCCGTGGGCATCACCATCCCGGAGACGACGGACGGCACCATCGTCGCGAACCTCTCCTACGACGAGGTCGAACACCCCGCCCCGGTGTTCCACGGCGACACCCTCCGCGTGCAGTCCACGGTCACGGACAGGCGCGAGACGAGCGACGGCGAGCGCGGCGTCGTCACGTTCCACGTCGAGGCGTACGCCGTGAACCGCGAGGACGAGCCGCTGGTCTGCGAGTTCGACCGCACTGTGCTCTCGCTCAAGCGCGAACACGCCGAGGCCGAGGAGTGAACCCGTGACCGTCGACGACCGCATCGCGGCCGTCGTCGAGCGCGCGACCAGGCTCGCGGCGAGCGCGCCGGCCCCGGCCACGCTCGCTCGCTGGGGGCTCGGGCTGATGCTGGTCGCGGCGGGCGCGCACAAGCTCCTGAACCCACAGGGCTGGGCCGTCTACGTCACGGACTGGCTCGCGCCGCTCCTGGTCGTCTCGCCGGTGACGTTCATGCTGGCGAACGGCTACCTCGAACTCGGGTTCGCCGCGCTCCTGCTCGCGGACCGCTACACGGCGTTCGCCGCGCTCGTCGCCGCCGTCTCGCTGGCCGCGACCACGGCCTACCTCGCGGTCGTCTGGGTCGACACGGGGCTGTTCGGGGACGTGGTCGCGCGAGACGTGGGGATCACTGGGCTGGCGCTCGCGGTGCTCGTGGACGCGCTCCAGCGCGAATAGGCGGCCGGGTACCGATTACAGAATCGTGCCGTGCTTCTTCGACGGGCGGTCCTTCTCCACGTCCTCGTAGAACGCGAACCGGTTCGAGAGCTCGGTGCGGAGCTCCGACGGCGGCACGATTTCGTCGATGACCGTCTCGCTGGCCATCCGGTGGACGTCGATGTCCTCGCGGTACTCCTCGCGGAGTTCCTGTTCCCGGGCCTTGCGCTCCTCGGGGTCGTCGATGGCGTCGAGCTTGTTCGCGTAGACGGCGTTGATGGCTGCCTCGGGGCCCATAATGCCGATTTCGCCGGACGGCAGCGCGATGGTGGACTCGGGGTCGTAGGCGGGCCCGGACATCGCGTAGATGCCGGCGCCGTACGCCTTCCGCACCACGACGGACTGCTTCGGCACCGTCGCCTCGCTCGTGGCGTAGATCATCTTCTTGCCCTTCTCCAGGATGGCGTCCTTCTCGACCGACGAGCCCGCCATGAAGCCGGGCGTGTCACAGAGGTACAGCAGGGGAATGTTGTAGGCGTCCGACTTCCAGACGAACTCCGCGGCCTTCTCGGCGGCGTCCGGGAAGATGGCGCCGGCGCGCTGTGCGGGCTGGTTCGCGACGATGCCGACCGTGCGGCCGTCGATGCGCGCGTACCCCGTGAGAATTTCCTTGCCGTACTCCGGCCGGAGCTCGAAGAAGGAGTCCTCGTCGACCACGCGGTCGATGAAGTCGTGCATGTCGTAGGCGCGGTTCGGCGCCTCGGGAATCAGGCCGTCGATGCCCTCCGGCGACCTCGCCGGCGGCTTCGCGGGCTGGCTCGGCGGTTTCTCGTCGCTGTTGTCCGGGAGGTACTGGACGAGGTCCGCGACCAGTTCGCGGGCGTGTTCCTCGTCGCGGGCGACGAGGTCGGCGCTCCCGGACTGCTCGGCGTGTATCTGCGGACCGCCGAGGTCCTGCATCTCGATTTTCTCTCCGGTCACCATCTCCACCATCCGCGGGCTGGCGATGGCCATCGCGGACATCCCCTCGACCATGATGGTGAAGTCCGCGAACACCGGAGTGTACGCCGCCCCGGCGATACAGGGACCGTAGAGCACGCAGACCTGTGGGACCCGACCCGACAGCCGGGAGTGGTTGAAGTAGTACTTCCCGATACCCTCGCGGTTCGCGAAGAACCCGGACTGCTGGTCGATGCGACCCCCCGAGGAGTCCATCAGGTACAGCACGGGCTTGCCGGTCTTGAGCGCGCGCTGCTGCATCCGGAGGAACTTCTCGACGCCGCGCTCGGCCATCGACCCGGCCTTCACGGTGAAGTCGTTGGCCATGAAGTGGAGGTCGCGGCCGTCGAAGTCCGCCGCGCCCGTGATGAGCCCGTCGGCGGGCAGGCGGGTGCCGTCGTCGGCCTCGTCGACGTCCGGGCTGTTCGGGTGCCAGCCGTCGAAGTGTGCGAACTTCCCGTCCTCGAACAGGAGGTCGCCGTCCCCGTCCCCGTCCTCGTCGCCGAACCAGAGGTCGAGACGGTCGCGGACGAACAGCTTGTCCTGGTCGGGGAGCCGCTCCTTGTACTTCTCGGGGCCGCCCTCGAGGATGTCCGCGATCTCCTCGCGGAGCAGTTCCTCGCGTTCCGTCGGCCCGAGGTCGTCGCCGTCGTCGATCGGTTCGTCGGCGTCCTCCGGAGCCTCGTGGACGGCGGCTGGCTCGTCGGCGTCACCCAGGTAGACTTCCACGTCGTCGCTGACGTGTTCGGCGAGCGCGGCCGCGACCGCCTCGGCCTCCGAGTCGGTCGCACCGCCACCGATGCGCACTTTCATGATTCTGGATGGCGGGGACTACCCCATACCGTTTTCTCTTCGCGCTCCCCGGCGCTCGCAGACTGCCGAATCCACGGATTGTCGGCGCTTCGGCCGACGGACCGCCGGATTCGCGGAAGATTCGGCGACGTGCACCCGGTGACCCACACAATATGTGGACGTTCGTTTCGTTCCTATATATAGGGTTGTACGTTGGGTCGCTTCGGTAGCTAGATAGTTCATTATAATAGTCGTTCTCCGCGAAAAACTGTATATGTGGGGCGCGACTACGGGAAATCGAGTGCGCCGCCCACGCGGCGCGGGAGACAGATGTCGACGCACACGAACACCACCACCTCGAACGGAGACCCGACCGACGCAGCCACGCCAGCGACGCCCAGTTCGCTGTTCGACCGCGTGCTGGTCGTGACAGACGGCGGTGACGCCGGCGCCGCCGCCGCGGAGACGGCCGTCCAACTGGCGGCGCGACACGACGCGTCGGTCGACGCCCTGTTCGTCGTCGACACCGCGACCCACTGGGACGTCGTCGTCGAGCGCGAGGAGGACGCCGGCGAGGACGCGGTCGAGGCCGTCGCCGACCGTGGTGCGGCGTTCGGCGTCGACGTCCGCAAGCGCTTCCGGTACGGGCACGCCCACGAAGAGGTCCTGGACTACGCCGACGCCCACGACGCCGACCTCGTCGTCGTCAGTTCGACGAAGCCGACCGGCTTCGACCGGCTCGTCGCTCCGGACACGCTCGCACCGCGCGTGCAGCGCGAGGCCGACGTTCCGGTGATGGTCGTCGGGCCGGACGACGCCTGAGCAGCGACGAACCAGTGCAGTCGCCCGCGTCGGCCGCCTTTTTCCCGGTCCCGTCCGTAGCGCCGGTATGGACTCGCTGGCAATCGTCGGTGCAGGCGCCGCTGGCGCCGCTGCCGCGTACCGCCTCCGCGACAGCGACCGCGACGTCACCGTCTTCGAGAAGTCCCGGGGCGTCTGTGGTCGCGCGGCGACCCGCCGCAGGGACGGCTGTCACTACGACTACGGCGCGAACTACGTCAAACCGGGCGGCGGTCCCGTGGCCGACCTCGTCCACGACCTCGGCGAGGACGGCCTCGTCGAGATCGGTGAGCCGGTCTGGACGTTCGACGGCGACGGGGCAGTCGCGCCGGGCCGCGACAGCGACGAGCCGAAGTGGACGTGGGAGACGGGTCTGACCCAGCTCGCGAAGCGGCTGTTCGCCCGGACGGACGCGACGCTCCACAAGGAGACCAGGGTGGGCTCGGTCGCCCGGACCGAGGACGGGTGGACGGTCACCGACACCGGCGCGGGGCGGTACGGCGAGTTCGACGACGTGCTGTTGACGCCACCGGCGCCGCAGACCGCCGACCTGCTGGCCGACGCGCACTGGGCAGACGACCGGCGCGAGGCGCTGCGGCAGGCGGTCGCGGACGTGCCCTACCGGAGCATCGTCACCGCCGTCCTGCACTACCCGTTCGAGCTCGACCGGGAGTGGTACGGGCTGGTGAACACCGACGACGCCCACGCGGTCGGCTGGCTCTCCCGCGAGGCCTGCAAGGACGGCCACGTCCCCGACGGCGAGGAGCTACTGATCGTGCAGATGGCGCCCGACTGGTCGCGGGACCACTACGACGCCGCGGCGAGCGAGCAGACGGCCGCCGCGGCCGAGCACGCGGCCAGCCTCCTGGGCGACGACCGGCTGCTGGAGCCGGACTGGACGGACGCCCAGGGCTGGCGGTACGCGCTCCCCGACGAGGGTGTCGATTCCGAGCCCGCGGCGGCCGCGAGCGAGGCGGGCCTGCACGTCGCCGGTGACTGGGTCGCGGGCGAGGCGCGCGTCCACGCAGCCGTCGAGAGCGGGCTGTCGGCCGCCGACCAGATTCGGTGACTGCGGGCGGACGAGCCGCACCGGGGCAACGACTTTGGTGTCGGCCTTCGGGCGTTCGCACATGAACGACGACGCGATGGGGCGGTTCCCCGTCCCCGACCGCGACGACCTGCCCGAGGACCTCCGGGAGCGCATCGACGAGGAGACCGAGCGAGCCGGCTTCACGCCGAACGTGTTCTCGGCGCTGGCGTACAAGCCCAGTCACTTCCGGGCGTTCTTCGACTACCACGACGCGCTCGTCGAGGACACCGACCTCGCCCGCGAGGAGGTGGAGATGCTCGTCGTCACGGTCTCGGGCGTGAACGACTGCCTGTACTGCGTCGTCGCGCACGGCGCGCTCTGCCGGGTGTACGCGGAGGCGCCGAAGCTCGCCGACCAGCTCGCGACCAACCACCGGCAGGCCGACCTCTCCGAGCAGCACCGGGCGATGCTGGACTTCGCCGTCGACATCACGGAATCGCCTGGCAGAGTTACGGACGACGACGTCCAAGAGCTCCGGGACGCCGGCTTCTCGCAGGAGGAGGTCTGGGACATCACCTCGGTGGTGGCGTTCTTCAACCTCTCGAACCGCCTGGCGTCTGTCGCGGACATGCGACCGAACGACGAGTTCTACGGGATGGCGCGCGGCGACTGACCGGCGGTTCGTAATGAATTCGTCGGAATCCGGCGAGGTTCACAGGTACTGCGACCGCGGTTCCGACTTTAAGTCGACACGCCGAGTGGGCCAGCCTGGAAGCCGTCCAGTCCTCCACGGACGGTCCGCGAACACACAATGACGAATCCCATAGACAAGCACGCGAAGACACTCGCGACCAGCTGGACGGTCGTCATCGTCCTCGCCGCCATCGTCGGCGGCGTCGGCGGGATGGCCCTCCAGTCGGGCTCGAGCGGCGGGCCCGACAACGCGGTCGCGGTCGTCACACTCGATTCGGCGCAGATCACCGGGAGCAGTGCCGACACGACCGCCAAGGAGCTGCGGCAAGTCCGCAGGAACGACTCCGTCGACGCCGTGGTCCTCCGGGTCGCCAGCCCCGGCGGCGCAATCACCGGGAGCGAAGTACAGTACCGCGCAGTCAAACGACTCGCGCAGGAGAAACCCGTGGTCGCGAGCATCCGCGACTACGCGGCGTCCGGCGGCTACTACACCACCATCCCCGCCGACAAGATCTACGCCACGCCCGGCGCGCTCGTCGGGAGCGTGGGCGTGATCAGTTCCGTCACGAAAAACGAGAAGGTCCCGTCACAGTGGAAGTCCGCTCCCGACAAGGGGACGGCCGGACCCGCCGACGTGTCGCGGGCCCGTGCGGCGACCTTCCGGGAGTCCTTCCTGAACGTCGTGATGAACGAACGCGGTGACGAGCTCGAAGTCGACCGCGAGACCGTCGGTGAGGCGAAGCTGTACGCCGGCAACCGCGCGGTCGAACTCGGATTCGCCGACGAGATCGGCGGTGTGGAGACGGCGATTCAGGACGCCGCCGACCGCGCCGGCATCTCGAACTACGACGTCACCTACCGCAACCCGACGTCGGGCGGCCTGCTCGGGCTGCTCGCTGGAAGCGGTAACGCCGAAGCCGTCGACGCCGAGGACGCGTTCGCGGCACCGGGGCTCTGCGGCAAAGAGTACCTCGCGTACGCTCCGCAGGCTGGGCCCGACCTGGAGGTGATCATGAATGCGTCCTGCTGACCTCGCTTCCCGTGCCGGCGCGTTCGTGCTGGTGGCAGTCGTCGTCGCCAGCGCCGTCGTCGGTAGCGGCATGCTCGCTGGCGGCGGCGGTGGATACTCCCCCAGCGAACTCACGGTAGACGCACACCAGTCGGTCGACATCGCCAGCCCGCCCGCCGAAGAGGGCGCCGTCGACGTCTCCGCGTCCACGAGTGGGAAAGTCGTCGTCATCGACGACGCCCACCAGAACAATGTCGACGAGATTCAGTTGCGCCCGCTCGTGAACGCGCTCACGGAAAACGGCCACTCGGTCCGGTTCTATCGGCCGGACCGCGGGCCGAGCGGAGAGGCGCTGAACGAGACGCTGCGGGGCGCCGACGCGTTCGTGTCGGTCGCGCCCGACAACCGCTTCTCGACGGGTGAGGCCAAGTCCGTCGGAGCCTTCCTCGACGCCGGCGGCCGCGTGCTCGCGGCCGGCGAACCGGAGAGCGGTGGGCTCGGCGGCGGCATCATCACCATCGGGCTCGGCGGCGGTGGCGGTACGACCAACGCCGAGTTCGCGCCCGCGCTGTCCCCGCACGGGCTGACTGTCGGGAGCGGCTACCTCTACGACACGACGGACAACGTGAACAACCACGCGAACCTCCGCGTGTCGTCGGCCGGTGAGGGCGACCTCACGGCTGGCGTCGAGGAGGTCGTCGTCCACGAGGCGACGCCCGTGACCGGCGAGAACGTCCTGCTGCGGACGGACTCGTCGGCCGAACTCTCCACGACGCGGGACGCCAGCGACTACGGCGTGCTCGCGCGGTCGGGGAACCTCGCAGTCCTCGGTGACAGCTCGGTCCTCGACCCCGACTGGGCGTACGTCGCCGACAACGAGGTCCTCGTCGGGAACCTCGTCGACTACCTGGTGACCGGCGACCGCGAGCCGATGCCGGCGCCGAGCGGGTCGAACTCGGGGCCCGGTCCGGCGCCGCGCTCGTAATCGACGCGCCACCGAACACACCCGCAGTCATTTTTCGAGTCGCGGTCTGGAGCCGAGAGCGCCGCGTCTCGGTCGCTGCGCCAGCGGTGCGTTGCCAGTGACCGGGAACCGGAGTGCGCGTTTACGGGCTGGCGCGGCAACGTCGACACATGGACGAATCCGACGACTTCCCGACCGACGCGGCCATCGCCGAACAGGTGAGTCGGCGCCCCATCGAGGACGTGGCCGGCGACCTCGGGTTGACCGGCGACGACCTCGAACGCCGGGGTGACGGGGTCGCGAAGCTCACGTGGCCGGCCGTCCAGCGCGCGCTCGACCGGCCGGCCGACGGCAGTCTCGTGCTCGTGACGGCGATGACACCGACCCGCCGCGGCGCGGGGAAGACGGTCACGACCGTCGGCCTCGGGCAGGCGTTCGCCCGGCTCGGCGAGGACAGCGCGGTCGCCATCCGGGAGCCGTCGCTCGGCCCGGTGTTCGGCATCAAGGGCGGCGCGGCTGGCGGCGGGTACAGCCAGGTGCTGCCGATGGAGGCGATAAACCTCCACTTCACGGGCGACATCCACGCGGTGACGGCGGCACACAACCTCGTGTCCGCGATGCTGGACGCGCACCGCCACCACGGCAACGACCTCGACGTGGACCCGGACCGCGTGACGTGGGGGCGGGTGCTGGACGTGAACGACCGGGCGTTACGCGAGACGGTCGTCGGCCTGGGCGGGTCGGCGAACGGGCCGCCGCGGGAGGACGGCTTCGCCATCACGGCGTCCTCGGAGCTGATGGCGGTGTTGACGCTCGCAACCGACATCGGAGACCTCCGGGAGCGCGTGGCCCGCATCGTCGTCGCGTACGACACGGACGGCGACCCCGTGACCGTCGACGACATCGAGGCGACGGGGTCGGTGGTGGCGCTGCTGAAGGACGCGCTGCGGCCGAACCTCGTCCAGACCGTCGAGGGGACGCCGGCGTTCGTCCACGGCGGCCCGTTCGCGAACATCGCCACGGGCACCAACTCGGTGCTGGCGGACCGCGTCGGCCTGCGCCTCGCGGACTACCTGGTGACGGAGGCGGGGTTCGGCGCCGACCTCGGCGCCGAGAAGTTCGTGGACATCGTCGCCCGCGAGGGCGTGCCCCCCGATGCGGCCGTGGTCGTCGCGACGACGGACGCCCTGAAACACCACGGCGCGCCCGCCGTCGACGCGGCCGAGGACTCACTGGCGGCACTCGAGGCCGGCTTCCCGAACCTCGACCACCACGTCGACACCGTCCGGTCGTGGGGGCTGCCGCCGGTGGTGGCGGTCAACCGCTTCCCGGACGACACCGACGAAGAGGTGGCGGCTATCGTCGACCACTGCAGGACTCGTGGCGTCGACGTGGCGGTGTCGACGCTGCACCGCGACGGCGGCGAGGGCGGCCGCGACCTCGCCGAGAGAGTCGTCGCAGCCGCCGACGCCGACACCGGCGACCTGCGGCCGGTCTACGAGCCGAGCGAGAGCGTCGAGTCGAAGATTCGGGCGGTCGCCACCGAGGTGTACGGCGCCGACGGCGTCGAGTTCACCTCGGGCGCTCGCAGCGACCTCGCGACCATCCACGACCTCGGGCTGGACGACGTCCCGGTCTGCATCTCGAAGACGCCGAGTTCGCTCTCGGACGACCCCAGCGAGCGCGGCGTCCCCGAGGACTGGGAGCTGACGGTCCGGGAGCTGTATCCGTCGGCCGGCGCCGGGTTCGTCGTCGCGCTCACCGGGGACGTGCTCACGATGCCGGGGCTCCCAAGCGAGCCTGCCGCGGCCGACATCACCGTCGACGAGGATGACGGCTCCGTGGACGGCCTGTTCTGACCGAGGTCCACGAAGCCGTCTCGGACCGGTGCCGTCCTCGTGACAGTCGCCGACGGGAGGTCGACGACTGACGCGAACGGCAGCACACGCGGTGGGTCCGTCAGTCCGCTCTCTCGGCGGCCAGTGACCGGACCGAGCCGTCGCGTTCGACGACGACGGGGCCCGGGAGTTCGGGGTCTGGCTGCCGGCCGAGCGTGAGCAGGCGCTCGGTCAGCGTCAACTCCTCCGGGCTCGGGTTCGGCTTCTTCACGGACTCGTGTTCGACCGCGAGGTCGCCGCCGTCGGCCTCGATGCACACCGCACACAGCTGGTACGAGGGGTAGAAGACGGGCGGCAGGATGCCGACGACGCCGTCCCGGCGGTGCAGGCGCTTCAGCCACGTCCCGCTGTTGACGACCACGCCCCCGTCGACGGACTGCACGGACGGTCGGTGGGTGTGCCCGTGACAGAACACGCGGACGTCCTCGCCGTCCGCGAACGTCTCCCGGGCGGCCCGCTGGTAGGGCGCCTCGTGGTCGACGGTGAGGTCGGTCTCGAAGACGCCGAAGCGCTCGATGGTCTGTCGGACGTCCCGCCGCAGGAAGTACAGCGGGACGCCGACCAGCAACACGATGCCCGTCGCGGCGACGTTGATGGCGAGCAGGAACCAGACGGCGGTGCCCGCGGTGCCGAACTGGCCGAGGGTCGCGGTCGTCCACGTGACGGGCGCCGACCAGACGCCCGCCAGGTCGAGGCCGACGAGCACGACGAGCACGACGCTGACGTTGAACAACAGGAGGAACGGGAGGAGCGCGTACCGCAACAGGGGGTTCATCTCCCGGTAGAAGTACTTCGAGAACAACCAGACCGGCATGCGTTCGGTGGGCGTGACCGCCTGGACGTCTTTCAGCCAGTTGTACCGGCCGCGGTCCGAGAGCTGGCCGGCGCGGCTCGTCACGAGCGTGTTGTAGTAGTAGCCCAGCGGGGTCGCGTGCTGGTTCCCCCAGTCTTCGATGCGGTTGTTCGGGTCCTGCTGGTGGCCGTGTTCGAAGTGGACGACGTGGTCGCCGACCCGCCGCTCGATGGAGACGTCCTGCACGAGGTCGACGTTGTACGCGGCGAACCGCTCGACGTACGCGTCGAAGGCGGCGAGTTCGTGGTCGTGGTTCCCCGGCAGCATCGTGATGGGGACGGTCTCGCCCGTCGCCCGCAACTGCTCGAAGAGCTCGGGGTACTCCTCGACGAGCACGTCGAACTTCTCGATGCCCTCCACGGTCGTGAACTCCCAGAGCCCGAACGCGTCCCCGTTGACGACGAGTTCGGCGTTCTCGTCGGTGTGCTCCAGGTCTTCGAGGAACACCAGGAGCTCGTCGAGGAACTCCACATCCCCGAGCTGTTCGTCACCCCCGACGTGGAGGTCGCTGACGACGTAGTACGTCCGGTCGTCGCTCGCGTCGACGCCGCCGTCGACCGTCATCTCCTGGGTGTCACGCCCCCACGTCTATAGGCGTTGTCGCCGACTCCCTACAGGTCGGTCGTCACGTCGACGACCGTCTTGGCCGTCTCGAAGATGTCGTCGGCCGCCAGGAAGGCCTCCACGGAGTCGAACTCCCGGGGCTCGGTCGGAATCTGGAGCGCCAGTTCGTCGGCGTCGACCCCGCCCGTGATGCGGGCCAGGGACTGCGTGCCGCCGGCCTGCACGTGGATGACGGCGTGAACGGTGCCGGTGTCGTCGTCGACCTGGAGGTGCCGGAGTTCCAGCGGGCCGTCCTGCCCGCCGTCAGCGTAGTGCAGTGTCGCGGGCACCGCGTCCATACCGACGAGTTTCGCGCCGAGTGTCGCCATGTCCAGACAGCCGCCGTGCTCCGGGAAAAGCCCGCGGGTCGCGTTCGGTCCCGCGGCTGTTTAGTGTGCAGCGCGCGACCGAGCGGCATGGACAAACTGCGGCGGCGCACCGCCTACTACTCGCTGGCGCTGGTGGGAGTGATGCTGGCGTTCGCCGTCGCCTACCACCACGGCATGCGGGTGTTCGAGGGCGAACACAGGCAGTTCCTGCACTCGCTGCGTGTCGTCGTGGAGACGTTCACGACGACGGGCTACGGGTCGGACGCGCCCTGGGAGAGCGCGCAGATGAACGCGTTCGTCGCCGTCATGGACCTCACCGGCGTGGTCCTCATCTTCCTCGCGCTCCCGGTTCTGGTGTTCCCGCTGATGGAGGACGTGCTCTCGACGACTGTCCCCCAGACCGCCGAGGACGACCTCGAAGACCACGTCGTCATCTGCACGTACACCTCGCGGGCCGACGCGCTCGTCGACGAACTGGAGTCCCGGGGCGTCGACTACGTCGTCGTGGAGCCGGACCGCGAGCGGGCGACGGCCCTCTACGAGGACGGTTACAGCGTCGTCCACGCCGACCCCGAGACCGTCGAGGGTCTGGAGGGCGCGCGGCTCGGGTCGGCGCGCGCGCTCGTCGCCGACGTCTCCGACCGGGTCGACGCCAGCATCGTGCTCGCCGCGCGGGAGGTCGCCGCCGACGTGCCCGTCGTCAGCGTCGTCGAGGACCCCGACCGGGCACCCTACCACCGGCTTGCCGGCGCCGACGAGGTGCTGTCGCCGCGTCCACTGCTCGGTCGCGGGCTCGCGTCGAAGGTGACCTCCTCTATCAACACGACCGCGCCCGACGCCGTCGAAGTCGGGGACGGCTTCGAGGTGGCCGAGATGCCAATCGACCGCGGGAGCGACCTCGTCGGCACGACGCTCGCGGACAGCGGCATCAGGGAGCGCTCCGGCGTGAACGTGGTCGGCGCGTGGTTCGCGGGCCAGTTCCGGACGCCGCCCGACCCCGACGCGACACTCACGAACGGCACGGTGTTGCTCGTCGCCGGCCAGCAGGAGCAACTAGAACACCTCGGGGAGCTGACGAAGTCCGCCCTCCGGCAGTTCGAGTACGGCGAGACGATCGTCGTCGGCCACGGTGAGGTCGGGAGCGCTATCGGGGAGGCGCTCGACGACGCCGGCGTCCCGAACACCGTCGTCGACCGGGAGGCGAAGGCCGGCGTCGACGTGACCGGGGACGCAGTCGAGCCGGAGACGCTCCGCGAAGCGGGCGTGACGGACGCGCGGTCGGTCATCCTCGCGCTCCCCGACGACACCACGACGGAGTTCGCGACGCTGGTCGTCCGGGACATCAGCCCGGAGACGGAGGTCATCGCTCGCGTCGAAGAGCCCGAGAGCGTCAGGAAGATGTACCGCGCCGGCGCGGACTACGTGCTCTCGCTGGCGACCGTCAACGGACGGATGATTGCCTCCGCCGTCCTGGACGGCGCCGACGTGCTGTCCCCGGACCGCCAGGTCGAGGTCGTCCGAACCGAAGCGCCCGGACTGGTCGGCCAGCGAATCGGGGACGCGCTCGTCCGGTCCGAGACCGACTGCACCGTCGTCGCCGTCGAACGCGACGGCGACCTCCTGACCGCGGTCGGGCCGGACGTCCGCATCGAGCACGGTGACAGGGTTGTCGTCGCCGGCACCGACGAGGGCATCAAGCGGTTCAACGAAACCTTCTCGTGACCGCCCTCGGCGTCTGAGGCACCCGAATACGCGCCACGCCGGGAATCTTTCACTCGCAAGACAATTTAAGTAGTGTGCGTGAGTGGATGAGTACGAATCATGGCAACAGAACCCAAAGAAGGGATGTTGTACGACGTGTACCGCGAGCGCGTCGGGACGCCGACGACACACGACGAAGTACGCGGCTACTGGGTGTTCCTGGTGGGACTGGTGCTCGGCACCGCCGGCATCCTGCTGTTCCTGCCGAGTACCTCACCGACCGAAGTAGGCGGACTGACCCTGCGCGAGGCGAGCATCTTCGTGTCGGCCGTCGGGCTGGCGATGCTCGTCGCCGGCCCCGTCATCCGACTGCCGCTGCGGTCGTGGGCGAACTACGCGGCGTACGGCGGACAGGCCGTCTGCTTCGCCGCCGCGGTGTGGTTCGTCGCCGTCTTCCCCGGTGACTGGAGCGTCCAGACCGGGAACGAACCCGTCATCGCGCTGTACGCTGTCGGCCTCGCCATCATCACGCTCGGCGGCGTCGTCGCCCCGCTGGTCGCCGGCGTCTCCCGCGAGGACCTCGCGGCGAGCGAGCGCGAATCGGCAGCGCTCGAAGCCGACCTCGCCGAGGTCCGTCGGGAACGCGACCAGCTCGAGCGAGACCTGGCCGACGCCCGGAGCGACGCGGACGCCAGCGACGCCGAGCACAGCGACCTGCAGGCGACCGTCGACGACCTCCACGCCAGCCAGGCGCGCTTCGAACTCTACGAGGACAACGCCGGCCAGTGGCGCTGGCGGCTCCGCCACCGGAACGGCAACATCATCGCCGACGGCGGCGAGGGCTACACCCGGAAGTACAACGCCCAGAAGGGGCTGCAGAGCGTGCGCCGGAACGCGCTCGGCGCGACCACGCTCGTCTTCGAGAGCGAGGCGGCGGCCCCCGAACCCGACGAGACGTTCGAACCGGCCGACGAACAGGAGAGTCAGGGCACCTTCGAACTCTCCGAGGACGACGCCGGCGAGTACCGCTGGCGGCTCCGTCACGACAACGGCGAAATCATCGCCGACAGCGGCGAAGGCTACGCCTCCAAGAGCAACGCGAAACGCGCCGTCGAGGGGGTCCGCGAGTACGTCGGTCCCGCGGACTACCTCTGGTTCGACCCGACCGGCTTCGAGGTGTACCGCGACGCCGCCGGTCAGTGGCGCTGGCGGCTCGTCCACCGCAACGGCAACATCCTCGCCGACGGCGGCGAGGGCTACACGCGCCGGAACGACGCCCGGCGCGCGGTCGACCGCGTCCAGGAGCGCGCCGCCGACCTCGAGTTCGAGGTCTACGAGGACGACGCCGGCGAGTACCGCTGGCGTCTGCTCGCCGACAACGGCGAGATTCTCGGCGACAGCGGGGAGGGCTACGCCGACCGCGGCGGCGCCGAGGACGCCGTCGACCGCGTCCGCGAGTACGCGCCCGACGCCGACACGCTCGACGTCGGCCGAGCGGCCTTCGAGATCTACGAGGACGCCGGCGGCGACCACCGCTGGCGGCTCCGCCACCGCAACGGCAACGTCCTCGCCGACAGCGGGGAAGGATACAGCTCCCGCAGCAAAGCCCGGGACGGCATCGAGAGCGTCAAGCGGAACGCGCCGAACGCCGACACCGACGAGTAACCGTCACGACGGAGGGACACGCCGACGAGAGACGACGGGGTGCTTGTCCCCTTCACTCCCGGGCTGGACGTCGCTCTCCCGAGAGAAAGTCAGCGTAGCAGGAACGAACCGAGGAAGCCGACGGCCGTCGCGAGGGTGATCCACGGCCCGCCGTCCTCGTACGCGTCCGGGAAAATCTCGCCCGCGAGCGACGCCAGGATGGCGCCGCCGGCGAACGCGCGGACGGCGGCGAGCCAGTAGTCGGACAGGCCCGGGATGAACCAGAACCCGAGCATCACCGACGCACCGACGACGACGCCCGTCGCGGTCCACGCGAGGAGTGTGACTGCGTGAGCGTGGTTCTCGACCATATTGTTCGCCGACATCATCGACTGAGAGCCGTTCGTCACGACGAGCGCGAACAGGAACGCCACCGCACCGTGGCCGCCGATGCCGAGCAGCGCCCCCATCGCCGCGTTCTCCGGGACGCCGTCGGTCGTCACGCTCCACCACAGCCCCCAGCCGTCCTCCTCGGACGGGTCGTGGAGCGTCCGGTCGATGACGATGTCGAGGGCGCCGAAGGCGACGACGCCGAGGACGAGCGAGCCGGCGGCCCACCACTGACCGACCGTGTCGACGGCGGGGTCGAATAGCTCGAACGCGAGCGAGATGAGCAGCGACCCGCCGCCGACGGCGAGGAGGACGCCCTCCAGGGTGTCGTTCGGCGAGAGCCAGGTTCCGGCGGCAGCGCCGACTGTCAGCGTGACAGCGGAGAAGACGGCGTAGAACCACGGGTTTTCGAGCAGCCCCGCGAGGAGCGAGACGGAGCTGGCAATCGAGACGACCGGCGCCGGGGACGTGAGTACGGTGGCGTTCATCGTTGCGTCGGGGTGCGGGGAGGCGGTTGTGACGTGGTCATCCGGACGAGTGCTCTCGCTCGGCGTCGAGGTACGGAATCTCTCGTTCGATGACAGTGCGTTCGAAGTAGAGTAGCTCGGCGACCAGAACGACGGCCGCGATCAGGAGCACCGCGTAGAACGTGCCGCGCTCTGTCGAGTAGAGGTGATACAGCAGCAGGACGGAGAAGCCCGTGGCACCGACTGCACCCACGGCCGGCCAGACGGCGGTGAGATACTCGGTGTCTCGTTCGGTGAACGCCAGCGCACACACCCCACCGAAGACGACGATGAACGCCAGCGAGGCGAAAGCGGTGATTGCCTCGAGGCTACCGTACACCGTGAACGCGGCTGTGGTGACACCGAGCAGGAGCACCGTCCGCGACGGGACGCCGCTCGCGCTGGAATCGCCGACTCGGTCCGGAAGCAGATCGTCGGAGAGCATCCCCTTGGCGAAGTAGGCGGCGGAGAAGAGCGTCGCGTTGATTGCACTCCCCGTGGAGAACAGCGCCGACAGCGAGATGACGAACGCGCCGAGGGACGCGAATCCGACAGCGCCGCCGATAGTGGCTGCGGCGTCAGTCAGTGCCGTGTGCGGGCTGGACCGGAGCGCGTCGGGGGCGAGGTTGATAGTCGCGACCGCGACGAGGGCGTAGAGCACCACGGCGACTGGAATAGCGATGTAGATCGCCGTCGGAATCTGTTCGAGAGGGTTCGTCAGGCTGTCCTGGTCGTAGAACAACAACTGCCACCCCTGGAAGGCGACGAAGGCGACGGCGGCGGCCATCACCGGATCGAACGACGCGAGGTGTGGTGTTCCGAACCGGACCGGCGCCGACTGAACCGAAGTCGCGTAGAGGAGTCCGCCGACGCCGAACGCGAGCAGGACGAGGAGTTTCGCGCCGACGAGGACGTTCTCGGCCGAGCCGGTCGCGCGAGCACCGGCCGCGTTCAGCGCGACGAAGCCGGCCACCGCGAGCACGGAGACGACCGGTCGCAGTGAGAACCCCAGTGCTGATTCGGGGATGTACGGTAACGTGACCGTGAACTCCCCGAACGCGAACGCGTACATCGCCATCGAGCCGACGTACCCGACCAACAGGGTCCACCCGACCATCCCTGCGAGCGTGGAGTTCCCGGTAAACGATTGGACGAACGTCACCGCTCCGCCGCCGTCCGAATCTCGGTCGTTCACGATGCGGTTCAGTCCGACGAAGGAGTAGCCGGCGCAGAGCGCCACCGCTCCGGCGAGGAGGAAGGCTGCCCAGGTCGCTGCCTCGGTAATCTGGGTGACGACCCCCAGAACGGCGTAGATTCCGCCGCCGACCATGCCACCGAGAGCGATCGACACCGCCTCGGTCAGCCCGAACTGACCGCCACCCATGTCGTGACTGTATCGGCGCGAAACCGCAAAAGAGGCGGGCTTGCAGGGGAAGGCGACTCCGTGTCGACGACTCGTGGGTGGGGCGTCCGAGTTCGCCCGTCTCGAAGCCCGCCGCTCATGTTATTCGCAGTGCGGTATCGTACCGCCCGTCCGGGGCGCGCATATTCAGCGACCAGACGATCTGCAGAGAGTCCCAGTAGCGAATTTCGGTGAGGTTTCTGTCGGTACAGCCGACTCGACCGTTGAGCACTCCTTGGTTTCGCAGAGACACCAGAACCGACGAACTGCTCACTTCTCGAACGCCCGTAACCAGACCGTATCTCTACTCGGACCCCGTGAACGTGTCCATGACACTGCTTGTGATGCCATCTTTCGAGAACGCCGTGATGAGGTCGCCGGCGTGTATCATCGTGTCCCCGCGCGGTGTGATGACCTCGTCGCCGCGTTCAATCGCCACGACCAGGACGTCGTCCCCGAGTAGTCCCTCCGCGTCCGCCTCCTGCAATGTGACCTCTGCGAGAGGGGCTCGTTCGGTCACCGTGATCTCGAACACCTCAGCGTCCCCCGCCAGAGACATGAAGTCCTTGATAGACGGTCGTTGTACGGCTCGGACGAGATATTCCCCGATTAGGCGTTGCGGATTCTCGAGGACGTTCACACCAATCCGGCGGAATAGCTCCATATTGTCGGGGTCGTGAACGACGCTGACTTTCGACCCGATATCGAGTTCGTCGGCCAACAACATCACCATAATGTTTGTCGGGTCTCTGTCGGTCGTCGAAATGATGGCGTCGGCTTTCTCGGAGCCCGCGTCGATGAGGGTCTCTTTTTTGGTTGCGTCGGCATTCAAAACGAGACAGTCGTAATCCCGACTGACTCGATCCGCGACATCAGCGTCAGTCTCGATGACCACGATCTCGTTCGAGGTTTTGGTGAGCAGGTCGATGACCTGTGAACCTATGTCCCCAGCACCGACAACTATAACGTACATACTGAACCGTTAATCTCCCGCCTGCTAAGTTTTTCTCTCCGGAGTCCTGCGAATCGCCTTGTATCCAATGTACACAGTAAATCCGGCCGTATAGGCCACAGCGAGGGCTACCGAGGCGGTATTCCGGCCGAGAAGCGCGATCGCGATAATGATCACTGGTCCCAGCACGAGCAGTGCATCGAACACGCGGTCATCGGCACCGGCGTTGAGCAGAGGTCCAACAACCGGGATGTCTTCGAGTTGCATCATTCATACACCTCTAGAGCCGCAAAGACGCCGCGGAGCAACACCAGTACTGGAATGATCTCGAGGCGCCCAATCCACATGTTGAAGAGGAACATCACTTTCGTGACCGTCGGCATTCCCGGGCCGGTGATCCCCGACGAGAGGCCCACGTTCCCCTGCGCTGAAGCCACTTCGAAGAGCACGTTCTCGACCGTGAACGCGTCAGGACCCGGGCCGAGCGGTAGCGCGAGCATGAAGACGAACGCAGCGAGCGCTAAGAAGATGAGCCAAAGGAATGTGATAATCGCGGCCTCCTCGAACTCCTGAGCGGCTTCCTCATCGGACAGGGAACGGCCGTCGAGACTGAATGTCCGGACCGCATCCGACGGATAGAATACCCCGCGAATCCGGAACAGAATTCCCTTACCAAGCGTGAGTAGACGAATGAGTTTGATTCCGCCGACAGTTGACCCGGCCGCGGCCCCGACAACCATCCCAAATGCCACCGTCAGTTGAGCGGGCGCCGTCCACCCTGGTCCCAGCGAGAGCGCGGTCTGGAACCCAGTACAGGAGGCCGCTGAGACGAATTGGAAGAGCGAGTACCGGAACGTCTGGAACAGTGTCGCCGCTTGCCCCTGTAACGCGATGCCGGCGACAGTAATCGTCTCGGTGTGATAGAAGCCCTGGTCGAACAGGACGGCCGTCAAGACGAGGGTGCCGATGCCGAAGAAGATGAACACCCACCGCGTCTGGAGGTCCGAGTAGAAGTTGCGGAGGTCGCCCTGCAGGACAAGATAGTGAATCGGGAACGCAATACTCCCGAGAATCATGACTGGAATCAATGCGAAGTCGATAGCGACGCTGTTGTAGGTCCCAATCGAGTTGTCGGTGATCGAGAATCCGCCGGTTGCGAGTCCGGTCATCGCGTGGTTGATGGCGTCCCACATTGGCATACCGGCGATCCACAGGAGGAGAATCGAGAAGAACGTGAACAGGAGGAAGATCCACCAGATCGTCCTGACGGTGGAGACGATACTCGGGTGGATCTTCTCGGAGCGCGCCTCGCTTTCGTACAGGGTCAGGGAGCCGCTCCCGGGCCGGGCGAGAATCGCCGTCGTCAGGACGATGACGCCGACGCCGCCAACCCACTCGATGAACGACCGCCACCACTGGAGCGTGTGTGGGAGCGCCGCCTCGTTGTCGGTCATGGTTAGTCCCGTTCCCGTGAACCCGCTCATACTCTCGAAGAAGCCGTTGAGCGGGTTCTGGAACGCGGCGAGTGTACTGAACGTTCTGGTTCCGGACGCCGTAAAGCGAGCTGGAACGTCCAGGATCGCGGGGTCGAGTTGAGCCGTCCACGAAATGAGGAGGAAGGGAACTGAGCCGAATATCGCGACGAGGAACCACCCGGACGCGGCGATCATCATCCCGTGCAATCGGCCGGGGTCGGCTGCATGTCTGAACGATCGATTGAGAGAGAGGCCAATGAGAAGCGGGACGATGCCAGCGATGGCCATCGCTGGTACGACCCAGAATTCACGCCACACGAGAGGGATAAGAATCGAAATGAAGATCAGACCCGCCAGCGCCTCAAGCATCCGACCGAGGTCGCGAGCAATTGTTCCGAGACGATCGGGCATACTGCTCCCGTTTGCTGAACAGGACTTTAAACTGGCTGATTCACTCCGGAGTCAGACGCGACCAAATTGTTTGAAGATAAACAACGGAGTCGGACAAATGGCCTGGTGGTGGAAGACCAGACCAGAACTCCGCTTGAACCTGGCGTCGACAATTACTCTTCAAGTAATTACTTTATATAACCAATTTCTGTTCTGTCACCAGGTTTAATATTGAACTAGTGAGAACTCGGTCATATGGTGTCGACCCTGACGATCGGAGCCGTCCTCACGCTCATTGCATGGGTGGGGCTCCAAGCCACGGTCGTCCACGGGAGATACGTCGTAGACAAAATCGCGGCAGGTGAGTACGACAAGGGGCCGCTTGAGCGAGGAGATACTGGTGATTCGTCGTGAGTGACGACGGAGGACTCCCGGGCCACAGCCACGATGAGGAGTTAGCTCGCGACCTCTCTGTGTTCGACATCACGATGATCGGCATCGGCGCCATGATCGGTGCCGGGATCTTCGTCCTGACCGGACTCGCCGCCGGACAGGCTGGACCGGGCCTCGTGATGGCCTTCGCGTTCAACGGCTTCATCACCATCTTCACCGGGATGGTGTACGCCGAACTCGGGTCCGCCATCCCGGAAGCCGGAGGCGGCTACCTCTGGGTTCGAGAGGCCCTCGGACGGTCACAGGCGTTCCTGGCGGGGTGGATGTCGTGGTTCGCCCACGCCGTCGCGGGCTCGCTGTACGTACTCGGCTTCGGTGCGTTCGTCCACCTCCTGCTGACGGACTACTTCGGCATCCAACTCTTCCGGCCGGTCGACCTCCTGTTCATCACGTTCGGACCCGAGAAGCTCTTCGCCGTGTTCGCCGGTGCGCTCTTCGCGTACATCAATTACCGAGGGGCGAAGGAGACCGGTCTCGCGGGGAACATCGTGACGATGGTCAAGGTCACGGTGATTGTGGTACTCATCGCCTTCGGGTTCGGGTACATCGCTGGGAATCCCGCTCAGTCCACCGATCGGTTTACCCCGTTCCTCCCGCGTGACTTCGGCGGCGTGTTCATCGCCATGGGTCTGACCTTCATCGCCTTCGAGGGCTACGAAATCATCGTCCAGTCCGGTGAAGAGGTCGTCAACCCCAAGAAGGCGGTTCCGAAGGCCGTCTTCTACTCGATGTCCGTTGTCGTCACGATCTACATGCTCGTGGCTATCGTTCTCATCGGCGCCGTCGCAGTCACCCCAGAACTGTTCTCACTCGCACAGGAGGGTGCAGCGTCGGGGGCTCACGGGGCGACGAATCTGCCGCCTATCCCTGCCGGCATTTCGGACGCTGCCGTCTGGGAAATCCTCGGTCACCTCGGCGAGCTCGGCCTCGCCCGAGCAGCTGGGCAGATTATGCCCTATGGGACGCTTGTCATTCTGGTCGCCGGCGTCTTCTCGACACTCTCAGCGCTCAACGCAACGACGTACTCCTCGACGCGCGTCTCGTTCGCGATGGGGCGCGACCACGTCCTCCCGGACGCGTTCAGTGCTGTTCATCCCGAGAAAAAGACACCGCACATCGCGACGGCGCTCTCGGGTGCGCTCATCGTCTTCATGGCGGTCGCGCTCCCCATAGAGGCAGTCGCGGCTGCGACCGACGTCATGTTCCTCCTGTTGTTCTTGCAGGTCAACTACGCCGCCATCGTGATTCGCCGGGAGTGGGGCGACCAGATCGACTACGGCTACGTGATGCCCTTCTTCCCTTACGTGCCCATCATCGGGATTCTCACGAAACTCGCTCTCGCCGTTTACCTGTTCAACTACAGCCCGCTAGCGTGGTACGGCGCAATCGCATGGATCCTCGTCGGCGTCGGGATCTTTTTCCTCTACTCGCGAGGACGCGTTCGCGAGACCAAGGCCAAAGAGGAGACGCGCCTCATCGCGGAGGAGCGGTCGCCTGAAGAACGCGGCTACCAGGTTCTCGTCCCCATCGCCAACCCCAACAATGCCGAGCAGTTGATTCGTGCAGGGAGTGCTATCGCCCGCCACGAGGGCGGTGAGGTCCTTCTCACGAGCGTCGCAACTGTTCCTGACCAGACGCCGCTATCGGAAGGCGGTCAGTATGCTGACGAACAGCGGCAGTTACTCGACGAGGCGGTGCAGTACGCCCCCGATGACGTTCCGGTTCACCAGACCGTAACTATCGGCCACGATATCGCGAAGAGTATCAACAACGTCGCCTATCAGCGCGATAGTGACCTCGTGTTGCTCGGCTGGCGGGGCCAGCGCAAGCGCGTCTCCGACTACGCACTCGGGTCGAATATTGACACTGTCGTCGAGAACGCCGAGTGTGACGTTGCCGTCCTCAAAACGGATGGGACGACGGATTCGAGTCGGGTCCTCGTTCCGACTGCGGGCGGCCCGAACTCAGAGCTTTCTGAGATGGTCGCCACAGCGTATGCAGAATCGGGCGCCCAGGTCACCTTGTTCCACGTGGCCACCGATGGCGATATCGAGAACGCTCAGTCGTTCCTCGAACGCAGGCAGACTGTGCTTGCCGAGTCAGATATCGACGTAGACATCGCTGTCGAAGCGGGCGAGGACATCGCAGAGGCGGTCCTCGGTTACGCACGCGACGGCGACTTCGACTCGATGATTATCGGTGCAGCGGGCGAAGGCATCCTCCGTCGCGTCCTGTTCGGTGAGGTTCCGGAACGAATCGGTGCCGAGTTCGAGGGTGAAGTCCTGATGGTCCGCAAACACCGGCCGGTCCAGTCAGCAGTCAAGCGGCTACTCGGCAAATGGATCGGGAAAGGCGCGAAAGCAACTAATATCGGCGATAGCTAACGCGATGTCCCCGCCGGCTGATTCGGGTGAGTTCGACCACCCGAAACAGTCACGGAGTGGTCGAATCGCCGGAACGATAGAGCGGTTCTGCGTCGTCGGAGCGCGCGTTTCGTTACCGATTCTCGTTCCCGTCGGACGTGCGTTCATCGTCTACCTAATGGGCGGGTAGGCATCCATATCGCTGCGCGTCTGGACTCCGCCGTATGAGTTTCTCTCCCTCGCTGGAGACATCTGCTTCGCGTGGCTTGGATCCCGCTCGGGCGCGGTCATCTGTTTCGGCGCCGGCTCTCTCATCGGCCTCGGTTTCCTGACGGAAGGCGAAGGCCGTGTCCACAACGAGATCTCAATTCCGACATCATTCATCGGTTTGGCTTCGGCCCAGGAGTGATACGACTGACGTGTGCCACAGCCCTCAGGACGTCGGTTTAACTTCAGCCGCCCGTTTTATGCGTTTGCCCGCAAAGCATCAACGAATCTCCTGAGACGAGCGACCGGATTCTGGCGTAGATACAGCTAGAAAGCGACTCTCTCTACGATAGCCCGAACGAAGCTCTGGCTTTTCAGTTCTCGTGGGTGAGCCAGCAGGACGGTTGCGTCCAACCGATCGGTTATCTCGGTTGCGGGGTCACCGAATGCGAACTCGTGAATCCGTGAGTGCGCAACGGTTCCGATGACCGCCACATCGGTTCCTTGTGCTGCGGAGACGAGGTCGTCGAGAAGGTCCGCGGTACGCACCACGTTGCTCGTGGTCGGAGCTTCACAGAGCGATTCGAGGTCACGGTGGTAATCACGAGCCGCGGTCACCTGTTCAGCGGGGGCGTCCTCGTCAACGGCTGTAAGGAATCGGACGCCTGCGTCGTGGTGGACGGCCAGCGCGTCTGCGAGAGTGACCTTGAGCGGTCGGTGCGGACCGCGACGGGTGATGACGGTGATTTCGTCGACGTCGGTGACATCTCGATCGCGAACGAAGACTGTGTCACAGGGTGCGTGTTCCAGGAACCAGTCGACGTCGCTGCCGAGTAGCTCCGCGTGATAGCGGTCTGGCTCCCACTCTCCCAACAGGAGGCCCGCTTCGATGTCTGTGGCGTAGTTCACCACTGCGCGTCTCAGGTCGTGGCTGACGATCTCCTGGGAATGAATCGGCACGGGCAGTTCATCGGCGAGCTCTCGCGTCTTTTGCTCGAACTCACGGTCGGACTCGTCCATGTCGGTCGCCGACGAGAGCGTCAGCTGTTCGGGGACCTCCTCGAACCGCACAGCGTGAACTTCGCCGTCACGCTGGGCGGCGACGCTTGCCGCGGCTGTGAGAAGCGTCCGCTCTCGGTTCTGCGTCGTCCCTTCGTCCATCGCCACGAGAACTGCTCCGTTCCCGTCGACGAACGCCCGTTCGACCTGAGAAAGAGACTGTGCGTCCGCAGACCGGCGGACTGCATCGAGGGCCGCTCCCTGTCGGTCCGTCTTCGACCGGCCGTAGCCCAGATACCAGAGCACGCCCACGAGGATAATCCCGGCCGCACCACCGATCGCGACTGGCCCCATCTGCGTGAGCAACACGAGTCCGCCGACGAAGCCGAAAATTTGCACCCACGGATACCCCGGCGCGGTGAACTCGGGGGAGTAGCTCTCGAGGGAGCTCTCACGAAATGCGATGAGGGCGACGTTGATGAACGAGAAGATGAGGATCTTGAACGCACTCGCAAGCTTCGCGAGTTCGACGACCGGGACGAACGCGATGAGTGCGAGTAGTAACCCCCCGGTCAGCAGAACGGAGACGACCGGCGTCTTGAACCGGGAACTGACAGCGCTCAACTGCTGGGGAGCGAGTTCGTCACGACTCATCGCGAACGGGAACCGGGACGACGAGAGGATACCAGCATTCGCCATGCTCGTGAGTGCGAACACTGCGACGACCGCGAGAGCGAGTTCACCCCACTGGCCGGCGAACTGCCGAGCAGCGAGTGCCATCGGTGTGAGCATATCGTTCGCCATCAGTTCGCTCGACGGTGAGACGCCGACGACGACGAAGACGATTAGCGTGTAGACGAGCATCATCACGACGACCGAGCCGATCATCGCGATGGGAATATTTCGCCCCGGGTTCTCTACTTCCTCCGCAACGGACGCAATCTTGGTGACGCCTGCGTACGAGACGAACACGAACCCGGTCGCCGCGAGAATACCGCCGTTTCCGTGCGTGGTGAACGGTTCGAAATTCGCGCTGTCGACGTTGATGAGCCCCGAGAGCGCGAAGGCAGCCAGGGAGAGCAATACTAAACTGACGATAATGGCCTGCAAGCGGCCGCTCTGCTTCACTCCGACGACGTTGACGACGACGAGCAGGACACCGAGGCCGAGACTCAGAAACACCAGATACTCCCCCGGAATCGAGACGAGGAGAATGACGTAGGCGCCGAGCCCGACGAGCGCGAACGCGCTCTTGAAGACGAGCGAGAACCAGGAGCCGATTCCCGCAATCGTGCCGAGAAGCGGGCCCATGGCCCGGTCGATATACAGATACGTGCCACCAGCCTCCGGCATCGCGGTCGCCATCTCTGCTTTCGAGAGTGCGGCCGGCAGAACGATTATTCCCGCGAGGAGATACGCGAGGATTACACTTGGTCCCGTTTTCTTGGCAGCGAGCCCCGGGAGAACGAAGATACCGCTCCCGATCATCGCGCCGATACTAACCGTAATCGTGGCATAGAGCCCGAGGTCCCGTTCGAGTGCTTTCGGCATCTGTCAGCTCCCCTTCAGTAGTATCGAAACCCACGGCGGACGGATTAGTGTTCGTATGGGATAGTATGAGCTTAAAACAGCCGGGTACCAGCAGCGTTGTGCCTACTTGTGGTCGCCGAATACCTCTACGGTCTCTCGGGTCACGCCTCCTCGACAGAAGAGTGTGACCAGGTCGTCGGGGCGAACTGTCGTATCTCCCCGGGGAGTTAGCATTTCATCGTCGCGTTCGATGGAGACCACCAGAATATCCGATTGGATTACGCCGCCTTCGTTCGCTTCGCTCAACGTGAGACCTGCAACGTCAGCATCACCGTCGACAGTGAGTTCCACGACTTCGGCGCCACCGGAGAGCTCCATGAAGTCCGCGATCGTGTGCCCGTCTTGAGATTCCGCGGGACCGAATTTGTGGTACGGGAGCAGTTGTTCGCTCTGGAGGAGATTCTCCTCTTCGATCTCTAATCCTATCGCGGAGAGGTCGTTCGCGACTCTGTTGAGTTCTTGCATATCGTCACCGACGGCGGTCACGTGGAGATTCGATCTGCCTTTCATCAGCTGCCGAACGCTGACCACACCAGGTATCTCCGCAACTTGCTTCGAGAGCCGGTCACGGTCGGGGACGGGACTGGTGCAAATATAGAGGTTCGTCATGTGACCGCCGGCGCGCGGGTAATCGACGAGTGCGGGATAACCGCGGAGAATACCGGCTTCTTCGAGTTGCGAAATTCGATTTCGAATCGTTCCCGCCGAGACGTTAACTTCTTCGGCAATTTCAGGCGCCGACGTGTTCCGTGCGTCCCGAACAAGATGGTAGAGGATTCGTTTATCGACTTCATCCAATCGGTCGCTCATACGTAGCCGTCAACTCTACAGGGAGATAATCAATTCGGACTCGCCCCACCACGAGCATCATTTCTCATTCAGTAATATAACCCCACCTATATTGCTCACTAAGCAATTTAACCAGTTTATTTATAATGGTCGAGCACCCCAGTCGGTGACAGATAGACGAACGGACTCGAGCTTTCGGGGCCCGTCTGTCACCAAAACAAACTCATCGCTGTCTGAAACCCAGGCACAATACTATGTCTCACACTAACTCACCACCGAGGTCAAACGCCGGTCGCTTGAGCTTCCTCACTGCTTCGAAGACGGTCATCAGAGACATCGGCGGCCTCCAAGTCATCGTCGGTGCCTCGATGCTCGTCCCCGTCCTCGTGGCCCTCCTCTACCAGGAGTGGTACACCGGACTGTCGTTTCTCATCGCGGCAGGTATCACGACGCTGCTGGGGGGAGTTGCGTACAAACTCTGCGAGGACGCCCCCGAACCGAAACAATACCATGCGATGATCGTTGCCGCCCTCGGATGGGTCGCTACCGCGTTCTTCGGCGCGCTCCCGTTCGTTATTGCAGCCTACATCACCCCACAGGCGGTCCTCGACTCCTTCGTCACTGCGGGCGCGAGCTATCAATCGAGTCTGTTGCACTTCCAGAACCCCATTCACGCGTTCTTCGAGGCCATGAGCGGGTACACCACCACTGGCCTGACCATGAGCGTCCACGAACCCTCCGTGGGCCACGGATTCCTCTGGTACCGGTCGCAGATGCAGTGGATCGGCGGTGCGGGGATGATCGTTCTCTCGTTGGCCATTCTACGCCAACCCCACGGCACCGCGGGAATCTCGCTGTACGAGTCCGAAGCCCGCAGTGAGCGACTCAGACCGAGCATCGCCGGTACTGCGCGCGCCATCTGGAAAATCTACGTCGGCGTGACCGCAGCCGTCGCCGTCTATCTCGCCGTCGCGACGTTCCTCGTCCAGCCCGGCTACGGCATCGAGAGCACGATCTTCGATGCACTCAATCACGCGATGACCGGCCAATCGACGGGCGGGTTCAGTACCCTCGACAACTCGATCGCCGGCTACGGGTCGTACGCGATGGAACTCGTCCACATCCCCGCGATGATTACTGGGGCAATCTCGATTCCCGTGTACTACGGCGCGGTCTCCGAACGCGATCTTCGAGAGTTCACGCGCGACCCCCAGGTCAGAACGATGTTTGCGTTCTTTGCGGTCGGCGTCGTCGGGCTGACGGCGTTCCTCGCTCGGTGGGTCGGTGTGCCGTACAACGGCGACCCGCTCGGTTACGTGGCGCGCGTCGTGACGAGTGACGCGCTCCGCGACGGCCTGTTCCAGTTCATCAGCGCGCTGACGACCACGGGCTGGCAGACGTCGGCAATCGGTGACTGGAACCCGGGGTCGGTGCTGTTCATCGTCCTCGGCGCGATGCTGATCGGCGGGTCGGCGGGCGCAACGGTCGGGGGCATCAAGATTCTCCGCGGCTACATCATCGGGCGCGGAATCAGCTGGGAGGTCTCCCGCGTCTTCCTCTCGGAGCACGCGGTCGACGACCTCCGAATCGGCCAACAGACCTTCAGAGCCGACGAGGCGAACGACGAGATTCGCGCGGCGGCGACGCTCGCGTTCGCGTACCTCATCCTGCTGGGAATCTCGCTGTTCGTCCTGCTCGCGGTCCTCCCGTCGAACTTCACGCTCGCGGACGCGATCTTCGAGGTCGCGACCGCACAGGGGACTGTCGGGCTGTCCTCCGGGATTACCGGCCCCGGAATGCCGGTCGTCGCGGAGGGCCTCTTCATCGTCCAGATGTGGATGGGGCGCCTCGAGATTATCCCCGTACTCGTCCTGATACGTACCGTCCTCCGTCGATGAACCGTATGCACTACCAGAACAGTTCCACCCGGCAGGTCCTCGACGTCCCCGGACCACCGACGCTGAGCCGCCCCGAAGAATCGCCCGCTAGACACTCCACCACAACACACTCACAATGTACATCATCATCGTCGGCGCCGGCCGCACCGGAAGCAAGGTCATCGAACTCGCAACGCGAGACGACCACGAGGTCGTCGTCATCGAGAACAACGAAGAGCTGGCGGAAGAAGTGAGCGCGACCTACGACTGTATGGTCATCAACGCCGACGCCGCTTCGAAAGAGGTTCTGCTCGAAGCGGGTGTCGAAGAAGCCGATGCGCTCATCTCGACGACGGAGGTCGATTCGGTGAACCTCATGATCTCGATGCTCGGGAAACAGTACGGCGTCGAGAACCTCGTCAGTTCGATCAACGACCCCCAACACATGGAACTGTTCGGCGATCTCGGCGTGAACATCGTCGAGAGCCCCCACGAACTCAACGGCCAGTACCTCTACCGAGCAGTCCAGCGGCCAAAGATCCAGGATTTCATGGAAATTGCCGGCGACGCGGAAATCTTCGAGGTGACGGTTGGCGAAGAGGCACCAGTCGCCGGGCTCACTGTGAGCGACGCCGACAGCGAGGGGCTGCTCCCAGAAGAGACGATCATCGTCGCAATCGTCCGTGATGGAGAGCTGGTCATCCCCAGTGGCGGGTCAGATATTCAGGCGGGGGATGTGGTGACGCTGTTCGCTAGAAACGGGGCGACGGACAAAGTCACAGAGCCATTCACGAGGACCTGATCATGGCGGCTGACAGCACCGACTCCGAGGTCCGCATCGCCGTTCAAGACCCACCCCAGGATTCGGAAACGGACAGGCCAGTTCGAAGCGGACCAGTCATTCGCTCTCCGGAGTACACGGTCGCCGTCCCGGTGACTGGTGAGCTTCTCAACTCGGAAACTGGAATCAACGTCCGACGGCTTCTGCAGACGGCGTTTGCGCTCGCCGAGGACAATGACGGACGAGTCTTGTTACTCGGACTGGCGACCGTCGATGACGAAGCCTCGCTTGCGACCGTTCGAGAGCACGTAGAGACGGGTGAGTCGAACACAGCTACCTCGGCCCCGGTACTCGAGTTCATTGACGATCAGCAATCCCAGATGACCTCAATCGTCGATACTGCGCAGGATCTCAATCCGGATGTCTCCGTCAATTCGACCCTTCGAGTGGTGACTGACACGACGCGGGGGGTGCTGGAGATACTGGGGTCTGGAAGTGGGATGGCTGTCCTATTGCTTCGGGGAACGAGCCTCGATGAGGGGTGGTTCCTCTCCCGGAGCACAGTAGATGCAGTCCTGGCAGAGGCAGATTGCGACGTGTTCGTCGAGAACCTCGGAACCCAAGGCGGAACCAACGCCGTGTATATCCCCGACATCGACGGGCACACGGTCGCTTCGTTGAGCGAGTCCGAGGCAGAGACCATCGAGTCGGTACTACTCCCGGTCGGGGCCGGAGCACACTCAGCACTCGCCGCGGAAGCTGCCCGTGCGGTAGCCAAGGCCGCCGATGCACCAGTGACGGTGCTACACGTAGTCGACCCGGACGCGTCTGGTGAAGCAAAAGCTGACGCCTCTGATCTCCTCAGATTCGCAGAGTACGTCTTGGGTCCGGACGTGACGGTGAACACGGAGTTTCAGGAAGCGACAGAGACGACGGACGTGATCCTCGAGAAAGCTCAGACGCACGACTTCACCGTGATCGGGGCACCCGAACAGCAATCTAGACTGGAACGCCTCGTGTTCGAGCCGGTTCAGGAAACACTCACACAGCGGAGTGATGTGACAGTCCTTATGGCTAGAGATTCGGACCAGACGATGCGGTCGCTCTATTACCGCTGGAAACGAGGGATGGACGCGACGGAGGGTACTGGTGGAGCTGAGTGAAAGCCAACAAGCGGTTGCTGCCCGCATTCGCGATGAGGCCCCAGTGAGCGTCTACGCCTTGACCCAGGCGTGAAGCGGGGTTCCACGTTGTTCAACGGTTGCCAGATGACCCACAACCGATTCTGTACGGTGTGACTCTCGGAAAACGGATTGCGGGACTGAATCACTCCACTGGGCCCACTCCGGTTCTGTCGGAGAGTGACACGACGGTACATCCGAAGAGTCGAGTCGGCGACTTCCAGTAGGTAGTTATCTACTCCCGCGCGTTACTGTGGCATCCCTGCACTTCCAGTAGCAGTAGTTCGTGAATTCACTGGGTAGTATTGGAGGCGTGCTGGAGAGCATCCACGGATATCTCACACACCTGGGGTGAATCACGCTGGGAATAGACCCGAATCAATACGGCTTGCAAATCGCTCGGCTATCGAACGAGATCTGATTCGCAAGCCGGTGAAAGTATATAAACGAGACACCGCAGCCTGTCGTATTTGGGTCGTTCGAAGAACGAATGGGCGCTGCAGGATTTGAACCCGCGGCATCTTGGTCCGAAGCCAAGTGCTCTGTCCAAGCTGAGCTAAGCGCCCTGTGGCCGCAGATAGTCGGAGGTTAGGTTTAAACCCCGTGGTTCGAGGTCACTGTCGGGCGGCGAGGAGGCCGGCGGCGAGCAGTGCGAGCAGCGCCAGCAGCGGGCCGGGGCCGGGCGCCGAGCCGCCGGCGTCCGAAGTCGGCGTGGTCGTCGGCTGGCTCGAGGCGTCGCCGGTGACGACCAGTGGGAGCCGCATGCCGTTCTGCTCGTGCTGGGGGAGCGTGGAGAGCCCCTCGTAGGTGCCGGGCCGGCTCGGCGTGACGAAGGCGGCGGTGACGCTGCCGCGGCGAGCCGCCTCGATGGCGACGTACCCACCGGGGTAAGTCTCGATGGGGAGGCCGTCCACGACCCACTGGTGGCGGACGTCGTCGTGGTTGGCGAGCGTGACGACCAGCCGGGTGCAGGCTGGTGCGGTGACGCTGTCGAGGTCGTAGCCGAACGCGTCGCCGTCGGCAGCGTACTCGCGGCCCGCGTCGACGGTGAGATGGCGTTCTCCCTGGATGGCCTCGCAGCCGGGCGGGAGGACAGTGCCGTTCGCGTTGACGGTGCTGCCGTTCTCGACGACGCGAGTCTCGGGCTCGGCGTCGCCGTCCGGCGTGGGGTGGTGGGACACCTCGCCGCCGGCGCTGGAGACGGGGGCGGCTGCGAGTGCCAGCCCGGCGGAGCCAGCGACGACGACGGCGACCGCAGCGACGGCGACGAGCGCGGAGACGCGCCTGCAGCGGCGACCGGTCACGTCGTCCACCTCCCGATGGCGACGCCGGCCGCGACGAGCGCGCCGCCGGCGACGAGCCCGGCCAACAGGAGGACGGCGTCGGGCAGTCCCGTGGCGCCGCCGGACGGAGCCGGCGCGGGCGACGGCGAGTCAGCCGTGGTCGTGGTCCGGTTCGGGTGGAGTTCGGCCGGCGGGGACGCGAGCCGCGAATCGTCGAGGTGCCGCCAGGTCGGGACGTCACCGGTGTAGTAGGCGGCGTCGAAGTACCGGGAGACGTTCGCAGTGTCGGGGATGCCGTCGTCGCGGAGCGCGTCCCGCAGAGCGACGACAGTCGCGCTCCCGCCCGGTGCGATGCCGTCAGTGGTGTCGGCCGCGGTCCGGGGGTCGTGGAGGAGTCGGACGCCAGCCCCACTCGACGGCGAGGCCGGCGTCCCGACGGTGAGGGTCACGCGCTCCGACGGCGAGAGCGCGACCGGGTCGCTGGCTCGCGTAGCAGACGAGGCCTCGTCGCCGCCGACGCTCGCAGCGGCGAGGTCGTAGCCGTGCGCGTGCAGGGGCAGCGTCTCGTCGCCGGCGTTGAACACGCGCAGGGCGTAGGACGCGTTCGGTTCAGTGGCCACGACGGACTCGCGGAGCGTGTACGGGAACGCGCGGCCGTTCGCGAGGTAGTAGTCGGGGGTGGCGTCCGTCGCGTCGTAGGTCCGGGTGACCGCCGTGGCGATGGCTCGAACGTCGTCGTAGCGGCGGGGAATCTCGTGGAGCGTCTCGTCGATAGCCTGGTAGTGGAGGTCGTAGACCGCGTCGTGGGCGAGCGCCTCGGAGGGGTGTCGGACTTTCCCGCCGCCGACGTTCAGCGTCTGCACGCGGTTCTCGGACGCGTTCGGGACGACGACGAGCATGCCCGCGAGCCCCATGGCCGCGTTGGGGCCGGCCGCGCTCGACCGGTAGGCGTCCGTCCCGGGCTCCTCCGGCGTGAGTTCGTACGTCCGCGCCTCGCCGGGCTCGACGGGGTCGTCGAGCGCACGGAGGTCGTCGGCCCGGCTGCCGTTCGCGACGACGGCAGCGTCGACGCCGGGGAACACCAGCGACTGCGGGAGGTAGTGCGTGTTCTCCACCGTGAACCGGAGCGTGTCGCCGGTCTCGACGCGAATCGGAGGACTCGGCGCGCGAACCAGGTCGCCGGCCGCCGTTCCCGGAACGACGATACCCCGGGTCTTCGGTGCGAACACCCACATGGCGGGGGTGACGCCCGGCGCCACGTCGCGCGAGAGCGCGGCGGCGTGGCCGTTCACCGACAGCGACTCGACTGTCACCTCGACGACGTCCGGGTCGCCGTCGCCGTCGCGGTCCTCGCCCTTCACGACGGCGTCACGCGCCAGCCCGGAGCGCTCGAGGACGGCCGCCGGCGCCTCGTTCGTTCCGAGAACGCTCGCAGCGACGACGTTCGGGTCGTCCGGCCGGCAGGCGCGCTCGGCGTCCACGCGGACACCCGCGACGAGCTGCGGTGCGCGCCAGGACGGCCGGTCGAACTCGCAGACCGATTCGTCGGCCTGCGCGGACTGTGCGACGGACGCCGGGGCTGGCGTGGACGCAGTCGAACCGGCGGCCGCGCCGACGCCCGCGACACCGATGCCTGCGACCACAGCACTGGTGACGAGGAGCGCGACGGCGACCGACGTGCCGACTGCCGCGAGAGAGGGCATCGGAGCGGTGTCCGAGCGGGCGTGAGAGGGACGGTCTGCCATCGACCGTCCCGTCGGAGCGCGACGGGAAGTTGGTTTCGCTCGCTTTTAGTGGCGGGCCCTCCCGGGTTCCGGCAATGACGGTCGCGGAGACGGCGCGCGGGCTGCTGGAGCTGACGCGACCAGTGAACACGCTGGCCGCCGGCGCACTCACGTTCATCGGCGCGTTCGTCGCCGGCGGCGCGCTCGACCACGGGACGGCGACCGCGGCCGCCGTCGGCGCGACGTGGTTCGCGACCGCCGGCGGGAACGCCGTCAACGACTACTTCGACCGCGACATCGACCGCATCAACGACCCCGAGCGCGCGATTCCGCGGGGCGCGGTCTCGGCTCGCGGCGCGCTCGCGTTCAGCGTCGTGCTGTTCGCCGGCGCGACCGTCCTCGCGGTGATGCTGCCGGTGCTCGCGCTCGCTATCGCCGCCGTGAACCTCGTCGGGCTCGTGACGTACACGCAGTACTTCAAGGGGCTGCCGGGCGCCGGGAACGCGCTCGTCGCGTACCTCGGCGGGAGTACGTTCCTGTTCGGCGCGGCCGCCGTCGGCGACCCGCTCGCGGGCGCGGTGCTCGCGGCGCTCGCGGCGCTCTCGACGTTCGCGCGGGAGGTCGTCAAGGACGTCGAGGACCTCGCCGGGGACCGCGAGGAGGGGCTGCGCACGCTCCCAGTCGCAGTCGGCGAACGGCGCGCGCTCCAGGTCGGCGGCGTATTGCTGGTCGTCGCGGTGGCCGCCAGTCCCGTCCCGTACCTCGCGGGGACGTTCGGCTGGTGGTATCTCGCAGCCGTCCTACCCGCTGATGCGGTGATGCTCGCGGCCGCAGCCCGGAGCTTCGACGAGCCGGCTCGCGGCCAGGCACTGTTGAAAACGGGGCAGTTGCTCGCCGCCGGCGCGTTCGTCGTCGGTCGACTGGCCCCGGCGTGAGGTCCCCCAATCAAAAGGAATATAACTGAAACCGAACACAATCAGGGCAGATGAGCACGGGGGACCTTCTGGACCCGACGGTTCGCCCCCGGTCGCTGTCGGGAGGCGACGAGTGACATGTACAAGCTAGGCGCGGCATTCTCGGGCGTCGAAGTCGAGGAGGGGACGAACCTCCTAGTCGAGGGACCGCCGATGAGCGGCAAGCGCGACCTCGGATTCCAGATTCTCACAGACGGCATTGAGGACGGCGAGGGCGCCATCGTCGTAACGACGAAAGACGGCGCCGACCGCGTCCTCGAGGACTTCGCGGACCTCGTCGCCGTCCAGAATCCGACCATCGGTGTCGTCGACTGCGTGACGAAACAGCAGGGGATGGGGACGCGACGCGAGTCGGAACTCGTGCGGTACGCGTCGTCCCCGAACGACCTGACCGGAATCGGGATCGAGCTCTCGGAGTTGCTGCGGAACCTCTACGAGCAGCGCGGCGTGCAGAAGAACCGCATCCTCCTGCACTCGCTGTCGACGCTGCTGATGTACTCCGACCTCCAGACCGTCTTCCGGTTCATGCACGTGTTCACGGGCCGCGTGCAGTCCGCGGACGCGCTCGGCGTGTTCGTCGTCGACTCCACCGCCCACGACGAACAGACCGTGAGTACACTCAAACAGCTGTTCGACGGCGTCGTCTCCATCCAGGAGCACGAGGAGGGCTTCCGCACGCGCCTCCTGGGCGTCGGCGACGACGACTCGTGGCGCGAGCTGTAGGCTTATCCTCGCGGCCGCCGTAGCCGCGTACATGCCAGTCGAATCCGACAGCGGGCTCGCCGACGTGTTCGACCTCGACAGCATCGCGGTCGTCGGCTGCTCGTCGACGCCAGGGAAGGCCGCCCACGACATTCCGCGGTACCTCCGCGAGCACGGCTACGACGTCATTCCCGTGAACCCGTTCGCCGACGAGATATTCGGCCGCGAGGCCTACGACTCGCTGTCCGACGTCGACGAAGCGGTAGACGTGGTAGACGTGTTCCGGCCGAGCGAGGAGGTCGCCGGAATCGTCGACGAGGCAATCGAACGCGGGGACGTCGACGTCGTCTGGCTGCAGCTGGACATCACGGACGACGACGCAGCGGCGCGCGCCGAGGACGCTGGGCTGCGCGTCGTCCAGGACAAGTGCATGAAAGTCGAACACCGGCGGCTGACGGCGTAAGGCGCGCGCCGAGATGCGTGGCTCTCACTACTTGCGAAGGCTGGGGGAGTTCTTTGCTGCGTCCGGCAGACGGTCCAGTGACTCGTGCTCTCTCGTTCCGGAGTCGGTCACGCGGTTCGCATCGCCGTAATCGAGTGGCGTCGAGCCCACCGACGGGCGAGCGACTCGTGGACGTGGCGAGTGCTCGTCCTCGTCGCCGTGGTGGGGAGTGCTGGTCTGTCGGGCGTTCGCGCCGTTTCCTTCGGCGCGGGCCTCTCCACACGTCCCGCACCACTAGAATCGGTCGCAGTCCTCGCGCTAGGCGGCTTCGCCACCGTCACGTTCGCCGCGGCGCGGCAGTCGATTCGAACGCTCGAACGCGCCGATGTCGAACATCTCCGGGTACTGCTCCCCGACAATCAGGTGGCGGCCGGCTTCGTGGCGACCGTTTCCGGGAAATTGGGCGTCGTCGCGACACCCGCGCTCGTCGCCGTGGCGGTCGGCGTCGGCGTCGGCACTGAATCGCTGCTCTCTGCGGCCACGACCCTGTCAGCGGGGGCGGCGCTGTTTCTGGTGGCTACGCTCGTCGGCGTCGCCGCTGCGTTCGGTGTCACCCTCCTCCAGCGGGTCTCGCCGCTCGCCCGAACGGCGACAGCGGCGTCGAGGCCCGTCGCGTTCGCCGTCGGCCTCCTGCTCTGGATGGTCGTCGTCACCGGCCCGGCGGCTGTGCCGTCGGTCGCACCCGTCGCCGCTGGGCTGCCGTCCGCGTGGTTCGTCGACCTCGCGCTCGCCGCCACGCCGGCGGCAAGCGGCGCTCGCGCCGCTGCCGCCGTCGGCATCACTCTCGTCGCTGTTCCCGCGACAGCGTGGGCTATCGTCGGCCTCGCAGAGCGCGCGTGGGCCGCGGACCACACAGGGAAACGGTCGACCGGTGAGTCGAAGCGAGTCCCGGGTGGAATCCTGGACACCGCCCTCCTCCGACGGCACGTCTCCCTGCCCGTCCGGACGGTGGCGAGCAAACGGTGGGTGCAGGAGCGGCGCGTCCCCAGCGGCCTGTACGGCGTCGCGTACCTGCTCTTTCTCACACCCGCGGTGTTCCTCCCCGCGTTCGCTGCCAGAACCGTTCCCGGGGTGTCGCTCGTCGCCGCCGCGTTCCTCGTCGCGTCGTCGACGGGACTCGTCTTCGGGCTGCGGACGCTCGCTTCTGACTACCGGTCGCTCCCGGCGACGTTGACGGCGGTCCCGGCGTCCACGTTCGTTCGCGGCGTCCTCTTCGCCGGCGTTGCCAGCGGCGGCCCGGTCGTCGTCGTGACGACACTCGTCCTCGGTGCTTTCAGTCCCCTGCACGGACTCGAACTCGCGGTACTCGCCGTCGCGGGCGTCGCGCTCTGTGCGTGCAGCGTCGCGACCGGTGCCGCCCTCGCGTCTCGCATCGAGTACCTCGACTTCCAGCCGGTTCCGCTGCCGTTCACCGACGCCGTCGTCTACGACGTTGTCGGCCGGCGCGGCTTCGTCCACCTCGCCGCCGTCGTGGGCTTCACTGCACTAGTCTGCGTTCCACCGGGAATTGCGTACGGCCTGCGGTTCGCTCCGCAGACCGGGACTGTAGGCCAGCCCCCCTGGGTGGGTATCGCCGCCCTCGCGCTGACGATAGTCGCGGCTGGAGCGAGTACACTGGTCGCGTACAGACGCGCCGTGCGTCGAATCGAGAACTACACCCTCCCGTAGTGGAGCGAGCGGTTCGCAGCGTCTGAGCGGCGACGCCGGCCGTCAGCCCTCCCACTCTTCGTAGCTGCCGTAGACGCCCTTCGAGAGGTAGCGCTCGCTGGAGTCGGCGAAGACGGTGACGACGCAGTCGTGGGGGAGGTCGATGTCGCCGGCGGCCGCGCGCTCCGCGACGTCGAGCGCCGCGAGGCTGTTCGCAGCCGCGCTGGACGCGACGAGCTGGCCTTCCTCGGCGGCGAGGCGCTGCATCTCGGCGTGCGTGTCCTCGTCGGGAATCTGGACGACGTCGTCGACGAAATCGGGGTCGAACAGCTCGTTCGTCTCGGGGTTGTGGGTGCCGATGCCCTCGGTCTTGTACTCGCATTCGTCGAGGTCCTGGCCTTTTGTGGTGCCGTACAGCGACCCCTGGGGTTCGACGGCAGTGACGTGGAGGTCCGGGACGTGGTCGCGGAGGCGTCGGCTCGTCCCCATCAGAGTGCCCGCGGTCCCGCAGCCGGCGACGAACGCGCCGACCTCGCCGTCGAGGGCCTCTGCAATCTCGGGCCCCGTGGTCTCGTAGTGCGCTTCGGCGTTCAGGGGGTTCGAGAACTGCTGGGGGACGACGGCGTCGTCGAGTTCCTCAGCGAGCTCGTGGGCGCGCTGGATGGCGCCGCCCATGCCGTCCTCCGTCGGCGTGTTGATGACGTCGGCGTCGAGCGCGCGCATCAGCTGCTGCTTCTCGACGCTGAAGCGCTCGGGGACGACGAAGACGGCGTCGACACCGAGCTGGCCCGCCGCGACGGCGAACCCGATGCCGGTGTTGCCCGCCGTCGGCTCGACGACCGTGCCGCCCTCGGGCAGCTCGCCGGAGTCGAGCATCGCTTCGATCATGTACTCGCCGATGCGGTCCTTGATGCTCGCCCCGGGGTTGAACGACTCCAGTTTCGCGTACACCGGGACGTCGTCGGGCGCGGCCTGTACGCGCACGAGCGGCGTCTCACCGACGGTGTCGAGCACGGACTCCAGCGGCCTCCGGTGGGTAGTCATCGAGTCGGTAATTTTTGCCTGCGTTCTTTAGTCGTTACCATCCGAGCCGCCGCTGCCGGTGACGCGGACGCACCGCCACACGCCCCGGCTGGGGCGTCCGGCCCGCTGTCGTCTATCACTCTGTCCGGGTCCCGCCGTCGGCGGCCGTCTCTGGAGTCGTCGCCGCGTCCTCGACAGCCGCCTCGACGTCGACGCCGTCCTGTTCGGCGAGCGCCTCGACGAGCGCGCGCTGCTCGGCGAGTTGGCGTTCCAGCGTTTCGACGCGGTCGTTCGTGTCCTCGACGGTGCCCCGGAGTTCGTCGACCTCGCCGCGGAGCTTCTCGAAGCGCTCGTAGAGCTGCTCGGCGTACTCGGTGACCTTCTGGAGCTTCTTCGCGGTGGAGCCGAATCCCATACGAGCGCCTAGCAGCCCCGGGTGGTTGACCGTTTCCCCTCCGCCGGCCACGCCCGCGAGCAGTCGACGAGGAAGTCCGCGTACTCCTCGACGGCCGCGTCCCAGGTTCCGCCGCCCGCCCGGCAGGCCGCAGCCAGGTCGGCCAACCGGGCGGCGTCGTAGTCGGAAACGAGACACTGCATCGCGTAGACGGTCGACTCCTCGGGCGGCGCGTCGCCGTCCTCCGCGGCCGCCTGCCGGACGAGCCGACGCACCGTCTCGGGGTCCTGGTCCATCGTGATGCCGGACCCGGGGATGGTCTTGGCCATCTTCGGGTAGCCATCCAGCCCGGGAATCATGCGCGTGAACAGGCCCTCGAAGGCGGCGTCGACGGGCGCGTCGGCGAGGTACTGTTCGTTCGCGAGCACGAGCGCGTGCTCGTCGACGCCGAGCACGAACACTGTCTGGTCGTAGCCGCCGGCGAGCGTCGGGTGCACGAAGTCAGCGAGGCAGAGCAGTCCCGTGAGGCTGCTCCCCCACTCGGTCCCGCCCGTGGCGTCGGCTGGCTCGACCTGGTCGTCGTCGTAAGCCGCTCGCAGTTCCTCGGCCCACTCGGTCGGTTCGACGTCGAAGGCCGGGCTCGCGTCGGGGTCGAAGTGCGGCGCCAGCCGGAACGCCGTCTGCATCACCTCGGTGGCGTCCCACTGCGTCCGGACGCGGCCCTCGTACCCGATGCCGTCGAGGAACGTCCGGTAGTCGTCGGCGAGGTCCCGGACGACGTCGAGGTCACGGCCGCCGCCCGCGTACTTCTCGTAGTCCGCGAGCAGGAACTCGGTGTCGAAGCCCGCCTCGGACAGCCGCTTGACTGCGAACATCTGGGCGACGGTGCCGACGTGTGGCGTCCCGGTCAGGCCGGCGCTCGCCACGAACAGCGTCTCTCTGTCACCGGCCTCGCGGAGCGCGTCCTCGTCGGTCGTCGCCGCGAACGCGCGTTCCACGACGCCCGACTCGAGTCCGCCGACGTCGACGGTCGGGCGGTCGTAGTCGAACGCCTCGCGGAGGGCCTCGTAGTGGTCCGGTAGCGCGGACATACTCCGAGGTTCCGTCGACCTCCACAAAGTGTTAACGCGCTACACGTTACCGAATAGCGCTACCGAACCCGAAAGGCCCTTAAGAACGACCCGGATAGGCGAAAGTGGACTAGGCCGGGCGGTTTGGCTCCGCCCTCCACCCGTGAGACAGTCATCAGCGGGGGCCGAAACCCGGGGAAGTCCGGCCGACGCGGTCGGGCCCCGGAAGCCAACGTGGAAGCCTCGTCCGTCGGGGACGGCGGTCCGCGGCGTACACCCGCAGGGGTGTCACGTCGTGGTTCGACGGTGGCAGCCCGCCAGGCACGGAAGTGAGCAGCGGACCACCGAACGCCCGTCGCTCGACGGGTCGCGGGGTGGAGAAGGCGACCGGGACTACCCGGCCGGGAACGCCGGGCGACCCCGAGCGTCCACATTCATATCGCGGTTCTCGATACCGACGAGCCGCCGGCTCGTGCTCGCGATGGCGACGCTAGCTGCACGACGACCAGCCGTTGGCACACGTCCGTCACCGGTGCGGGCCGACGCCGAATACGCAAGGACCGTTACTCCGTGCGCACGTCGAAGTCAATCCACTCGCGGGACTGGCCGGGGATACCGCGGGCGCGTAGCTCCTGGCCGGTCTCGGTCTCGCGGACGTCGATGCGCGCCGAACAGAACTGCGTGACCGTGCTCACCGTCTGGTCGTCGTGCATCCCGGGGTCGATGTAGAACACGCCGATGCCGTCGACGGCGTCGATGCGGCCGGAGAGCGTGTGGACGAACCGCGAGACGGTCTTCAGGTCGCCGAACGACAGCAGCGTCGAGACAGAGAACAGTCCGGTCCGCACGCGCTCGACGCCGGCCTCGGTGAACGTCCGGTAGACGTCCGAGTACCGCATCCCGATGCCGGTCAGGTCCGACGGACCGGACACCGGCATGACCTGTGCGGGCACGTCCGTTTCCTCGTCGCCGACGCAGTCCAGAATCGCCGCCCGGTCCTCGACCAGTTCGAACCCGCTCCGGGCCCAGTCGTCGGCGATGCGGCCCGCACGGTGGTTCGTGCTGATGAGGATGGCCCCCTCGCTCGGTGGCCCGGAGAGCATCTGCAGCCCGAGATTCCGAGCCCCGACGTGTGCCGACCCGGTGACGAGCACCGTCGTCCCAGGCCGGAGCGAGGCGAGCGGGAGCCGCGCGAACTCGTAGTCGTCACTCATCGTCGTCACCTCCGTCGGCGGAGACGCGCGACCGCAGCGTCAACTGCTGCATCGCCTCCTCGCCGAGCATCGACAGGAGTTCGCGGTCCCGGTCGGCGAACGCTCGCGGCTCGTCGTCGTAGATACAGAACGTCCCGATTGCCTGGTCGTCGGGCGTCACGAGCGGTGCACTCGCGTAGAACCGGACGCCGGCGGCGTCCAGGGCCTCGTTGTCGGCGAACCGGGGGTCCTCCCAGACGTCTTCGACGACGGTCACGTCGGCGTCAAGAATCGCGTACGTGCAGGTGGTGTCCTCGCGGGCCATCGGCTCGAAGGCGATGCCGTGACACGAGAGGAACTCCTGGCTGTGGGCGTCGATGATGCCGACCGCGGCGGCGGTCGCGTCGAACAGCTCCGTCGCGATCACCGTCAGCCGGTCCAGTGACTCCCCGAGTTCGGCGGGGTCCGTCGCGTACTGTTCGAGTGCCGCGACGCGAGCGCCCTCGTCGTCCGGCAGCGGGTACGCGGTCTGGCTCCGGAACGCCAGCGCGTGCTCGACGAGGCCGAGCAGTTCCCCGCGGTCCTCGCCCTGCTTCGCGACGTACTCGGCGACGAGCGCGCCGAACGTTCCGGTGTCGACGTCGTCGAGTGACGTCGTCGTGAACAGCACGCAGGCCGCGTCCGGCGAGTGGCCGCGGACGTCCTCGGCGAGTTCCAGACCGGTTCCGTCGCCGAGGTCGTACTCCGTGACGAGGCAGTCCAGGCTCGCCCCGTCGGCGAGTACGTCGCGTGCGTCGGCGAGCGACCCCGCGTGTTCGACGTCGAATCCGGCGTCGGCGAGCGCGACCACGGTCCGCTCGCGGGCGGCCGCGTCGGGGTCGACGCAGAGAATCATACCCGCCGTTGCGGGTCCGCCCTCCTAAACGTTGGTACTCGTGGAGCCCCCCGACAGTCTCGCTGGTGGCCGAGCCTCTCGCCGGTACTCGGAGCCCCAGCGGCTCGCGTGTCGTGGCACAGGCACGCCGCGGGGTTCGTCCCGGCCGGCGAGAACCACGGCCGGCTTTATTGTCTGCGGCGCGGGAAGTTCTCGTATGTACGAGCGCATCCTGCTCGCGACGAACGGCGGTGTCGCCTCCGAGGACGCCGAGAACCACGCGATCGAACTCGCAGCGTCCGTCGGCGCCACGCTGCACGTCCTCTACGTCGTGGACGAAGCGGTGACGACAGCGTACAGCGGCGACGAGTACGTCGACGAAGCCGAAGGCCCGGAACACGGTCTCGAGGAACACGGCCGGGAGACGCTGGACAGCGTCCGCGATCGCGCGTCCGACGCGGGCGTCGACGTCGTCGACGCGATGCGGCACGGGCGTCCGGCCGAATCGGTCGTGGCCTACGCCGACGACGAGGACGTCGACCTCCTGGTCCTCGGGACGAAGCGGCGGCCGGACGAGTACCGGTCGCTGCTCGGCAGCGTCACGGACCGCGTGGTGCGGCTCACGCACCGGCCGACCGCGGTCGTCAAAACGGAGACGGCGGACTGACCGGTCGGATTACGCTTCGAGGTTGTCGGTGACGGCTTCTCCGGTCACCTCGACGTCCACGCCGCCGTCGAGCGTGCGGACGGGGTACGGGATGTCGATGCCCGCCTCGTCGAAGCGCTGCTTGACCGCAGTGACGTACTCGCCGCGGGTCTTCACGAAGTCGGACCGCGACGGATCCCCGATCCAGAACCGGGACTTGAGCCCGACGTAGGAGTCCCCGAGTTCGGTCAGTCGGACCGACACGGCGGGGTCGTCGAGGATGTCCGGGTGCGATTCGGCCTCCTCGACGATGATGTCCGTCGCCGCCTCGATGTCGTCGTCGTAACCGATGCCGAACATGAACTGGAGGCGGAGCTTGTCCTTCGCGACGGGATTTTTCACCACGCCGTCTGTCAGCGTGGAGTTCGGGACCGTGAGCAGTTCGTTGTCGAACGTTCGGACGCGAGTGACGCGGAGGCTGATGTCCTCGACGATGCCCGCGTTGCCGTCCCACTCGATCCAGTCACCGATGCGGAACGGCTCGTCCGTGTAGATGAACACGCCCGCGACGAAGTTCGCGAGGACGTCCTGCATCGCGAACCCGATGGCGAGCGTCGCGGCCGCCGCGATAGTGGCGAGACTCGTCAGGAAGTTCCCGTAGCCCGCGAACCCGAACGCGACCGAGACGGCGACGAAGAGGATGGCGACGCTCACGATGCGTTTCAGCGGGCGTCGTGCGTGCGCGTCGAGGCTCCGGCGCCGCAGCACGCGCTCGAACAGCGGCTGGACGGCCAGCCGGCCGGCGAGGTACACCGCGAGAAACGACACGAGGAAGTACACTGCCTGGGTGATGGCGACGGCGTAGCCGCCGGCTACGTCTTGCAGGCCCGGCAAGGGCTCGACGGCCATCACCGATACACCGCCGTGTTGCCGCGAACGTCGATCACCTCGGCGCCCGTTCGCTCGGCGAGGTCCGCGGCGAGGTCGGCCGTCTCGTCGCCGCCCCGGGCCGACCGCAGGAACTTCACTTTCACCACGTCGCGGTCGTCGAGCTGGACGGACAGCTCCTCGACGACGGACTCGATACCGGCCTTCCCAACCCAGACGGTGACGTCTGCCTCGTGGGCTTTCGTCGCCAGGTCGTCGGACATTGTTACCCCTGCTTGCGGCCCGGGCTGTTTGAAGCTTGTTGCCTGGCCGTCCGGTTCCAGCGGGCTACACCGCAGTTCGTCGTCGAGAACTGACCGACCCCCGAGCCGGAGTGGCCCGTCGGGTCACTCGTACGGGTAGCGGGCCTGGCTCCCGCAGTCGCAGGTGACGACGACGTGGCCGTCCCGGGTGCGGACCCTGGCGTTCCGGCCGGGGACGAGGAAGGCGTCGCAGGCGTCGCAGGTGAACCGCCGGAACGCGCGGGGGAGCCGGAGGCGGTTGCGTTCCGCGAGCCGGCGGGCGAGCCGAACGTACTCGCGAGCGCGGTCGTCGTCGCCGGCGCGCGCTGCCTCCCGTGCGAGCGCGTGCAGGCGGTCGATGCGTTCGGCCGCGATGGACATACCGGCTCTCGGTCTGTGCGACCCAAGACAGTTCCGGTAGGGTTATCGGCGGCCGCCAGCATCCACCGATTGATGCGAGCGCTGAACTACCTCGAACTGGAGGACGCCGTCCGCGGCGGGATGCTCACCGCGACCCGCCAGCAGCGGGCGGCCCTCGCCACGACGGACGTCGAGGTAGTCGAGACGCCCTGGCGGGCCGGCAACCCCGTGCAGTCACTGGGCACGCTGTTCGCTGGCGAGGGCTACTTCACCGACTTCGACCTCGCGCACTGCAACCTCGTCGGCCCGGGCAGCGTCGCTGTCGCCCGGCACGCCGAACGCGAGGACGTCCCCCTGATTCTGCACGCACACGTCACCAGAGAGGACTTCGCGCAGTCCTTCCGGGGGTCGAGCACCGTCGCGCCCGCGCTCGAACCCTACCTGCGGTGGTTCTACTCGCAGGCCGACCTCGTGCTCTGCCCGAGCGACTACACGAGGGGCGTCCTGGAGTCCTACCCCGTAGACGCCCCGATCCGGCAGATTTCGAACGGCGTCGACGTCGAGAGCATGCAGGGCTACGAGCAGTTCCGCGACGAGACCCGGGAGCGCTTCGACCTCGACGGCATGGTGGTGTACGCCGTCGGCGAGGTGTTCGAGCGCAAGGGGCTGACGATGTTCTGCGAACTCGCGAAAGACACCGACTACGACTTCGCGTGGTTCGGGCCCTACGACGAGGGCCCCCAGGCCGGGAAGGCCACGCGCCACTGGGTGAACAATCCGCCGGAGAACGTGACGTTCACCGGGTTCATGGAGGACAAACGCGCGGCGTTCGGCGCGGGCGACGTCTACCTCTTCCCCGCGAAAGTCGAGAACCAGGGCATCGCCGTCCTGGAGGCGATGGCCTGCGGGAAGCCGGTCGTCCTCCGTGACATCGACGTGTTCCGGGAGTTCTTCACCGACGGCGAGGACTGCCTGATGTGCTCGACGTTCCAGGAGTTCGAGTCGGCCCTGGAACGACTCGCCGACGACCCCGACCTGCGGGAGCGCCTGGGCGAGAACGCCCGGGCGACGGCCGAATCACACAGCCTGGACCGAATCGGCGACGAGCTAGCCGGCGTCTACGACGCGCTCGTCGACGGCGACCTCGAGCGCGCCGCACCGGAATCCGCCGTGGAGGGGTAGCGTGACCGGAGCCCTGCCGACCGTCGCCGCGTTCACGGATTCGTACCTGCCGACGGTCAACGGCGTGACGTACACCGTCTCCTCGTGGCACGAGGAGTACCAGTCCCGGGACGGCCGGATGCCGGTCGTCTACCCGAAGTCGAGCCACACGCCCGGGGACGGCGAACACCCGGTGTCGAGCCTGCCGTTCCCCTTCTACGACGGCTACCGGATGGCCGTGCCGAGCGCACCGGACGCGGTCCGGGACGCCGACGTGGTCCACGCCCACACGCCGTTCGGGCTGGGGCTCGCGGGCCTCCGGCTGGCCCGCCGGAGCGACGCGCCGCTCGTCGCGACGTACCACACGCCCACCGCGGAGTACGCCGAGTACGTCGGCCCGAACGCGCTCACGGGGGTCGTACGGGCCGCGAGCGAGCGCTACGAGCGGTGGTTCCTCGGGCACGCGGACCTCGTACTCTGTCCCAGCGAGCGCACCTGCGAGACGGTCCGCGCCCTCGGCATCGACACGCCGGTGGAGGTGATGCCGAACGGAGTCGACACGGAGCACTTCCGTCCGACCGACCCCACAGCGTTCCTCTCGCGCCACGACCTGCCGACCGACGAGCCGCTGGTCGGGTACACGGGCCGGCACGGCTACGAGAAGCGGCTCTCGGACCTGCTCGCGGCCGCCGAAGACCTCGACGTCACGGTCGCGTTCGGCGGCGACGGGCCGGCCCGCGACGACCTCGAAGCCGAAGCCGCGGCGCGAGACGTCGACGCGCGCTTCCTCGGCTTCCTCGACCGCGACGAGCTGCCGGCGTTCTACTCGGCGCTGGACGCCTTCGCGTTCCCGAGCCCCGTCGAGACGGAGGGGCTGGTCGCGCTGGAAGCCAACGCCTGCGGCACGCCCGTCGCGGGCGTCGACGCGGGCGCGCTCTCCGAGACGATTCTCGACGGCGAGACCGGCTACCACTACGACGAGGGGAACATCCCGGGATTCCGGCGCGCGATACGGCGGACGCTGGACGACCGTGACCGGCTCGCGGAGAACTGCCTGGCGCGCCGCGACGAAGCGGGCGTGGGGCGCGCCATCGACCGGCTCGCGGCCCGCTACCGCGAGCTCCTGTAACTGTTCGACGGGAGCGCGCTCAGTCCTCGAGCGCGTTCGCGATGCGGTCGAGCTTGTTGTTCGTGCGCTCGACTTCCTTGCGCAGCATCTCCAGTTCGCGCTCGACCTTCTCGCTGGTGCCGCTGTCGCCGGACTCCTCACCGGGACCGCCGCCCATGCCGGGCGGGCCGCCACCGCCGCCCATCATACCGCCCATCATCTGCGCGAACGGGTTGCCGCCGCCACCACCGCCGCCGCCCATGCCCGGCGGACCGCCACCGCCGCCGCCCATCGCGTCCTTCATGCGCTCGCGGGGGTCCTCGCCGTCGCCTTCGTCGCGCTCCTCGGCTCGCTCCTGCCGAATCTCCTCGACGCGCTCCCGGAAGGACTTCTCCTCCCCGTCGTCGCCGTTCTCGGCTTCCTCTGGTTCTGGTTCGTCGTCTGGCATACCTCACGATTCGCCGCCCGCATTGAAAAAAGCCGGCTTCCGGAGACGGCGGCCGGAAGACCAATGCCGGATTCGAACGAACGCCGACGTGTGCAGTCCCGCTGGCCCGCCCTGCTGGTCGTCGGGTTCGTGCTGCTCGCCGGCTGCGGCGGAACCGGACCGACGGGCGTCACCCCCGAGAACCCGCAGACCACGTACGTGCCCGCCGAGACCGCGACGGCGTCGTCGCCGCCGGCACTCACCGTCGTACACAGTGGCGACAACCCGACGAGAGTGCACGTGACACTCGGCTCCGTGACGAACGGAACGGCGTTCTACGAGCGCGAGACGACGATGGCCCCCGGGGCACAGCTCTACCTGACGAGTGAGGTCGCCGACCGCGAGCGGTACCGGATTACGGTGTCGACGGCGAACACGACCCACGTCCACGACGTGTCCGCCGGTGAGGGCTACGTCGTGACTGTCGCGAACGCCTCGGCCGTCGACGGGTCCCACACGACCGCCTAGAACGCCCCGAGGCTCGACTGGACGTCCCGGTCGTCGGCGCCCTCGGTGAGGTCGTGGCCGACGAGGTCCCGCATGTCGACGCCGTACGTGGTCCCCCGGCGGTCCAGGAGGAGGACGCGGCCCTTCGTCCCGCAGACGGTCCCCGTGAGCATCGTCTCCGCGACGGGCCGGCTGTCGACGTCGACGCCGTAGTCGAAGCGGAACTCCTCGATGGGGTCGAAGTCGTCGACGAGCGCTCGCCACGCCTCGTCGTCGACCGAGTCCCCGAACCCTCGGAGTTTGGTGGGGACGCGCACGCGGTCCGGAATCTCCTCGGCGATGCCGGCCTCGATGCGGCGGGCGCGCCGGCCGTCCTCGACGGTCCTGATGTGGGCCGCGCGGTCGGCGCCCTGCTCGCGGAGCCGGGTGTCGAGTCGCCACGAGCGCGTCACGCCGACCTTGAACGTGTCCGGCGCGAACGCCGCGAGGTAGACGGCGTGCTCCTCGTGACACGAGTCCAGAGGCATCGCGCAGTTCCCCGTGCAGCGCGCACACGGCCACGCCGAGGTGTGTTCCCCACAGTACGGGGCGTCGGGGCGCCGGCAGGGCTGGTGGCCGTCGCTGCCGCGGTCGACGCCCGCGCAGTGGCGGTCGCCCAGCGAGTACGCCAGTTCCGTCCCGGCTTCGAGCGAGAGGCGGTCGACCGCGCCGGCGTCGGCGACGCGGAGGGCGGCCGGCCCGTCGCCCGGGGTCGTCTCGTACCCGACGACTTGCACGCGACGGTGTAGGCCCGTCCCGGGTAAAGCGGTGGCGCTCCCGCGCGAACGCCGCCGAGGTGACACGGCCGTCACCGGGTGGCGCGGACGCCCGCGAGGCCTTTTCCCCCGTCGACGACTAGGCGAGAGTATGGCAGACGACTCCATCCCGGTCAGCGCAGACGCGCCCGACAGCCCGTTCCGAACCACCGGCACCGACCACGTCACGGTCTGGGGGAGCAACGCCGAGGAGACCATCGCGTTCTACCGCGACCTGCTGGGGATGCCGCTCGTGATGCGGCAGCCGAACCTCGACGACCCCTCGCAGACCCACCTGTTCTTCGACACCGGCGACGGCCGCATCCTCACCGTGTTCGTCAGCGACGACCGCTCGTCGAATCGCGGCCGCCTCCGCACCCAGGTCGGCGGCGTCCACCACCTCTCCTTCTCCATCGCCGCCGAGGACTTCGAGGACGTGATGGCGGCGCTGGACGAGGCCGGTCACGGCTACAACGTCTTCGACCGCGGCATCTTCTTCTCGCTGTACACCCAGGACAACAACGGTCTCATCGTCGAACTGGCGGCGGACAAGTACGACATCCCGGACGACCGCCGCGGCGAGGTGCTGGCGACCGCCCAGCGCATCCGCGAGGCGGACGGCGCGGACTTCGCCGAGGACCGGCACATGGAGGAAGCCCTCGAAGAACTCGGGCTGGACGCCGAGCCCAACGACCTCCCGGACGCGTCCACGGGTGTCGGCGTCTGAGTGTGCTGACCGACACGCCGGGCATCCACCACGTCACCGGTCTCGCGGGCGCCGCCCAGCGCAACCTCGACTTCTACGCGGGGACGCTCGGACTGCGGCTCGTGAAACGCACGGTGAACCAGAACGACCGCCTAGACTACCACCTGTTCTACGGGAACGAGACCGGCGACCCCGGGACCGTGTTCACGTCGTTCCCGTTCCCCCACGACGACCCGGGGCGCGTCGGCCGCCCGCAGATTTCGGCCGTCGCGTTCGCCGTCCCCGAGGGCAGCCTCGGGTACTGGCGCGACCGGCTGGCTGCGGCTGGCGCCGAGACAGCGGCCGTCGAGACCCGGTTCCGGGAGCGCGTGCTGGCGTTCTCCGACCCCGACGGCACGCACGTGGAACTGGTCGAGCGGGACGCTCCCGTCGAGCCGTGGACCCGAGGCGGCGTCCCCGCCGAGCACGCGATTCGCGGCATCCACGGCGTCACTGTCCTACCGACGAACCCCTACGCGACGGCCGGCACGCTGGAGACCCTGGGGTTCGAGTACGTCGCGGAGGCTGACACCGGCGACGGCACGCGGGTGCGCTACGAGGCCGGCGGCGACCACGCCACCGCAGTCGACGTGCTGGACGCGGGCGCGGGGTTCGGCCGGGAGGGCAAGGGCACGCTCCAGCACGTCGCCGTGCGGGCCGAGAGCGTCGACGAACTCTACGAGTGGCACGACCTGTTCCGGGAGCGCGACTACGACGTCTCCCGCGTCCACGACCGCTACTACTTCCACTCGCTGTACGCCCGCGACGACGGCGGCGTCCTCTTCGAACTCGCGACCGAGGAGCCCGGGCTGACGCGGGACGAACCGGTCGACGCCCTCGGGGCCGCGCTCGCGCTCCCCGACCAGTTCGACGACGACCGGGAGATGATAGAAGACCAACTCCCCGAACTGACCCGGCCGACGGCGCGGGAGTCCCGTGACTGACGCCGACCCACACGCCGGCCAGGGCGTCGTCTCGGCAGGTGCGCCCCGCGGTGCAGCGGACGCAGTCGTCGTCGCGCTGCACGGCCGGGGCGCGACGGCACAGGGCGTCGTGAACCTCGCCGGGCCGCTGGCCCACCACGGCGTGACGGTGGTCGCGCCGGAGGCCGAGCGCAGCCGGTGGTGGCCGTACGCCGCGAACGGTCCCGTCGACCGCAACGAACCCCACGTCTCGTCGGCGCTCCGGGCGGTCGACCGCGTGTTCGAGGACGTGGCGGAGTGGGGCGTCGGGCCGGAGCGCGTCGTCGTCTTCGGGTTCTCGCAGGGCGCGAGCCTGGCCTGCGAGTACGTCGCCCGGCACCCGCGGCGGTACGGCGGACTCGCGGCGTTCTCCGGCGGCCTGCTCGGCCCGGACCCGACCGGGAGGTCGTTCGAGGAGACACTCGACGGGACGCCCGCCCTGCTCGGCTGGGGGGCGGACGACGACCGGGTCGACACTGCCGGACTCCGGGCGACGGCGTCAGTGCTCCGGACGATGGACGCTACGGTCACGGACCGCGAGTACGAGGGCGTCGGCCACGCGGTCACCGACGAGGCCCTCGACGCAGCCGCAGACCTCGTCGTCGGCCTACTGCCTGACGCCGAGTGAGCGGTCGGATAGCCGTCCTATCACCCGGAGACACGCGTGTCACCCGGTCACACCGGGGTTGCCGAACGTACAAGTCGATTCCGTACGGAACTACGTTACGTCGTGAAACCGGATTACGTAACAATAGCTAGTATCGAAGTAGAAGCGAAGGCGACGACTGGGGAGGTGGCCTGATGGTCGCCGGCGGCACCGAGGGCGCGCTGTTCCTCGTCGCGCGCGTCCTCTTCGGCGGCGTCCTCGCGTTCATGGGCCTCAACCACTTCCAGCAGGTCGACGGGATGGCCGGCTACGCCGAACACAAGGGGCTACCCGCGCCCCGGCTGTCCGTGCTGCTCTCGGGCGGCCTGCTCGTGCTGGCGGGTCTCGGCGTTGCCCTCGGCGCGTTCCCCGTGCTCTCCGGGTTCGCGCTCGCGACGTTCCTGCTCGTGTCGGCGTTCACCATGCACGACTTCTGGGCGGTCCCCGACGACCAGGCCCAGGACGAGATGACCGGCTTCCTGAAGAACGTCGCGCTCGCCGGCGGCGCGCTCGGGGTGGCCGCCATCGGCACCTCGACGTGGGCGTACAGCGTCGGCATCACTGCGCTCTGACAGGAGCCCCGGGCTAACCCACTCGCTTCTGGCAGATTCTGCGGGCACGAGCGAGGTTTATTTATCCCTCCGTGTCTCAAGCTTCCACGAGACTTGTACTCATGGAACGAACTAACGCACTCGACCACGGCGTCCGGTACGCCCGGGAGAACCCCGGCGCCGCCGCCGTCGCCGCCTTCGCGGCTCTCCTCCTTCTCGACTTGCTCGCCAAGCTCGCGGGGGTCAGCCTCGGACCGCTGACGGTCGCAGGGACCGCCATCGGGCCGCTCGGAGGCGAGCTACCGTTCACGCGCGTAGTCGGCTACGTCTGGGACGGCGTCGTTATCGGGCTCGTCATCGGCCTCGCCAGCATCGGACTGTCGCTGACGTACAGCATCCTCAACTTCGCGAACTTCGCGCACGGCGACTACATCACCGCCGGCGCCTTCTCCGGGTGGGCCGCCACCTACGTCGTCGCCGGACTCGGCGGCCTGCTGCCGATTCTGGAGACGGTCGTCAACGCCCTCACCGGCGTCGGACAGCGCAGCATCACGGACACCGACCTCGTCAGCCTCGTGTTGCTCCAGACGCCGCCCGCCGAGGCCGGCGCGAACGTCTGGCTGTCCCCCATCGCGGTCGTCCTCGGACTCGCCGTGGCCGTCGGGCTGACCATCGCCATGGCGCTCGTCCTCGACCGCGTCGTCTACAAGCCGATGCGGGGCGCCGACGGCATCTCCCTGCTCATCGCGTCCATCGGTGTCGCGTTCGGCATCCGGTACCTCGTCGCACTCGTGTTCGGGAACAGCCGCCGCATCGTCACCTCCACGGAACGCCTGCCCGAGGTGACGCTCCTCGGCACCCGCGTCAACGCCCACGACGTGACGCTCGTCGTCGTCGCCGTCGCGCTCATGGTCGGCATGCACGTCCTCCTGCAGCGCACCAAACTCGGGAAGGCGATGCGCGCGATGGCTGACAACCGCGACCTCGCGCGCGTCACCGGCATCCCGACCGAGCGCGTCATCCGCACCACGTGGATTCTCGGGGCCGGGCTCACGGGCGCCGCCGGCTTCCTGCTCGTGCTCTCCCAGAGCGGCCTCGGGTTCACGACCGGGTGGCGGCTCCTCCTGCTCATCTTCGCCGCCGTCATCATGGGCGGTATCGGGTCCATCTACGGCGCAATCGCCGGCGGCCTCCTCATCGGGCTGGCGAGCCGCGTCTCCCTGGTCTGGCTCCAGGGCGACTTCTCGTCGTTCGCCGACCCGGCGGCGTTCGCACTGATGATTCTCGTCCTCCTGTTCCGGCCCTCGGGCATCTTCGGCGGGGTGAAGACCGCATGAGCGCCGTCGACGACGCCCGCGGTCTCCTCGAACGCGTGTTCGCCCGGGACGCGGTCAAGGTGTTCGCTATGTTCGCGGGCATCTGGGTGCTGTTCTACTGGTTCGGCAGCCAGCTCGGGTACGCCGACCCGTTCATCCTCTCGCTGGTCCGGCGCGTGACGTTCCTCTCGGCCGTCTACGCGCTCGCCGTGCTCGCGCTGAACATCCAGTGGGGGTACGCGGGACTGTTCAACATCGGCGTCGCCGGCTTCATGGCCGTCGGTGCCTACAGCACCGCCATGCTGTCCGGGTCGCCGGGCGGCACCCCGCCGGGGCTCGGCCTCCCGCTCCCCATCGGCATCCTCGGCGGCGTCCTCGCAGCGACGGTCATCGGACTCGTCGCCGCGCTGCCGGCGCTCCGCCTGAAAGCCGACTACCTCGCTATCGTCACGGTCGCCATCTCGGAGATCATCCGGCTGACGTTCAACTCGCCGGCGTTCGCGGACGTGACCGGTGGCGCCAGCGGCTTCGACAACCTCCCGACGAACCCCGTCCGGACGCTGCTGCTGACCGAACCGGGGAGCATCATCTCGGACCCGACCGGCATCGGGCAGCCAATCTTCTCGTTCGCCACCGAGTACGGAATCCAGCGGCTCACCGTCCTCAACACCATCTACACCCTCGGGACGCTGGTCGTCCTGCTCGGCGTCTACCTCCTGCTCGAGCGCGCGGGGAAGTCGCCGTTCGGCCGCGTGCTGAAAGCCATCCGCGAGGACGAAGTGGCGGCGCGGTCGCTCGGCAAGGACACCCAGAACTTCAAGGTCCGGGCGTTCGCACTCGGCTGCGGCCTGATGGGGCTTGCGGGCATCCTCTGGTACGCGATGGGGCCGCGGGCGTCCGTCGTGCCGGTGAACTTCCGGCCGCCGCTGACGTTCTACATCTTCATCGCGCTCATCATCGGCGGGTCGGGGTCGAACACCGGCTCCATCCTCGGCGGCGCGCTGTTCGCCAGCCTGCTGTTCGAGGCGCCGCCGCGTGTCGCGACCATCATCGGGAACCGCTACGACATCGCGGCCGACCCCGCGAACCTCGTGCAGGCGCTCGCCCCCATCGGCGACGGCGAGCTGATGCCGCTGGCGGGCTTCCTGCTGAACAACATCGACACGCTCCGGTTCATCGGCATGGGCGTGTTGCTCATCCTGCTCGTGCAGCGCCGGCCGGAGGGCCTGCTCGGCGCGCGCAAGGAGACGGCCGCGGCCGTCAGCCTCGACGAGAGCACGCGCCCCGGGACGACGCCGGAACGCACCACGGCCGCAGCCGACGGAGGTGAGGCCGATGAGTGACCGCAGCGACGGGCCGGCCGACGCCGACCTGCCCGACGACGTCGACCCGCCGGACGACGAGGACCTCGAACCGGAGTCCGAGGACTCCGCCGTCGAGCAGGCGGCGAAGACCATCCCCCGGGGCGTGCCGTTGAAGGTGGACGGCCTCCGCAAGGAGTTCGGCGGCATCACCGCCGTCGACGGCGCCACGTTCAGCGTCGAAGCCGGCTCGCTGACGGGGCTCATCGGCCCGAACGGCGCCGGGAAGTCGACGACGTTCAACTGCATCACGGGCGTCCACGAGCCGACCGACGGCTCGGTGCAGTTCCGCGGTGAGGACATCACCGGCGACCGACCGCACGCCATCGCGAACCGCGGGCTCGTGCGGACGTTCCAGATCGCCCGCGAGCTCGACGAGATGACCGTCCTCGAGAACATGATGCTGGCGCCCGGCGGCCAGCGCGGTGAGTCCATCACGCGGTCCGTGCTGCCGGGGCTGCGCAGCGACGTGGTCGACCAAGAGACGGCGCTCCGAGACGACGCCTGGGAGACCCTGGAGTTCTTCGAAATCGACCACCTCGCCGAGGAGTACGCCGGGAACCTCTCCGGGGGCCAGCGGAAGCTCCTGGAGCTCGCGCGAGCGCTGATGACGGAGCCGGACATGATGCTGCTGGACGAGCCGTTCGCGGGCGTCAACCCCACGCTGGAGGAGAAGCTGCTGGACCGCATCCACGAGCTGCGCGAGCAGGAGGACCTCACGTTCCTGCTCGTCGAACACGACATGGACCTCATCATGGAGAACTGCGAGCACGTCATCGTCATGCACCAGGGCCGCGTCCTCGACGAGGGGACGCCCGAGGAGATCAAGGCCAACGAGGAGGTCGTCGAGGCCTACCTCGGGGGTGAAGTATGACCAGCCAGGCGTCCCGGGAGGCCCGCCTCCCGGACGACGAGGCGGGGCTGCTGTCGGTTCGGGACCTCGACGCCGGCTACGGCGACCTCCAGGTGCTGTCGGACGTCGACCTCGACGTGCGCGACGGCGAGTACGTCACCATCGTCGGGCCGAACGGCGCCGGGAAGTCCACCGTGATGAAGTCCGTGTTCGGGCTGACGACGTACATGGCCGGCACGGTGACGTTCGACGACACCGAGATTCAGGGGTCGAACCCCGAGGAGATCATCCACGAGGGCATCGGCTACGTCCCCCAGAACGAGAACGTGTTCGGCGGGCTCTCCGTCGAGGAGAATCTGGAGATGGGCGCGTACATCCTCGACGACTTCCCCCAGGACCGCTTGCGGGCCGTCTACGACCGGTTCCCCATCCTCGAGGAACGCAAACAGCAGACGGCGGGGTCGCTGTCGGGCGGCCAGCAGCAGATGCTCGCGATGGGGCGGGCGCTGATGCTGGACCCCGACCTCCTGATGCTCGACGAGCCCTCCGCGGGGCTCGCGCCGGACCTCGTCGAGGACATGTTCGACCGCATCGACCGCATCAACGCCGACGGCACGTCGATTCTGATGGTCGAGCAGAACGCGAAGGAGGCGCTGCGGCGCTGCGACCGCGGCTACGTGCTCGTGCAGGGCGAGAACAGCTACATGGACGAGGGCACCGAACTCCTGGGCGACGACGAGGTCCGCCAGGAGTTCCTCGGCGGCTGACCGGCCGAACCGCTTATTCTCGCCGGCGGTCGGTCGCGTCCAGAACCCGGTCCAGCGCCACGAAGACGGCGAGAAACGCGACGACAGCCCCGACGACGAACAGCCCCAGCGTGAACGCGGCTGACCCGCCCGAGACTTGGCCGGTAGCGGGGTTGGCGTTCGTGTAGGCGGTCGTCCACGCGGTCAGCGTCGCGTAGCCGGCGGCAAGCACGCCGACGGCGAACGCGACCGCGGGACCGACCAGTCGGTCCAGGAGAGACGAAGCGGAGGGCGTCTGTGTCACGTCCGGCGAGTCCAACGGCGCACGGAAAGAGTTACCGCACCGACGGGTGTCGGCCGCACCGCTATCGAGCGAGCGCGCGAAAGAACGCTGGTGGGTGGGGCCTACGCCGAGAACTGAATCTCGTCGAGGGTCTCGATGCCGCCGCCCTCCTGGAAGCCGAAGTACTCGTAGGTCGCGGCCTTCAGGTCGCCGTTCTCGTCGAAGTCGACGGCGCTGGACGCGCCGCTGTACTGGATTTCCGTGCCGTTGGCGGCCATCTCGAGGCCCTCGGCGAGCGTGCTCGGCGTGACTTCCTCGCCGCCTGGGTTGGCGACCGCCTGCATCTGCTCGGCGACGGCGGCGCCGTCGTTCTCGCCCGCTGCGGCGTTCGCGAGCAGGCAGACGGCCGTCGCGTCGAACGCCTGAGACGTGAACACGCCCGGCTCCTCGCCGTACTCGTTCTGGTACTGCTCGTCGAAGAAGTCACGCCCCGGACCGGCCGCCAGCGGCGCGGTGCCCGTGACGTTGTCCATCGGGTTCCCGATGTCGGACGGCAGGCTCGCCGACCGCAGCCCGTCGGTCACGAGAATCGGAGTGTCGCCGTCGAAGTTCGAGTAGAAGTCCCGGAACAGCTGCTTGCCGCTCTCCGGGTAGCCGATGACGACCACCACGCCGGGGTCGTCGGCGAGCGCGGACTCCAGGCGGGACGTGTACGACGACCGCGCCTTCTGGAAGGACACCTGGCCCGTCATGGAGCCGTCGATGTTCTCGAAGGCCGTCACGAAGCTCTCGGAGAGCAGCTGACCGTAGGAGTTGTTCACGTACATCGTCGACGCCGTCGAGGCGTCCAGGCGCTCCATGGCGACCTGCGCGAGCACCTCGCCCTGCAGGGCGTCCGTCGGCGGCGTCCGGTAGATGAGGCCGTTGTCCTCGAGGCCGCTGATAGCCGGTGACGTGCTCGCGGGCGAGCAGCCGACCATCCCGGAGGGAATGAAGACGTTCTCCGCGACCGCGATGGTGACCTCCGAGGACGCCGCGCCAGTCACCGCCGGGTAGCCGCCCGACCGCAGCGACTGTGCAGCGGACTGTGCGGCGTTCGGGTCGGTCTGGGTGTCCTGGACCGAGAAGTCGAGTTCGAAATCGGTCTCGCCCTCCAGAACCGTCTGCGGGAGGATGGCGCCGTCCCGAATCGGGCCACCGAGGTCCGCGAGGTCGCCCGTAGTCGGCAACAACACGCCTTGCTTGATGATGCGGTCCATGGAGCCGCCGCCGCTGGACTCCGTCGTCGTGGTGTCGCCACCGCCGCCGCCGGACTCCGTCGTCGTCGTGTCGTCACCGCCGTCACCGTCGCCACCGCCGTCCCCGGTGCAGCCCGCGAGTCCCGCGATGCCGGCCGCACCGAGACCGCGAATGACGTTACGCCGATTGATTCGTTGTGGCATACCACGAGGTTGCGTGGGTACGGTATAAATTCGTTCCGACTGTGTCACGAATTCGCACGAAGCGAGGGGACTCCCACGGGGGGTTTGCGTACACTTTTGAGAGCGCGCTGCGAGAGACCTGTATGACTCCCAAGCAGTTCCTCGTCGTGTCGGCCGACGCAGCCCTCGCCACGGACCTCGCGTGGCAGCTCCACCGCGAGGGCCACGACGTCAGACACTACGTCGAAGCGGACAGCGACCGCGACATCGGGGCCGGATTCGTCACACGGAGCGAGGACTGGCGTGCGGATGCCGACTGGGCGGACGTCGTCGTCTTCGACGACATCTGGGTCGGCGACGAGATCGGCACCGGCGCGGCCGCCGAGGAGCTCCGCGAGCGAGGCACCGCCGTCGTGGGCGGCACCCCCAACACGGACCGCCTGGAGGAGGACCGCGGGTACGCCATGGACGTCCTCGAATCGCAGGGCGTGAACACCGTCGACCACCGCGTCTTCCACGACTTCGGGGCGGCCATCGAGTTCGTCGAAGCGAACCCCGCGGCCTACGTCGTGAAACCGCTCGGCGAGGTCCAGAACGTCAAGCGACTGCTGTACGTCGGCGACGAGGACGACGGCAGCGACGTCGTCGACGTCCTGCGGGCCTACGAGAAAGCGTGGGGCCACCGGATGAAGGGGTTCCAGCTCCAGCGCAAGGTCGAGGGCGTCGAGGTCGCGATCTGTGGGTTCTTCGACGGGAACTCGTTCGTCGACCAGGTGAACTTCAACTTCGAACACAAGAAGCTGTTCCCGGGGAACGTCGGCCCGTCGACCGGCGAGATGGGGACGTCGATGTTCTGGTCGGGGCGGAACAAACTGTTCGGGGAGACCCTCGGGAAACTGGAGGGGTGGCTCGCCGACGAGGGGTACGTCGGCAGTATCGACGTGAACTGCATCGTCAACGACTCCGGCATCTACCCCCTGGAGTTCACGCCCCGGTTCGGCTACCCGACCATCGCGCTCCAGGAGGAGTCCTTCGAGTCGCCGACCGGCGAGTTCTTCTACGACCTCGCGCACGGCAACGACCCCGACCTCGACGTCCATCAGGGGTTCCAGGTCGCGGTGCGCGTCGTCCTCCCACCGTTCCCGTTCGACGACGAGCAGACGTACGACGAGAACTCGCGGAACGCCGCCGTCGTCTTCGAGACGGACAGCCGCGAGGGCTACCACCTCGAGGACACAAAGCGCGTCGACGGCCAGTGGCGGGCCGCCGGCGAGAGCGGAATGCCGCTGGTCGTGACCGGGAAAGGCGAGACGATGCAGGCCGCACGCGAACAGTGCTACGACCGCGTCGACGCCGTCGCGATGCCGAACATGTACTACCGGGACGACATCGGAGAGCGCTGGGTGGACGGTGACGGCGACCGGCTCCAGGCCTGGGGCTACCTCGGCCCTGCCTGACCGTCCGCGTCCCCGTCGCACTCGGCACCGGTGAAGCCGAGTTCCTCACGGAGCAGACCGACTGCGTCCTCGACGCCGCCGGTGTTGGCCAGGTAGCCGACGCCGACACCGACCTTCGCGGCCTTCGCGGCGGTGCCACGAACGACGCTCGGCCCGATCTGAGCGACGGCACCGTCCCCGACCGACACCAGCCAGCCGGGCGATTCGAACGTGTACCGTTGCCGCGGGCGCACGTCGCCCTCGCGGCGGGCTGCCACGATGGACGCGACGTTCTCCGCGGCGACGCTCGCCTCCCGGACCGCGGTCTGCGCGCTCGCCGGGACGGCCGACCCCTCGGCGTCGACGACGCGCGCAGCGTCACCCACGACGACCGTGTGGTCGTCCACGGTGAGGTCTGCGCGCACGGACGGCCGCTCCCCGCCGAGAGCACCCGGTCCCTGGACGCCGCCCGTCCACACGAACAGGTCGCTGGGAACCGACCCGTCGGCCGTCTCGACGGCGTCCTCAGTGGCGCTGGCGACAGTCACACCAGTCCGGACGTCCACACCCTCGAGTCGTAACTCCTCTCGGACTGCCTCCTGGAACTTCGGCGGGAACGACGGCGCCACCGTGTCCGCCTGCTCCAGCAGCACGACGTCCACGGTGTCGACAGCGCCCGCCTCCCGCGCGAACGCCGCGAGTTCGCCGGCCGTCTGGACGCCCGAGAGGCCCGCGCCACCGACGACGGCCGTGCCGCCCGATTCGAGCACGCCCTCGAAGCGCGCGCGAATCGCCTCCGCGTCCGCCAGCCGCTTCAGCGGGAACGAGTGCTCCTCGACGCCGGGGAGTCCGTAGTAGGCGGTCTCCGCGCCGAGACAGACCGCGGCCACGTCGTACTCGAGGCTGCCCCCGTCGGTGAACTCGACGACGCGGTCGTCCCGGTTCAGGTCGCTCACCCGGCCCCGTTGGACGCGCGCCCGGTCGAAGAGGTCACGCAGCGGGACGCGGACGTCCTCGGCGAGCCCCGGCCGCCGTATCACGCGGTGGAGCTCGTGCTGGACGAGGTGGTAGTCGTGTTCGTCGACGACGACCAGGTCCACGTCCTCCGGGAGGGCGTCCTCCAGTCGACCGGCGACCACGATACCCGCGTAGCCAGCGCCGAGCACGACGACTCGCATACGCCTCTCTTGGGACGGACGAGGGAAAACCGTATGCCCGGCGGCGAGACCGGCCTCAGAAGATGGCGTCGTCGACGACGTGGGCGGGACCACCGACCTCCCAGACCTCGGTGTCGACGCCGCAGTCGGCGACTGCCGCCTCGACCTCGTCGGCGTGCTCGGCCCGCGTGTTCACGTAGACTGTGGCTCCGGTGTCCGTCGAGAAGTAGGCGGGTGTCCCGTCCTCGCGGAGGTCTCGGACGGCCTCGAAGATCTCGAGGGTCTCGGGCTGCCAGTACACCCAGCCCGCGGGCCCGGTCATCGTGGTCGCGGCCAGGGACAGCGAGTCGTGTTCCGCCGTCTCGAACGTGCGCTCGAAGTCGCCCTCGCGGAGCGAGTCACGCACCACGCCGAGCTGGTGGTGGATGTGCGCCATCCGGGCCTCGAACATGTGGCTCTCCTCGGCCTCGTCGTGGGCGGCCTGCGTCTCCTTGTACGCCGGTACCTTTCCGATGACGATGCGGAGGTCGTCCGCGAGGTCGTCGTCCGCGTCGAGGCGCTCGCTCCGGCAGTCCTCGTCGTTCATTCCCGCGTGGAGGTCCGAGAAGCCGCCCGTGACCGCGCGCGCCGCCGAGGCCGACCCGCGGCGCGCGATGGCCGACACATCCGGCAGCGTGAGGTCGAGGTCGACCGCCTCGACGCACGCCAGCGCCGCCGCCGCGAATCCGGACGCCGACGACCCGAGGCCGATGTTCGTCGGGAAGTTGTTCTCGCTCTCCAGGCGGACGCGGTGGTCGACGCCCGCGCGCCGCCGGACCTCGTCGACCACGGACCGAATGCGGTCGGCGCCGCTCCCGTCGACCGTCTCGCCGTCCACGACGTACACGTCCTCTTCGCGGTCCGGGTCGAATTCCGCGGTAGTCGTGGTGTTGCTCGGCGCGGTGCAGACGCTGATGGAGTCGTGGTACGGGAACCGCAGGTCGTGGTCGCGCATCCCGTGGTACTTCACCAGTCCCTGAATCGGGTGCGCTCGCGCTGTCGCTTTCATACCTCGTAGCCGGATTGTCGCGCGCATAAACGTCCCGGAAGCCGGCCAGCGCGCCCGCCCGCCGGTCGACGCCCCGTAATCGCCCGGGCGCCGGTTCCGTTACAGCGAAGGCGGCCCCGACCAAGGGCCGCGTATGGGAACGACGCTGGAGCCGCGGACGGCGCAAGTCGAGGAGGTCATCGACCGCCTCAGCGAGGCGTACCCGGAGCCCGAAATCTCGCTCAATTTCTCGAACCGCCTCGAACTCCTGATTGCGGTCGTCCTCTCGGCGCAGTGCACGGACGAGCGCGTGAACAAGGAGACAGCACACCTCTTCGAGAAGTACGAGACGGCCGAGGACTACGCGAACGCCGACGAGGAGGAACTCGCGTCGGACCTCGACTCCATCACGTACTACAACAGCAAGGCGGGCTACATCAAGAGCGCCGCACAGACGATTCTCGACGAGTACGACGGCGAGGTGCCAGACACGATGAGCGAGCTGACCGACCTCTCGGGCGTCGGCCGGAAGACGGCGAACGTCGTCCTCCAGCACGGCCACGACATCACGGAGGGAATCGTCGTCGACACGCACGTCCAGCGACTCTCGCGACGCCTCGGAATCACCGAAGAGGAACGCCCGGAAGCCATCGAGGAGGACCTGATGCCAGTGGTGGCCCGCGAGCACTGGAAGAACTACACACACTGGCTCATCGCGCACGGCCGCGAGACGTGCACGGCGCGGAACCCCGACTGCGGAGACTGCGTCCTCTCGGACATCTGCCCGTCCTCGAAGGAGGACAGCGACGTGGATCTCGCAGACGGCAGCGAGTGGTAGCGCGACTCGTCCGGTGGTAAGTCTGCGTTTGTCCCCGGGTCACCGGGGGTGAAACCGCGGTTTTAGCTTCGCGAGACGTTTTACCGGAGGGGAACCAACCCCTACGAGATGACAGCGAACCGTCTGCTCCCGGGCGGGTCGTCCGTCGAGCGCGGCGACGGCTCGGAGGTCGTGAGCATCCGGGAGGACGCAGCCGACGAAGTTTTCGAGGCGCTGTCCTCGGGGACCGCCCGCGAGATTCTCGCGGCGCTCTACGAGGACCCCGACACCGCGTCGAGCGTCGCCGACCGCGTCGACACGTCCCTGCAGAACGCGAGCTACCACATCGAGAAACTCGTCGACGCGGACCTCGTGGAGGTCGCGGACACCTGGTACTCCGAGCAGGGTCGCGAGATGAAAGTGTACGCGCCCGCGAGCGACTCACTGGTGCTGTTCGCGTCCGACGAGGCGTCGACGCCCACACTCAAGGACCGGCTGCTGCGACTGCTCGGCGTGGTCGGCATCCTCGGCGCGGCGAGCCTCGTGGTCCAGCGGCTGGTCGGCGGCCGGACGCCCAGCGGGCAGGCCGCCGACACCGGAGGCGGCGACGGCGGCGGGTTCCAGATCGCCTCCGAGGACGCGGGCAACGCGACCGAGACCGCCCAGCAGACCGTGAGAGAGGCAGCCGACTCGGAGGTCACCGACTTCGCCGCGGACGCAGCCGACGCCGTCGCGGGTGGCGTCCCGCCGGGCCTGCTGTTCTTCGCGGGCGGTCTCCTGGTGCTCGCGGTCGTCCTCGGGTTCGCCTGGTACCGCAGCCGCTAGATCGGAAGCCCGGGGTACCGAATCGCGTACCGGACGACACCGAGTACCCACGCGACGAGCCAGCAGCCGACGTACCCGACGACGCCACCGCGCAGTCGCATCCGCCAGGCGCCCATGTTCTCGTGAATCTCGTCGATTTCGATGTCTCGGTCCGGGTCGTTGTAGAGGTTGTACTCGCGCTTCGCGCGGAGAATCGGGACGATGCCCGTGAGCGCGAACGCGAGGAACGCGTACGCCTGCACGCCGAAGAAGGCGTGCAGGGCGGCGAACCCGCCGAGCTGGTCGAACAGTCTGGGAATCATCCAGACAGCGACGGGGACCGTGTTGAGCGCGAGCCCGACGAAGATGTACGCGAGGTGGTGGCGGAGCACGCCCCACGTCACCGGTTCGGCTTCGATGATGATCCACGCGCCGTAGATGTAGAAGGGGAAACTCAGCGTGACGAGCAACCCGGCGACGGTGGCGACCGCCACGTCCTCGACCATGTGTGGTCCTTCGGCCGACGGGACAAAACGGGTTCGACTCGCGGCCCACAAAGTGTATGCCGCATCTGGGGGAACGCCCGAACATGTCCCCGAAGCGTGTGCTGCTGGTCGCCCTCCTCGTCGCAGTCGCCGGCTGCACCGGTGGTGGTTCCCTCGGTGGAATCGGCGACGACACGACTACAACGACTGACGCTGCCACGACCGCGCCGACGACCGGTGATACAATCGAACCGCACACGGCACACGGAACGTCGCACATCCGTCGTCACCTCACCGTGCGAGCGTGGCACGACGTCGAGAACGTCACCGTCACGCTCGCGCCCGAGGGGGACACCGAGCAGTTCGCGGTTCGGGCCGGCGAGAAACGCTCGTTCACCGGAGAAATCCACGAGCGCGGGCACGACGTGCACGTCGTCGTCGAGCGAGGCGACGAGACGGTGTTCGACCGAGATATTCAGAGTTACCAGTCGTTCAGGCTGACCATCTACGAGAACGAAACGACCAGGACGATGGCGGTCGCGTAGGTCGGTCGGAAGCGTTTACACGCTCGGACCGCAACCCTCAGGGGATGACGGACTCCAGCGCCGGCGGAGACGAGTCCGAGCCGTCGAGTGACGACGCCCCGTCGGCCGGACGCGAGCCGGACCCGGAGCGAGCGCAAGTGACCGCAAGCGACATCGCGGCGGAGGTCGACGAGGAGTACGACTTCGAGGAGTTCGGCCCCGGGCAGATGGCCGACATGACCGCCGACGAGTGGGAGGCGGCCTTCGACCCGGACACCTGGATCACTGGTACGGAACTCCTCGACCGCGTGGAGGCAGACCTCCGGCACCGCGTCGCCACGCGGGACGTGTTCGCCGTCGTCGAGCGCGACAGCATCGACGGCGAACCGGTCGTTCTCGCGTACTCCGACGAGGGGTACGGCGTCGTCTACGGCGACGGCACTGTCGAGGGGTCGGGGACGGTGCTGCGGGACGTGAAACCGACCGTCGCGCTCTGCTCGATGGACGACTACGACGTCCCCGAGGCGCCGGAGGGAGCCGGACTTCCAGACCCGCGCGAGATACCCGAGGGCAGCGCCGGGTTCGGAACGTCGCTGCTGAAGTACGTCGGTATCGCCCAACTGGTTGCGGGCGTCCTGCTGTTCTTCGCGCCGTTCGTCTACGACCCGCTCGTGCGCGGCTGCCCGCCCGTTCAGGACTCGGCCGCGCGCGCCTGCTCAGTGGCCGGCACGACGCTGACGCTCCACCCGCTCGGTGACTCCGGGGTCATCGCTGCCGTCGCGGGCGTCGGCTTCGTCGCCTTCGGGGTGTTCATGCTCGTGCTCGTCGCGAACGCGCGGCTCTCAGACCGCTTCCGAGCCGAAGAGTTCCGGAATCGCCTCCGCTCGGCGGGCGTCGGCGACGGACAGCGACCGGCGTTCGTCCCCGAAACCGACGGCTACGACGAGAGCGTCGAACCGGACGAAGACGCCCCGTAAGCCGCCGATACGGGCCTCGTAGCTGCACCGAGCCATCGGTGGGTTTATGCGGTTCCCATCCTGATTCTGGAGTGTATGAAGAGGCGGGACTTTCTGAAAGTCGCGACCGGTTCGGCCGGCGGTGCCGCGGCCGTCGGAGCAGCCGGTGCGCAGTCGTCTCCGTCCTCGTCAGCCGTCCTGCAACAGGAGGGTAACAACTCCACAGCCAACGGCACGACGACGGGCAACGGCACAGAGGGCAACGGCACGGCCACGTCCGGTGGCGGCGGCGGCGGTGGCGGCACCACCAAGACCGTCGCAGTCGGACCCAATGGTCAGAACGTATTCGAACCGGCCACCGTCTACGTCGCGCCCGGTGACACCGTCAAGTGGGTGTGGGAAGGCCAAGGCCACAACGTCCACGCGACGGGCGTCCCGGAGGAAGCTGACTGGAGCGTCCAGACGGAAATCACCTCGCCGCCGTTCGAGTACGAGTACACGTTCGACGGGCCGACCGGCGAGTACAACTACGTCTGTGACCCCCACGCCTCCGTCGGCATGGAGGGCACTGTCGTCGTCAACGAGTCCGGTTCTCCGCCGGAGGGCGAGGGCGGGGCGGCAGAGCGAGAACCCCACGAGATGGGTGTGCCGCTCCAGGCCCACTTCGTCGGCATCGCCACCATTCTCATGATGATCGTGAGTCTGGTGTACGCGTTCTTCGTGTTGAAGTACGGCGAGTCGCGCCACGCCAGCGCACCGAACAAAGAATAATGTCATCCAAAGGCTCCAACTACGGCGACATCCACCGGTACGAACCCGCCAACGAGAGCACCGCGGCGATGATTACCATCGTCTTGCTCACCATCATCGAGGTGGTGTTCGTCGCGCTGTTCACGTGGGGGCTCGTCACCGGTCTCGGCTCCGACCCCGTCGGAAACATGTACCTCGGGTTCCTGCTCGCGGCCATCTTCATCGACCTCTCGTTCGTCCTCATGCTGTACCGGAAGGAGTTCCTCCCGGACGTGATGATCGTGAAGAAGCGCCGCCGGAAGTGGGAGGACCTCTACATCCGCGAGGACCAGGCCGACGGGACGTCGATGGTCGGGGACACGGTCGAACAGTTCAAGAAGGCAGTCTACCCGTACATGAGGAAATAACAGATGTCAGACAAGTACCCAGAGAGTTCGGGGCGTCGCCGGTTCGTGAAGGGTGTCGTGGGGAGTGCGACCCTCGCCGGCGCCGGCACGGCGGGCGTCGCGGCCCTCGACAGTGTCACGAACCCGACCGGTGCCGGCGGTGGTCCGGTCGAGTACTACGCCGTGGAAAACGTCGGTGGTCCGGCACCGCGAGGAATGCCGATGATTCCGCTCGAAATCGATGACGAGGGCTTCGTTCGTGGCATCTACCCGGAAGTCCAGGAAGTCGAACAACAGGGGCAGACCGTTGAGGTCGCCCGCGAGGAAATCGGCGGCATCGAGTACAGTCCCGACTGGTTCCAGTACTGCGGTGTGCAGGGCTACGAAGGAGTCGACCCGAGCTACGACGGCGACAACTACTTCCGGTACTCCAGCACGGGCTACGACTGGCAGCCGACCTCGGGCCGTGTCAACGTCGATGACTTCCAGGACTACGACACCTGGGACAACGACTACGGTGACGCCGGCATCGGGAAGCCGGCGAAGGCGACGTGGCGCTCCCAGAACACGGAGAACACGATGCCGATTCAGATCATCCGTAGCTCCATCATCGAGGACAAGATCGAGTCCGAGAGCGGCGAGGTCGTCGACTGGCTGGACGCCGCCACGCAGGACGGCTTCATGGCCATCCTGAACAAGTGCACGCACTTCTGCTGTGCGCCGAGTGGCTTCCGGTCGTCCAGTTACGGCGGGGCCCAAGACAAGATCTACTGTCAGTGCCACCAGTCGATTTACGACCCGTACAGCATCGTGAAGAAGAGCTTCGTCGCGTTCGCGCGGCCGGAGAACTGACAATGAGTGTCGAACGCAAAGACGAACACGACCACGAAGCCTGGATTCAGGAGAAGGACCTGACGCCCATCGAGAGCACGTTCCTCACGGTGCTGGTCTGGCTGGACCGCCGCATCCGCATCGTCGACTACCTGGAGCTGCTGGAGACGCTGTACTACCGCGTCAACCTCCAGATGCCGAAGAGCCACACCGAACAGTACAACCTCGACAACAAGTTCTGGTACTGGTACCCACTGTACTCGCTGGGATTCTTCTCGACGCTGGCGTACGTCGTCGCGGCGATATCCGGCGCACTGCTGGGGTTCTACTACTCGCCGTCCGCGGCGGCCGGCGCAGCCAACATCGAGGGTGCGACGGTCGCGTACAGCACCGTCGCCGCCATCATGACGGACCTGAACTTCGGGTTCTTCCTCCGGTCGCTGCACCGGTGGGCCGCGCAGGTGATGACCGCCGCGGTCTTCCTGCACATGCTCCGCGTCTACTTCACGGGCTCGTACAAGGAACCCCGCGAAGTGAACTGGCTGATCGGCATCGTCCTGCTCAGCCTGACGATGGTCTTCGGGTACACGGGCTACCTGCTCCCGTGGGACCAGCTGGCGTACTGGGCGGGACAGATCGGCGTCGAGATGAGTCTCTCCATCCCGTTCATCGGTGAGTGGGTGGCACAGCTCATGTTCGGCGGCTTCTCGCTCGGCCAGGCGACGCTCCAGCGGATGTACATCCTCCACGTGTTCCTGCTCCCGTTCGTGGTGACGACGGTCATCGCCATCCACCTCGGGCTGGTGTGGATGCAGGGCATCGCGGAACCCCACTGACAATGACAGACGACAACCAATCCGAGGAACCTCGGACCGACGGCACGGGCATCGTTCCGCCGGACGACGAGACTCCGACGTGGCGCGAACGTAAGGAGCGCACGACGGGGCTCTCCCGGCTGACCTACGAGTACTTCGAGCGCTCGCGGCGCGAGGACCAGGACCTCCGTCAGGAGTCCGACTACGTCGAGCGTGACGTGCTGGCGTTCCCGACGTGGCCACACGAGCTCGTGCGCAACCTCGCGCTGACGAGCTTCTTCGTCGGAATGATTATCTTCCTGGCGGCGACGCTGCCGCCTCACCTCGGCGACCCGGCGAACCCGAGCGTGACGCCGAGCATCATCCTGCCCGACTGGTACCTCTACTGGTCGTTCGGCCTGCTGAAGCTCGGGCCGCTGAACCCCGAACTCGCCATCCTCGGCGGCGAGAAACTGCTCGCCGACCGAACGTACGGTGTGCTCGCGAACGTCGTCGTGGTCGGCTTCATCGCCATCGTGCCGTTCCTCAACAAGGGGAGTGCGCGCCGGCCCGTCGAGCAGCCGTTCTGGGCGTCCGTCGGCGTGATGGGCGTGGTCTTCGCGTTCACCATCAGCGCGTACTCCGCGAAGAACCTCATTCCGCTGGACCACAACCTGCTGTTCGACCTGACGTTCCTGCTGCCGCCGCTCATCGGCGCGCTCGCGTACCCGCTCCTGAAGTCGATGCGCGAGGGGTACATGTACGACCTGAACCGGCGGTACTACAAGCTGCGGCCGCCGAAGTAAGCGGCTCGTCGAGCGTCCGTCGGTTTCCGCGACATCGCCGTTCCTCGTTCTCGTCGTCCCGGTCCCGCTCACGGTCGTTACTAATCCAGTCAGTCGTGTTCCTGCCCACGCTTGTCACCGTCACCGACGGTCCGGTGTGCCGGTGGTTCCGCCGCAGTAAAGTAGCCCGCAGCCCGAGTTTCGGGGGATGGCAGACGACTCCCGTGGTCGCGAGGTCGTCGTCCCGGAGCGGCTGTACAAGACCGTGACGGTGTTCTCGACACTGTTCGCTATCGTCGCAGTCGTCCTCGGGTTCGTCGCTCTGGACGCAGCGACAAACACGGGGTCGGCGGCCCCGGAAGAGGTGAGCGTGCCGACGGCCGCGCTCGGCGTCGGACTCATCGCTGCGGGCGGCGTGGTGTACGCGTTCGCATCCCGGTTCCGGGCCCGCGGAATGGTAACGGATAAGGACAGCGACGACGAACCACCTGATAATGGCTGACGAGTTTGCGAAGGGACTGGGCCTGTTGACCGGTGGAGGCCTGGTCTGGATGGTGCTCGCGGGCTGGTACAAGACGCCGAGCTTCAGCGGCGGACAGCTGGTCAGTTCGGTACCGAGCGAACTGACGATGTACGACCAGTTAGCCCTCATCCTCCTCGAGGGGATGTTCTGGCTGGCTATCTTCGGCGCGCTGTTCTTCTGGATCGGCGTCCCGCTCGGCCGCGAACTGTACGCGAAGTACAGCGGCGAGTAACTGGCGTCAGTTCTTCTCGACCAGCTCGTCCGCACAGCAGCGCCGCCGGCTCGCCGTCCGACCGGCTGCGGGGAAGCCGCAACTCGGCAGCTGCCTCCGAGCGGACGCCAGGAGGCGTTCGGGCAGTCGGGCTGCACTGTTGGTCAGCGTCGTGTTCCGGAGCGTCACAGCGCCACAGGCCGTCCGGAGAGGGCCGCACCGGAAGAGCGGACGGGCTGGCGCGCGGTAGCCGTGGAGTAACGAGGGTCGTTCGGAACGCGACCGATGCGAACGGGGCCGGGTCGCGGGAGACCTCAGATGACCTGCATCCAGTACGGCTTGATGAGGTAGAACACGCTGACGAAGGCCACGTAGAGGAACGTGAACGTGGCTGCGACGAGCGCGCCTTTCGGCCGTTCGAGTCCGTGCCCCTCCCGGGCTTCGACTTTCCGGGCTTCGAACTCGAAGAGGTCCGCGATGTACATGGCGAGGACGAGCGTCGCGAGCACCATCCCCGAGTGGTGGTGGAGCGTGAGGTAGTAGAACGTCGAGAGCACGAGTCCCCACGTCGTGAACGAGTGGAAGGGATGCCGGGAGAGGGCGTCGGCGCCGTCTTCCGCCTGACGGACGTGTCGACCGTGCGCGACCCGGCGGCTCACGAAGTTCAACAGGACGAGTGCCAGCAGCACGAACTCGATGTAGGGCGCGACCAGTGTGTCGAGGGGCCCGAAGAACGCGACCGAGGGGTCTACCATGTGCGGGTTTCGGTGTGTCGCGGTATTATGTCTTTTCCAATCGCTCAATCGAGTCGGGGTGAGCGACGTGTCGCCGGCACGACAGCGACTCGCAGCGGCTCACCCCAGGTGAGCGTGGCCGGGTCGCCGACAGCGAGTGTTCCGCGCGCTCGGCCGTCGACGTGGAGTTCGACACTGGTCTCGTCGCGGGCGACAGTGACAGACAGCGGTGGCGCGACGACCCAGTTGGTGTGGTCGACGCGGAACGGCGAGATGGGGACGACACCGACGGCCGAGACGTCCGGTGTCAGTCGCGGGCCGCCGGCATCCGTGGCGTACCCTCGGCTCCCGGTTGGAGTGGCAGCGACGACGCCGTCTGCGCGCACCGAGTCGACGCGGCGGTCGCCGGTGTCGACGTCGAACTCGGAGATTTTCGCGGGTTCGGTGGTGGCGAGGGTGACGTCGGCGAGCGCTCGCGCGGAGACACCGGGAGCGTCGACGGCCAGCGTCGGCCGGTCGACGACGGAGAAGTCGCCGGCTGCCAGCGACGCGACCGCGGTTTCGAGGTCGGCGCGCGCGACGCCCCCGTACTCGCGGCCCGCGTCGACCGGGAGCAGCGGTGTGGTGCGGTCGGTAGCGGCGTCCAAGAGTGCGGCCTCCCCGAGCGCGGCGACGACGTCGGCGTCGCCCGGGTCGGCGACAGTCCCGCCGGCGTCCCTGACAGCGTCGGTCGCTTCGCCGGTGTCGTCGCCGGCGACTGCGACCCGCGTCGTCACCGCGACCACCCGCCGGTGAGTGCCGTCACCGGATTCTCCGCGCGCGGCGACCCGTCGGTCGGCGTCCGTGTCATCGGTGGGACTGCGGCGCGGCAGTCACAAAAACCCCGCGGGCGCGATGTGGTTGGGGCGACAGTCGGGGGGTTCAGTACGGCCAGTCGCCGGTAATCTTCATCCCCTCGGCGAGGTCTTCGTCCTCGAGGGCGGCGGCGATGTCGGCTTCGCTGGCGTGCGCGACGGCGAACCCGTCGTCGGCGAGGCGGGCGGCGAGGTCGGTGAGGAGAACGGCCTGCTCGCGGAAGGTCCGGACTTCGAGCTTCTCGAGGGTGTCGGCGTACGTGTGGCCCCAGCCGCGGCCGGCGCCGCCGGTCTCGCTGGCGACGTGGTAGCCGGGGACGCCGTGCTGGACGTACTCCCAGTGGTCGGAGTGCGGCCCGAGGTTCGGCGTCACGGAGACCGGGTGGCCGAAGTCCTCGCCCACAGTGCGGGCGGCGTCCGCGAGCGCGTCGAAGCCGTGGGCGTAGAACTTCAGCGTGCGACCGCGGACGACGCCGTCGAAGTTGAGGACGGCGCGCACGCTCTCGAGGTCGCGTTCGGCGGCGTCGTGGGCGGCGCCGACGAGGCCAACTTCCTCCGCGCCGTAGCAGACGAAGTGGACCGTGGCGTCGAGTTCGGCCTCGCGGGCCGCGAGCGCGCGGGCGACTTCGACGACCATCGCGGTTCCGGCGCCGTTGTCCATCGCGCCCTCCGCGATGTCGTGGGCGTCGACGTGGCTGGTGACGAGCAGTTCCTCGTCGGTGTCGGGGCCGAGCGTCGCGTGGACGTTCTGGCTGGTCGCGTCGTGGATGTCGGCGTCCACGGAGACAGTGACCTCGTCGTCCGCGAAGCGCCGCGAGAGTCGAGCACCGACCTCGCTGGAGACACCGACTGCCGGGATGTCGCCGATGGGGTCCTCGGAGGTGCCGACGCTGCCGGTCGGCGGCAGGCAGCCCTCGACGTGGTTCTTGTAGACGAAGGCTGCGGCGCCGGCCTCGACGGCGTGGTAGTACTTCTCGCGGCGGTGGAGGTAGCGGTCGTACCAGTCCGGGACGTCCGACGCCACCATGACGACCTTCCCGTCGAGGTCTGCGTCCTCGAAGTCCTCGGGGAGGCCGTAGCCGAGGTCGACGAACTCGCCGGTCGCGTCCCCGCTCGGGCTGCGCGGCAACGCGATGCAGTCTTCGACGCCCGCGGGCGTCTCGACCCCGCTGTCGCCCCGCGTCCAGCCCTGGATGGAGAACTCGTCGAGCCAGGCGTCGTCCATGTACTCGGCCAGCGCGTCGCGCGTGGCCTCGGCGGCCTCCCGTTCGCCGTCGCTGCCCGCCATCCGGTCGCGGACGTCGACGAGTCGTTCGAGGTGGGTCCAGCCGGTGTCGCTCGTGAAGGTGTCACCGATCCAGTCAGCCATGGCTGGCCAGACGAGGAACGTCCGCTAAGAAGTTGTGGAAGAGGAACCGCCGACGGCGCCCCGAGCCGACAGCCGGGCTACAGCTCGTCTTCGTCTTTCAGGCCCGCGATGACGTCGTCGACCAGGTCGTCGACGTTGTCGTAGGGGAACTCGGCGCGGCTGGAGAGCTTCGTCGCGAGCTCCATCGCGGTCCAGGACTCGCCGCCGGCCTCGAAGGACGTCGACGGACCGTTCGGGAGCGCGGGCACGAGGCCCATCTGGTTCTTCACGGGGTAGTCTGCGTTCGAGAACGCCTCGGTGAGTTCTTCGCGGAGTTCGGCTTCGGTGTCGGACATGGGCGTTACGTCTCTGGCGTCGGGCAAAAGGGTTCTGGAACCCCGTACCTCGGGCGCGGAGTTTCCCGGCGCGTCGCTCGCGCGTGACCGTCCAGTCTACCGGGACGCGGGCCTTTATGCTCGTTCGCTGTCCTCACGGTGGTATGGCCGTCGACCTCGACCTGCTTCGAGAACTGACCGAGACCAGTGGCGCTCCGGGCCACGAGGACCGCGTCCGAGACGTGGTGCGCGCCCACCTCCCGGACGACGTCGACAGCGTCCAGACGGACGCGATGGGGAACCTTATTGCGACCGTCGAGGGCAGCGAGAACCCCGACTTCGAGGTGTTGGTTCCCGCGCACATGGACGAGATCGGCTTCATCGTGAAACACGTCCACGAGGACGGCTTCGTCCAGGTGGACACGCTCGGCGGCTGGGACCCACGCATCCTGCGGGCAGAGCGCGCGACCGTCCACACCGACGACGGCGACGTCCCGGGCGTCATCGGGTCGCCGCCGCCACACATCGAGGACAACCCCGACACGCGGGACCGCGACGAGATTCGGGACGTCTTCATCGACGTGGGGCTGCCCGCCGACGACGTCGAAGACCACGTCCAGGTCGGCGACACCGTGACGCTCTCCCAGCGCCTGGAGCCCGTCGGGGACCTCGTCACCGCGAAGGCGCTTGACAACCGCGTGAGCGTCTACGAGATGCTGAAGGCCGCCGAGCGCGCGGCACCCGACGTCACGGTTCACTGGGTGGCGACCACGCAGGAAGAGGTCGGGCTGCGGGGCGCGGAGGCGCTCGGCCCAGACATCGACCCGGACCTTGTGCTGAACCTCGACACGACAGTCGCCAACGACATCCCGCAGTTCGTCTACGAGGAAGACTACGTCACCGAGGTCGGCGAGGGCGCGGCGGTGAAGTTCAAAGACGGCGTCGTCATCCCGAACCCGAAGGTCGTCGACCACCTCCTCGACGTCGCCGACAGCGAGGGCATCGACCACCAGCGCGAGGTTCTGGGCGCGGGCGGCACCGACACCGGTCCGCTCCAGCGCAACCACGGTGCGACGCCCGTCGGCGCAATCTCTACACCCACCAGATACCTCCACACGCCCGTCGAGGCCGTGCACACCGACGACATCGAACAGGTCGTCGACCTCACGGCCGCGTTCGTCACGAGCCTCGACGGCAGCGAGGACTTCACGCTCTGAGTCGGCCACCCGCTCGCGCCTCCGGGTGAGGCCCAAACCAAAGTATTCAGTACCCGTGATTCCCTAGCGGACGGCATGAACTCCGAGAACGACGGCGACGACGGGCAGGTGTCCCGGCGGAGCGTCATGCGTGCCGGCGCGGCCGCAGCCGCTGCGACTGCTGCGACTGGCACCGCGGCCGCCCAGGAGGAAGGCGGGGGCGGCGAGGGAGGCAGTGGCGGCGAGAAAGTCGTGAAGGTCGGGCCCAACGGGCAGAACATCTTCGACCCCGCGGAGCTCTACGTCACCCCGGGGACGACGGTGCGGTTCGTCTGGGAGGGCGGCCCGCACAACGTCCACGCGACGGACGTTCCGGATGACGCCGGCTGGAGCGCCCAGACCGAAGTGACGGGGCCGCCGATGGAGTACACGCACACGTTCGACGGGCCGATGGGCGAGTACAACTACGTCTGTGACCCCCACGCCTCCGTCGGCATGGAGGGCACCATCATCGTGACCGACAGCCCACCGAAGAACGAGGGCTATCAGACCATCGTGCCGGACTCCGCGAAGACGCTGGCCGTCGCTGCGGTCGGGTCGATGACGTCGGTCCTCGGCATCGCGTACTTCTTCATGAAGTACGGTGGCGACTACGACGGCGAGTTCGAGGAGTAACGACCGCACTCCCGCATCGTTCTCTCGGCACTACCGGCCAGGAGTGGTCACCGCGTCTCCACGCGGAGGTCGACCGGGCGGCGCTGCCCTTCGAGGTCGGCGACGACGCGTTCGACGACGCGCTCGCCCTCTTCGGTGATCTTCTCGACGACGCGCTGGGCGACCCAGTCGAACGACGCGAACATCGGGAGGTCGAGGACGCCCCTCGCACTCCCGGAGTCGTAGGTGACGACCAGTGAGACCTCGGCGCCGTCCTCGGCGGCTTCGACGAGCCACTGGCCGTGGGCGTCCAGTGTTCCGAGGACCTCCCAATCGATGCGGGTGGGTTCGTCCGTGTCGGTCACGCGGGACCGGAAGGTGTGCGAGAGTTTCCACCACGAGAACGTCAGGTCGTACTCCGTCCCCGCGCTGCCGTCGCCGTGCTGCCGGACCGAGTCGAGGTACTTCGAGTACCGCGCGTACCCGGGGAAGTTCTCGAGGAACGCGTACGCTTCCTCGGGAGGCACGCGGACGTCGGTGGTGACTTCGAGGGTGTCCACGCTGCGTCCCAGGGCCGCCGGCAGTATAGTCGTACCGCGACACTTGTATTCCTCGCCGACCAATCAGTGGCGATGACCGAGCGAGTCGCAGTGGTCGGCGGCGGGCCCGCCGGCCTGATGGCAGCCACGTACACGGCCCGCGCCGGCCTCGACACGACGGTGTTCGACGGCGGCGAGCC